>Ga0316204_10003974_pt1 | contig 27890 bp, 27 predicted proteins | sample 6monrhotite_MG_2_FD_205661 | JGI IMG/M metagenome (GOLD analysis project Ga0316204, IMG submission 205661) | Microbial mat bacterial communities from mineral coupon in-situ incubated in ocean water Damariscotta River, Maine, United States -... | ecosystem: Environmental > Aquatic > Marine >...
TTTTTTATTGGGGGCGATTAATAATCGAACCATCGATTTGCAGGCGAGAATTCTTTATGTCGAAGATGACCTGTTGTTTGCAGAGTTGACCACGTTGCTGTTGCAGCGCTACCGCGCTAAAGTTGAATTTGTCTCTGACCTGACTTCGGCAATAGCGCTTTTTAATGAGCAGGACTTTGATCTCATTATTACCGATTACTATTTGGGGAATGATGAAACCGGGGATGACTTAATTTCATACGTACGTGATTTTGAAGATTCAGATAAATCACGAATTCCTATTCTGGTTGCCTCGAGTGAATCAAGTCAGTCAAAGCGAACTTCATTTCTCCGTAATGGTGCGAATGATTACATTATCAAACCTTATGATCATGATGAGCTGATTGCACGAGCCTCGAATTTAATCGCTCATAAAAAGCTGTTTGAACAGTTCCGTAAGCAACAGAAAGAGTTGTTGAAACTGGCGATGAGTGATCAGCTCACAGGGTTATATAACCGGCGCAGTCTGTTTGACTTTGGCCCCAAATATATTAGTGATGCGGTGCGCCATCAATATCCCATTTGCTTGTTGGTGATTGATGTTGATCACTTTAAGGCGGTTAATGATACTTACGGGCATTCCAAAGGGGATGTGGTGTTGAAAAGAATTGGTGAGGTGATGCAGGCGTCCTGCCGCACCGAAGATTTTTTGGCGCGTTTTGGTGGAGAAGAATTTGTGATGTTACTGGCTCATTGCGGGCTAGATGATGCGAAGGTTAAAGCTGAAATATTGCGCAAGAGCGTGGAGGAATCAAAGCCTGATGGACTGGTAGTAACCGTGAGCGTGGGTGTGGCGAAGCTTGAAGTGGGTGATGACCTGGACTCGTTATTTGGTAAAGCGGATTTGGCAGTCTATCAAGCAAAGGATCGAGGGCGAAACCGGGTCGAGCAGTATGTTGTGGATGATCTGAAAGTTGAGCCTTCCTGAGCGTTAAGCATATTGACCAGCGCACCAGCCGGATGCCCAGGCCCACTGAAAGTTATATCCTCCCAGCCATCCCGTTACATCCACGACTTCCCCAATAAAATATAGCCCTTTTACCTGAGTGCTTTCCATTGTCTTGGAAGAGAGCGCATTGCAATCAACGCCGCCGATTGTCACTTCTGCGGTACGGTAGCCTTCTGTACCATTCGGTTTAATTTCCCACTGATGAATGTAGCTGTCAATCTCTTCGAGTTGTTGCAGGGAGAGTGATTGAAGTGGTGTGTCGAGTGGGAGCCCCTTTAGTAAGCTGGCAATGACGCGCTTGGGCAACCAGTTGTGTAGTGCATTGTTTAACTGCAGTTGAGGGCGTTGCTGTTGTAATACTTTTAATTCATCGATGATCGTGATATCAGGGCAGAGGTTAATCGATACTGTATCACCGGGGTGCCAATAGGATGAGATTTGTAAAATTGCTGGACCGCTCAGGCCTCGATGAGTAAAAAGTGTATTCTCTTTGAAGCCTTGTTTGTTGGTGCTGACATGAGTGTTGATCGCGATGCCGGAGAGTTCTGAGAGTTGTGCCTTGTCGCTGGGCTGTAGTGTAAAGGGTACCAGGCCTGCACGCGTTGGCCACACCTTGATAGCAAACTGTTCGGCGAGTTTATAGCCAAAAGGTGATGCACCCATCTTCGGAATGGATAGACCGCCGCTGGCGACAACCAGTGAAGCACAGCGGTAGTGGTCAAGTTTAGTGTGTAGCTCGAAACCGTGATTAGTGTCGTCATCTGATTGATGAATGGCTTTGATTTCGGTGTTGAGTTGTATCTTTACATTAGCCAGCCGCGCTTCTGACAGCAGCATGTTGAGAATATCTTTTGCGCTCTCATCACAGAACAGTTGGCCGTGGTCGCGTTCATGGAATGGGATCTGATATTTATCAACCAGAGCTAAAAAATCCCATTGAGTAAAACGGCTGAGCGCAGACTTGCAGAAGTGCAGGTTATGCGAGAGGTAGTTCTCAGCATCGATCTGATAGTTGGTGAAGTTGCAGCGGCCACCGCCTGACATGAGTATCTTTTTGCCGGCTTTGTTGGCATGGTCAAGCACAATGACGCTGCGCCCGCGTTTTCCAGCTTCAATGGCGCACATGAGGCCAGATGCACTGGCTCCGATAATAATAACGTCGGCTTCTATTGTCATCTGGGTGCGGCTAGGAAGGTGATGGGGTTGCGGTTATCGCCGACAAGCGATAACCGCAGTGTGCTTAGTGGTCGTGCGAACCCGCTTGTTTGATAGATGCTTTTTCAACCAACAACGGATAGAGGTAGCCGAAGCCAAAGTCGGTGTCGAGAACAACCGTCCCGGTGACGATGACTTTATCACCTGCTTTGGCAGTATCCTGACTAGTGATGATCAGGCTGGCAGTCTCTCCGCTACCGGATCCATCTTCAACATGAATGAAGTTACGCTTCATGATGCCGTTGTTTACCTTGGTGACGGTGCCGTGAATGGTGACGTTCTGTCCACTTAGCGCTGCCTTTTCTAGATTAACGGCTTCGACCGTTTTTGTCGCATCACCTGCGTGAGCGAAACTAAAGCCGAGCATTAAAAATACCGCCAGTGCGGCTTCTTTATATAGACGCATGGATGTTCTCCTTAGTCATCACCTGTCGTACGGAAGTAGCAGGTTCTAGATGCAACAACAATTCCGCTCAGTCACTGTGTAGTGACGAGTCTGGTTGGTGCAATGGATTGTTCAGGGTGAAATAAAAAAGAGAACCGGGCTAGCGCCAGGTTCTCTTTAAATATAACTGAATAGGGCGGTTAGGCCGTTATTCAGGAACTACGTTTGCAGCTGAAGGGCCTTTAGGACCTTGCTCTACTTCGTAGCTAACTTTTTGACCTTCTGTAAGGGTCTTGAAGCCGTCGCCTGAAATTGCTCTGAAGTGAACGAACACATCATCACCGCCATTGTCCTGCGCGATAAAACCAAAGCCTTTTGAATCGTTGAACCACTTAACTGTACCTGTTGCCATTACACTCACCTTTTTTATTCTGTTAAACATTATCATCAAAGTCTGCAGCTTTAAGCTTGTACTACTCAGGTGGTGCGCTGGAGAGGGTCAACAAAAACCGCCTTTACCAAAACCTGCAGATAGCTCGAGTGTACACTAACCTGATATGAAAATGGTAGGGTTCTGTGAGATGTCAATACTTTATTGTTTTCGGCCGCCATTTTATCGTCATATCAGGCTATTTTGCACTTTGTACGATTGGCTGAAGTAAATGGTTTATCAAGATCAAAGTAACGTGGCATTACCGTATTGCTATGCGAGTGACTGGTGGTTAATTTGGCATTAGGTTAATGCGTTTTTTCACTTCAGCGTGTTGGGGAAAATGGATCAACAGGCAAGGAGTGCTACCACTGCTGGATTATTCAATGATTGATAAATAATAGACTGCTTTGTCTTGAGGTGTGATCCCTTTCCAGCTTTGCTGAACGCGTTGGAATGAGGCGTTGTCCATACCTGGTCTATGTATTTAATGGTAACGGCTTAAATAGCAGTGATGCTTAAATAATATGTTTTCACCGTACTAATTGATAAGTCTATCGTTAGTAAGAATTGAAGCCAATACAGTGTGGGCGCGGTCGCGAGGTGATTTTGCCGTATTTGTTGCTGGAGTTAGATGAGCACCTGGGTGGTGATTTCGAGCGTGTCGGTGCTGTTGGTGAGCCAGATAGTACCGTCTTGAATGGTGCAGTTCAGTTGCATTTGTCGAGAGACCAGCTTGTCGATGATGTTGCTATCAATGATGCTGATGTTGGCAATGGTTAGATTGTCGCTATTTTTAGTGCGCGCTGAAAGCTGTTGCCACCAGATTTCTCCGCTGCGTTGTTGATAGCTGTAAACCAGTACCTGCTGTGCGCGGCCGCAGGCTTTGCGCAGGCGTTTTTCATCGGGGTGACCGAGTTCAATCCATTGTTCAATTTCTCCGCTGTCAGCGTGACGCCACAGGTCGGGTTCATCGATAGTACTGATTCCTTTGGTTAGTTGGAGTGCTGGGTGTGCATTCAGGGCGAAGGCGATAATGCGATAGAGCATGCGCTCGTTATTTTCAGAGGGATGGCGCGCAATCGTGAGTTGGTGCGGCTGGTAATAGTGGCGATCGATGTCGTCAACTTGTAGGTCGAGTTTGAAGATGGTTGCCTTGAGTGCCATGGAGTCCTGTCTGGGTTTTGCTGATGAATGGTGATCATAACAGGGGGCAAACACAATGGTTTGCTTATTGCATTTAATAATTTAGTTGTGAATATCTATATGTGCGCATACTATGCCATAGTCATTCAGTGGGGAATTAATTTGGCGTCGTTGTGCTGGGCAATGTAGCCCTTGTGGCGAAAGAGCAAAGGAGTTCGATATGGGTGAATTTCGTAATGTTGTTGCACAAGCTGGCATTAAATCGTCGTCAGGTCTATGTCGTTTAGTCGATGAGTTTTCTAGCGCAGGGATTACAAGCTTGCCGATTCTACTGGATGCCTTGAAATACCCGGATCATGAGGTGAGAGGTGCTGCAGCCAGGGCGTTGGGCCGTATTGAAGATGGGCGAATTGAAGTGGTGAATGCGCTTTCTTTAGCAATGAGTGGTGAGGCGGTGATTGTGCGCCAAAGTGCTGCGGCTGCGTTGGGTGTGCTGGGCCCTCTGAGGGCTGATGTGGTGGTTGTTTTGCGTCAGGCACTCGATGATGAAGATCGTCATGTGCGAGAGTTCGCCGCAATGGCGTTAGATCAGTACGCGTATAAGCAGCAGTTAATCGCCAAGGCTAGCTAGGCCAATCTGGTTTTTTTGTGCGATTAACTACTACTGGTTTTCTGTTTAAGTGGCAATGATGACACGAACGGCGTCGAGTCGTAGGTGCGCATCTTTCAATGCCTGCGTTAATGCACTCAGTTGGTTTTCGAAAAACTGAACCTCATCGTTACGCACATTAGGATTTACCTTCTGCAGTGCCTTGAGTCGATTGATTTCTCGACTTAGCGTTGCCTGTGAGCGGGTTTGCGCTTCCTCTAAAAAGGCGGGGGCCAGTTTTTCTGCCTGTTGTTCGGCTAGAGGTACCATCTCACGCAATTTTTTACCAAAGGCGCGGATGATTTTACGTGTTGTTTCACGATCTACCTTGGCACGAATCGCTTCAAGCTCAGCGCTGGAAAGCTCATTGCTATAGTCGCGGCCTTGAGGGTCGATCATCACGCGGATCAAGGTTGGTGGCAAATAACGGTTCGATTGCAGCGCGCTATTACCACTGCTCTCAAGTATAAAGAGGCACTCTAATAACAGTGTGCCAGCTTTAATTGCAGGATGCTTGATCGCGGCAATGGCAGTGTTGCCCTGTTCGTTATTCAGCAGCATCTCTAGTGCGCCGGTGGTGAGTGGGTGTTCCCAGGTAACGTAGTGGACATCTTCATTAGTCAGCGCGGTATCACGCTCATAGGTGATCGTCATCCCTTCGCTATGCAGACCAGGAAAGCTGCTGTTTTGCATATGGTCACCCGGACGAATGATCTGGCAGGCATCACTGTGATGTTCGCTATCGATACCGTAACAATCAAATACACGCGAGAGATACTCGGCGAGTAATTCACTGTTTTCATTCTGACTGGCAGTACTTTTTAGTTGGCTAGCTATCAGAGGTCGACATGAGTTGTATTCGAGTAGCTGATCGCGACCGTTTTGCAGTGCTTCGTTTAGCTCGGTGTGAATCTTCTGCGTGGTGGAGATTAACGCAGTCAGATCGTCATCATTCTCATCATCTGCATCGACCTGATAGAGTGTTTCGATCAATGTTGGCATGAGTTTGGTGAAGACGTTATGGCCTGCCGGGCAGGTCTGCTGAAAGGCGTTAAGCCCTTCGTGATACCAGCGAAACATCACCTCCTGTGCCGTTTTTTCCATGTATGGCACGTGGATCTCGATGGTGTTTTGTTGGCCAATACGATCAAGGCGTCCGATGCGCTGTTCCAGCAGGTCTGGATTCAGCGGCAGGTCAAACAGTACCAGGTGGTGGGCGAACTGAAAGTTACGTCCTTCACTGCCGATCTCAGAACAGATCAGCACAGGGCTGCCATATTCTGGATCTGAAAAGTAGGCGGCGGCGCGGTCACGTTCGACGATGGAAAGGTGTTCGTGGAATAGCGCTGGATAGACGCCATCTTTTTTGCGCAGTGCGTCGGCAAGGTCCATCGCGGTGCCTGCATCGGCGGCAATCACCAGGACTTTGGCCGGTTTCAGTGCTTTTAATTTTGCACTGAGCCATTCGACACGTGAGTCGATCGAAGCCCAGTCCTGTTCTGTTGCAACACTTTGATAGGCGAGTTCGGGGCAGAGTAGTTGGCGCGTCTCAACCGCCTGGTCGAGCATTAGTTGTAACAGGCTCTCACTATAGGCAGTTGGTTGTGGCAGCGGATAGTCAGTGACCTGTCGTTCCGGAAAGCCTTTGATGGCTGCGCGCGTATTACGGAACAAAACGCGTCCAGTGCCGTGACGATCGAGCAGATGTTCGGTGAGCTCATTTCTAATGTCAGCTTCTTCGTCTGTTTTGTCTGTGCCCAGTTGGTCCAGTTTTTCCAGTAGCGGCTGGTTATCACCTTCGCTGAGCGTGCCTTTCAGTGTGACACGAGTAGCTTCACTTAAGGGTGCAGGGCTAAGTAGTTCGGCGACTGCATCGGCAATGGGCGCGTAATGCTGCTCTTCATCAATGAAGCGTTCGAGGTTAGGAAAGCGATCTGGGTCAAGCAGACGCAAGCGAGCAAAGTGGCTCGCTTTACCAAGCTGTTCAGGTGTAGCGGTTAATAGCAGTACCCCTTTGGTAATTGCGGCGAGTTGTTCGATGCATTGGTATTCAATACTTGATTGCTGCGGGCTCCACTCAAGGTGATGTGCTTCATCGACGACGAGCAGGTCCCACTCGGCACCGAGTGCTTCCTGAAAATGGTCAGGCTGTTCAACCATAAATTCAAGGCTACATAGCACCAGTTGCTCGCTATTGAATGGATTGGTGTCGATGTTGTCATCACTCATCGGGTCATCGATTTCTGCATCGAGATGGGCTTCATCTTCTGAATGGTAACCGGCAATGGCCTGACAGCGGGCTTCATCAAAAATACTAAAGTGCAGGTTAAAGCGACGCAGCATTTCGACCAGCCATTGGTGAATCAAGCTCTCTGGTACGACAATCAACACCCGTTTGGCGCGTTCAGTGAGCAGTTGCTGATGAATGATCATCCCCGCTTCGATGGTTTTACCTAGGCCCACTTCATCCGCAAGCAGCACGCGTGGGGCGTAGCGATTGGCGACTTCATTGGCAATATAGAGCTGATGCGGAATCAGACTGGTGCGTACGCCAGTTAGGCCGAGTAGTTCACCGCGCGCCTGACGATTGGCATGAAGGTGGCTCTGCTGACGCAGTTCAAACCATTTGTTTTTATCGACCTGGCCACTAAAAAGGCGCTCAGTAGGGCGGTTAAGTTTGATGAAGTTGTCGAGTGCGCCTTCGGGCAGTTCATGTCTGTCCCCGTTTTCATCGCAGCCGTAGTAGAGGATGAGTCCGTCCTGCTCTTCGACTTGCGAGATTTTTAGCGTCCAGCCATCGTGAGACTTTACTTTGTCGCCGACTGAAAAAACCACGCGGGTCAGTGGGGAGGTTAATTTGGCGTAGGTGCGCGTTTCGCCAGTGGCCATAAAAAGGATGGTGACAGTGCGATGCTCACAACTGAGGACGGTACCCAGTCCCATTTGAATCTCTGCGTTACTAATCCAGCGTTGGCCGGGGAGAAAATCTTGCACGTTTTTAAATACCCTTGAAGCGGGTCGGGGAAATGGGGCCGACCGAAAAATAGAGGCGTATTTTAGAGGAAATGGCGGAAAAAATCCTCGTTATCCTAATTATATTAGGTATTAATATTGTGATGGTTTGTATCGTTGATTATTGATGGTCAAGTGAACGCTCCCTATATAGACTATGTGTCTCAGTTTTGGCATTTTTGACAGAATTAAAAACTTAGTGAGAGGGGATACATGGCTGGACTTATATTGGAGCAGTGGCATTGGTGGACTATTACCTTGCTGGCATGTTCGTTTGCGTTTTATTTTGCCAATAGTAAGCCTGCCTGGGTGGCTATCGCCTCCACGGTAGTGGGCGGTATTCTCTGGTTTAACCCTGAATTCCCGACGATGTACCAGCTTGGAGTGTTTTTTGCGATAGCGGCTGTCGGTACTGTGGTGACGACCTTAATTATCGGTGAGCGTAAGGGTGAGAAAGAAGGGCAGGATGATGATGCACCGAAAAGGATTTTGCGTATTGATCGTTTAATTGGGCATGTCGTCACTCTTGATACGCCAATCGTTAATGGCAACGGTGTGATTGAAATGCAGGGCGCGACCTTGCGGTTGCGAGGTGCAGATTGCGAGGCAGGTGAAAAGGTTCGGGTGACGGGGATTGATGGGATTGATCGAGAGTTGCTTATGGTTGAGCCTGTGGATGGCGCTGAGGAGTATTGATTACGGTCTGTCTAGCGTTTTTTATGGCTGCTGGCTAGCTGACGTGCTTTGGTTTGCGGCGGGCGAGTAGTAGCCCAGCAAGCCCAAGACCTAGCAGTGCAGCGGTGGCGGGCTCAGGTACGCTGGTGCTGCATGGGTCGTTGTTGATTGAGAAGTTACCAACGCCCCATTCGAATGGGTCAATAGTGACCGATTTGATTGCAGAGCATTGTCCAGCGCTGTTGTCTGTATAGATGCCAAAACCGGGGGTGTTGCTGGCGCTGAGTCCAAAATAGTGTTTGTTCTCAATGCCGACCCCATCTGTTTCCGTTGCGGTTAGCCAGCCACGCGCGGACATGTTTGAGCTAACATTGAATGAAAATGCGCGTGTGTTTTCGGGAAGTAGAATGGTTACCCAGTTAATACTGGTCGTGAAGATGTCATAGTCACTTGTCTCTCCATTTACCCACCAATTAGTTGAGTCTGCCAAGCCTCTCGTCATGTTGAGCAGGTCTCCGCTGCGACTTGTGAATGTGAGTGCGCCGCTCAGTGGTGAAGTGGCTGTTGAGGTGTTGCCGGATTGATTGTCATTAAATACATCAAAGTCCGTCATACTGTATCCGCCAATCGTGTCGGGGGTGGCGGTATTACTCTCATATTGCTCTAGTATGAGTCCTGCATTCGCCGCGGATGAGAATAGTGCAGTGGTGACAATGCTGGTTAAAAGTGCTTTTAAGATTGTATTGGTCATAATAATTGGAGCTCTATTGTTGTCGGGTTCGTAGTAAAAATCCTACTTTTCATACGTAATGCAAAAGTCGAGCCATTATATTAATTCCTTTTTAATCAATTGGTTGGGGTTAAGTCTAAGAGGTTTCTAGTTAAGATGTAAAAGTTATCGACATTTTAAGCGTTGAACTGTTGTTTTTACGTTTGATTTTTATCAATGATGCGTGCTCGGTGGGTGCCAGCGGCGGCGCTCTACGCGCTAAAATCACATATGGGTAATAAAAAAGCTGATAAAATCCGTCTGAGGCTCTTTTGCGCTCTATGTGGCTCTAGCTACTGTGATATCGATTAAAAATGGGAAGTTTTTGTGACTAATAATGATGTATTGCGTCGAATTCGCTATGCCTTTGATTATAGCGATTCGAAAATGATGGCGATTTTTGCGCTGGCGGGTCATGAGGTCACGCGAGAGCAGGTGAGTGCGTGGCTAAAGGGTGATGAAGACCCCGATTTTCAGAAATGTCGTGACGTGCAATTGGCGCTGTTTCTTAACGGTTTGATCAATGATCGACGCGGTAAGCGAGAGGGTGAGCAGCCTGAGCCTGAGAGGCGTTTAAATTATAATCTTATTTTTAGAAAGTTGAAGATTGCCCTGAACCTGACGGCGGAAGATATACTCGCCATTTTTGAGCTGACTAATGTCCGTCTTAGTAAGCATGAGTTAAGTGCTTTTTTTCGTAAGCCATCACATAAAAATTATCGTGAATGCCAGAGTCAGGTGTTGCGCAATTTTTTGATGGGATTGCAGCTGAAATATCGCCCCAGGGAGTGAGTCTGCTTTGGGGTGGCGAGCCTAATCGAACCTGGTCAAATCGAGGCAAGGCAAGGCTTATTCCTCGTCGGGTTTTGATTCTGCCTTTTTAACGCGAATTTTGCTGCCATCGACCTCTTTTCCGTTAAGTATTTTGATAGCGGTTTTAGCTTCGCCTGCTTTGGGCATTTCAATAAAACCGAAGCCTTTGGAGTCGCCGGTTTTTTTATCCATCACCAGCGAGCATGACTGGACGATGCCGTGCGCTTCAAACATTGTGAGTAGCATGTTTTCAGTGGTGGTGCGGGCAAGGTTTCGAACGAGTAGTTTCATGGGGTTTCCGTGTTGTTATGGAGCGTAGCTACTATACATCAATCACAGGCTGGTGGATGCTTCGTTTAGGGTTTGTGTTGACGGCAGTTTGCTAATTGTCGTTGTGTTTCAGCGAGTCCCTGCTTTTCTAATAGGTCCATATTGGTTTGAGGGATGGCGTGGACATCGGGGTGTGTTGCGCGCGCATGTTCGACGCTCTCTTCCAGGATCAGATGAAACATCGGGTAGAGGGAGCGATTGGTGTAGTTGCGCACGTCGTCGCAGCTTAAGTCCGCAAACTGGTAGTCGGGATGAAAGCTGGCGACCTGAATAATGCCTTGCAGCTGTAGTTGTTCAATCAGCAGGTCGACGATATTTAAAAATTCGTTGTAGTCATTGAAACCCGTGAGGCCATTGGGGGTGATGAAGAGGGTGGTTTCAATGGTGTCGGCATCGCTATCACGTAATTGTAGCAGTGCCTGCATCAGTGCTTGCGCGATCGTTTCGGCATCGTTTTCCTGAGAGACAATATAGTGAATAGTCTCTTGTTTGAATGGCTTGTGGGCGAAAGGGCAGAAGTTGTGACGCAGTACGATATCCTTTAACCAGCACTCAGTTTCCTGGATCACTTGCGCTTCGGTGGTGGTGTTATGGGGCATCGACGAGCCTCACCTGGTCACCGACTGTAATAGCGCCATCTTGAATAACACGGCAACAGACGCCGCCGCGCCACGCTTTTGCCATGGCACCGAATAGGTTGGGGTGGGCCTCTTGCATGCGATTGCATGGGTCGGTTTCGCGGGTGATGAGTAATTGCAGCTGGCCGATGCGGAGGTATTTTCCGGCTGAGCCATGGAGTTCAACCCCTTCAATGTAAAGGTTTGCGCGGCGGGTAAGCCAGGGCAGTGTCTGATCGATTTCCTGGCAGGCGGCCTGCCAACCTTCGCGCGCTAATACGGTGACCTGCCGATCGCCCGGTTTGCCACGAAAGTCATCCGCAACGCCAGTTGCAGTGGCGACTGATGCATGGTCGAGTTGATGCATCGCACCGCGTTTTTTGTGCCTGATGGCGATGCCTAATAATTGTCCCACAATGATGGCGATTCCTGGTGGCTTGCGTGAAGGTGAAAGATATTGAGTTATTGTAATTCATTCAAAGCAATATGTTATTCGATGATAATGATTGATCAGGTAGAATTATTAGTAAATACACGTTGACAATAAGGGAATGGAGTATATAATCCTAATTGCTTGAAAGTTCGTCTTACATTTATGCACAACCATTTCGATGTCCTGTATTAGTTCTCGTCCTGTTTTCATAAGTAATAGCAACACTTCTCAACAAATGGCTGGGTCACGTATAAAGTGAAACAGCTAAAATTACTCAAATATAAATAGGATTAACATTATGTCTACAACTACCGGTACCGTTAAGTGGTTCAACGAATCTAAAGGTTTTGGTTTCATCGAGCAGCAGTCTGGTCCAGACGTCTTCGCTCATTTCAGCGCTATCTCAGGTGACGGTTTCAAAACCCTTACCGAAGGTCAGCAGGTTGAATTCACAGTCACTCAGGGTCAGAAAGGTCCTCAGGCTGAGAACATCGTAGCGGTTTAATTTAGCACCGCTGCCGACCTTTTGAGGTCGGCGCTGCTCTAACTAGTTAGAGCAAAATAGAAAGGGCAGGGCCAGATGGTCTTGCCCTTTTTTGTTGGTCAGCTATGCTGCTTAACATCCACCGACGGCCGCACCTGGAGCCACCTCATGAATGACACCACTTTTGCATCGCTTGCGCTTCAGCCCGCGTTGATTGAAAACCTATCCTCGCTAAAATATCTGGAGATGACGCCCATTCAGGCGAAAAGCCTGCCGCATATTCTGGATGGCAAGGATGTCATTGGTCAGGGGAAGACTGGTTCTGGCAAAACGGCTGCATTTAGTCTGGGGCTGCTTGAAAATCTGGATATAAAAAACTTTCAGGTGCAGTCGCTGGTATTGTGCCCAACGCGAGAGTTGGCCGATCAGGTGGCGAAAGAGATTCGTCGGCTTGCGCGAGCGATACAAAATATTAAAGTGTTAACGCTTTGTGGTGGTGTGCCATTCAGTGCGCAGACAGGCTCGATGGAGCGCGGTGCTCATATTATTGTCGGTACGCCAGGGCGAGTGGAAGAGCATGTGCGCCGAGGAACACTTAAATTGGCTGGCCTGAAAACGTTGGTGTTGGACGAGGCGGATCGAATGTTAGATATGGGTTTTCAGCCTGCGCTAGATGCGATTGTTGATTGTGCTCCTAAGCAGCGTCAAACCTTGTTGTTTAGTGCGACCTATCCCAATGAGATTAAGTCGATTGCTAAACGCATTATGAATAAGCCTGTGGTGATACAGGTGGATGCAACACACGATAGCTCAAGTATTCAGCAGCACTTGTTTAAAGTGGATGAGGGGGCACGTTTTGCCGCGTTACGATTGTTGCTGCAGAAATATCGCCCTGATTCGACGCTGGTCTTTTGCAATACCAAAAAAGAGACACTAGAAGTGGCTGAATCACTAGATGCATTAGGCTTTAGTGTGTTGGCGTTAAATGGTGACCTGAAGCAGAAGGATCGTGATCGTATTCTGGTGCGCTTTGCGAATAAAAGTGTCTCGATATTAGTGGCGACCGATGTGGCTGCGCGAGGGCTGGACATTGATGCGCTGGATGCGGTGATCAACTACAACGTTGCGAATGATCTCGAGGTGCATATTCATCGTGTGGGGCGGACTGGGCGGGCGGGTGGCTCTGGTATCGCCTGCACCTTATTCAGCGAAAGCGAGCAGTATAAGATTGAGCGCCTTGAGGCCTATTTAAAACATTCAATAGATGTGGAGGCGTTGCCATCACTGAGCTTGCTGGATAAGCCGACGTATAAACCACCGATGGCAACGTTGCAGATTGGTGGCGGGAAAAAACAGAAGGTAAGGGCTGGCGATATCCTGGGTGCGTTGACCGGTGAGGATGGGATTGATGGCAAGCAGGTCGGTAAGATTCAAATCTTTGACCAGTGGTCATACGTAGCGGTGCATCGCAATGTTGCCAATCATGCATTAAATAAATTAACCGCAGGTAAATTGAAGGGCCGTTCTTTCCGTGTCTTTTTGATGTGAGTCTGCTCTAAATTGAGCGGCTATAATCGCGCGTGAAAAAAAGCCCATGTCGTAAGGGAGAAATATGCGAGGCCATCGGCTAAGGATGCTCGTATAGTGCTTTTTCGGATGCAGGGGTGGAGAGATGTCCCTTGAACCTTCATTTTTAACTATCCATATTTCTTACGCTAAAACAGTGGTTTTAGTCACCTCTTTAGAGGTTAGGCATTTCGGAATACGGTGTTTGGTGCGGTGGAAAAAAACCCGTACCTGTCCAGGGAAGTAGGCGCAGAGTACGGGTTAAAGTTGCTTTGACGACGCAATGAAGGATAAAACGGGGAGGGAGATATTTTTATCCTTCGAGTTCTATTATCTACATCGAGCGATAAAAATCTGTGAGCAGGCTCGCAGTCTGGAATGAGAGTGAGCACCGCGCACAGCATTTAAGCTGTACGCGGTGAAGATGGCTATTAGCTGTTTGCGGCGAGGGTATTGGCAATGCCGATGTAGTTGGCAGGTGTCATTTCAAGTAGGCGTTTTTTTTCTGCCTCGGGTATTTCAAGCGTATTGATGAAATCCTGGAATACCTGCTGTGTAATGGCTTGTCCTCGCGTGAGTTCTTTGAGTTTCTCGTATGGCTTTTCAATACCGTAGCGGCGCATCACTGTCTGGATGGGTTCGGCCAGTACTTCCCATGCATTGTCGAGGTCTTGCAGCATGCGCGCAGGATTGCCTTCAAGTTTTGAGATGCCTTTGAGGCATGAGCGATAAGAAATCAGGCTGTAGCCGAGACCAACGCCAAGGTTGCGCAGTACAGTTGAGTCAGTCAGGTCTCGCTGCCAGCGCGAAATAGGCAGTTTGCTACCAAGGTGCTGGAAGATAGCATTTGCCAGTCCGAGGTTGCCTTCTGCATTTTCAAAATCGATAGGGTTCACTTTATGCGGCATTGTGGATGAGCCCACTTCGCCTTCAACGGTGCACTGTTTGAAATAGCCCAGAGAAATGTAGCCCCAGACGTCACGAGCGTAGTCGATCAAAATGGTGTTGAAGTGCGACAGTGAATCAAAATACTGCGCGATGAAATCATGCGGTTCGATCTGAGTGGTGTATGAGTTCCATTCAAGACCCAGGCTGGTCACAAAGCGTTGTGAAAAATCATGCCAGTTGATTTCTGGATAAGCGGCATAATGTGCGTTGTAGTTGCCGGTCGCACCGTTGATTTTGCCTAGTATCGGTGACAGGATGAATTGATCACGCTGGCGTTCCAGGCGGTGCGCCACGTTAGCCATCTCTTTGCCTAGTGTGGTTGGTGAGGCGGTCTGGCCATGGGTGCGGGCTAGCATCGGTTGTTCGGCATATTGGTGGGCCAGCAGGGTCACGGTGCCGATTAAATCATCCATCACTGGGGCGATGACCTGTGTTCTGCCTTCACGTAGCATCAATGCATAGGCGAGGTTATTGATATCTTCTGACGTGCAGGCAAAGTGGATGAACTCATTAACCGCGTTTAACTCAATGTTGTCAGCAACCTTCTCTTTCAGGTAGTACTCAACCGCTTTCACATCATGATTGGTGGTGCGCTCAATCGTTTTGACCTGCTCGGCATCACTTAAGCCAAAGTTGTCGATGATGTTTTGTAGGTGTTCATTGGCACCATCACTGAATGGTGGTACCTCTTCGATCTCTGGGCAATCAGCCAGTGCCTGTAGCCAGCGAATCTCAACCATGACCCTGTAATGGATCAGTCCATATTCGCTAAAGATAGGGCGTAGTTCATTGATCTTGTCGTTGTAACGACCGTCAATGGGAGAGATGGCGGTAAGTGTATTGAATTCCATTGCTGTCCTGCTTAATTGCTTAATGGGAGACAGGGGTATTATATAGAAACTCCCCTGCCGTTTGTGCGATAAATTTTCGTTTGAACATCAGCTGCAGGCGGGTGCCGCCGCATTGTTGCCATAAAATAGTTGAGCGAATCGCGGCGAGTAATAGCGCGCGTACCTTGTTGGCATTGTCTGGGTTTGCAAGGTAGCCCTGTTCACCATTAACGATGATGCGCGGTTTTATATTACTGATCGTATTGACATAGATATCGGCAATCCCTGCAACTACATTTTCGTGTGTGATTGGGTAGTGGCCGGTCTGTGCGCGTACACGTTCAATGCCATTGCTAAGCGTTGAAAGCATCGCTTTATTTTTGGTGAGCTTGCCGGTGAGGTGCATGATGGTGACGATGTATTTAGTGAGTTCCATATCCCGTTTAGTGGTATCTTCACCAAATTGCTCTTGCAGTAGCTCCAGGCCAAGCGTGATTCCTTCTGTCGTGCCGCCATAAACCGCGAGCGTATTGGGTGGGTCAATTTCGATGATGCTGTTTAGGCTAGTTTCGAATGCCGTTTGATCCAGACTGTTGGTGGTGGCAACCTTTTGTACCAGGCGAGTGGCTTGAAAGATGCCTGCCAGTGCAAGGATTTTTTCATCGGGTGCGTGACTCATTGTGTTTCCCTTTACTGCGATTTAAGTGGTGGAAAGATCGGAAAGATCGTTGCCAATGTGATCGATAATACCACCGCCGAGGCATTCGTCCTGATTGTAAAATACGATTGACTGGCCGGGTGTGACGGCACGTTGGGGTTGCTCGAAAAGCACGGTTGCAATGCCGTTCTCAATCGTTGTGATCGTGCAGGGTTGATCATCCTGGCGATAACGCACTTTGGCGCTGCAATGGTAGGGTGATGCGGGTGCTTGCCTGCTCACCCAGTGTAGGTCGATTGCGCTGAGCGCCTGTTTATACAGCGCCGGATGGTCGGTTCCCTGAGCAACCAGTAGCACATTTCGTTCTAAGTCTTTATCAACCACATACCAGGGCTCGCCGCTGCTATCTTCTTTCAGGCCGCCAATTTTAAGCCCTTTTCGCTGGCCGATAGTGTGAAACATCAGGCCGTCATGCTGGCCTATTGTTCGCCCTTCGAGTGTTTGAATTTCGCCGGGTTGAGCAGGTAGATAAGTGTTAAGAAAAGTTTTAAATTCTCGCTCACCAATAAAGCAGATGCCGGTGCTGTCTTTCTTGGCATGATTTTCAAAGCCTGCTTCGGCGGCTATTTTTCGTACTTCACTCTTGGGCAGCTCGCCGAGCGGAAATAGCGCCTTTGAAAGTTGCGCCTGCCCGAGTGTGTAAAGAAAATAGCTCTGGTCTTTGTTGCTATCTTTGCCTTTCAGTAGTTTGAAGCGGCCGTCTTTTTCAGCGATGCGCGCATAGTGCCCTGTTGCGATTTTATCTGCGCCATGTTGAATGGCGTAATCAAGAAACGCTTTGAATTTGATCTCTTTGTTACAGAGGATGTCTGGATTGGGGGTGCGGCCGCTTTTGTATTCATCGAGAAAGTACTGGAATACGCGGTCCCAATATTCGCTGGCGAAGTTGACAGCGTCCATTGGAATGCCAATTTTATCGCACACTAGCATCGCATCTTGGGCATCGATGGCGGCAGGGCAGACGCCATCGGGATCTTTATCTTCCCAGTTTTTCATGAACACGCCGCTGATTGACTGCCCCTGCTGGTGCAGTAAAAGTGCTGTGACTGAGGAGTCAACGCCACCGGACATGCCGACGATGATCTGTTGTGTTGATGGGTTGTTCATTTTACAGGGAATGCTAAAGGCTGACTCGTGACTGAAAGCGAGCAATTATAGCAAATCTTGCCGTCTTTCGCAGTTTGCTATTTAAAGATTATGGGTTGTCGATGATGCGATATTCGCCGGGCGCGAGTCCTTTGAGATTCCATTGGCCGATGGCCTTACGAATCAAGCGTAGTGTCGGGAAGCCGACTGCGGCGGTCATGCGTCGTACCTGGCGGTTTTTGCCTTCGCTGATCTTTATTTCCAGCCATGCCGTTGGTATCTGAGCGCGATAACGTACCGGTGGGGTGCGAGGCCAGATATCTGGCGATTTGATGCGGCGGATTTTGGCTGGGCGCGTCAGGCCGTCTTTGAGCTCGATCCCCTGGCGCAGTTGTTGAATGGCGTCGTCTGATGGTGTGCCGTCCACCTGCACCCAGTAGGTCTTTTCTAGTTTGTGTTTGGGGTGTGCGATACGGTGCTGCAGTTTGCCGTCGTCAGTAAGGAGTAGAAGGCCTTCGCTATCTCTATCGAGGCGTCCAGCGGCATACACGTTGGGGATAACGATAAAGTCTTTGAGTGTTTTGCGGCCGTCGGTGTCGCTGAACTGAGTGAGTACATCATAGGGTTTATTGAGTAAAATCAGCATGTAACTTTTTGGGTGGTAGTGTTCTGTGTGTTGATGTTAACACTATTGTCGAGCAGTGCTGATGTTTGCGGTCCGTTTATTTATGGCGCATTGCAATTTCGAGCGGGGATTGGCACCTCGCTTCAGGTGTGTATTTAAGCCTGCTATCAGAGTACTTAAGCGATGGTGCTTGCTTAAGCTATTTTTCTGAGTGAGGTTAATTGAGTTTTTGTTCGCCGTCGCTCTCTTTGTCTGGCTTTATATTGGCGGCATAGAGGCCTTTGGGGCCTTCAGAGAGTTCAAATTCAACCTTTTGACCGCCTTTGAGTGTTTTGTAGCCGTCGATTGAGATTGCGGAGAAGTGGGCGAAGATATCTTCACCGCCTTCATCGGGCGAGATAAAACCAAATCCTTTGGTGTTGCTAAACCATTTAACGAGTCCACTAGGCATAACTATACTCCCTTCCATATTCGAGCATCACTAACTTGTTAGGCATGAACCGGGGTCTTTATTACTGACCGCGTATCGAAACAATATCCCAATAAGCTAAATAGTCAAGTATTTCGGAGGGTAAAAAGTGCGTGGTGGTGAGGGTGAAAGGTGGCCGGAATATTGCTATTATTTTGATAGGGTTGTCTTTTCCACTTTAAGGCTATATGTCTATTGCTGGGTATGATATTTTGCACCCCTGGTAATAACTAATCCGCATAAAAAACAGGGTGTTATGCGCTATTGGGTTAATGAGATTTTTATTGAGATAAGGTATAATAGAAGGCACATGGATAAAGAGGATCAACACAGTTCTGACGATAATTTGGCATTACAAGAGGCTAAGCCAAAGCTAAAACGTCCCCCGCTTTATAAAGTGTTACTTCTTAATGATGATTACACGCCAATGGATTTTGTCGTCCATATTTTACAGGACCATTTTGGCATGACGAGCGAGAAGGCAACTCAAGTCATGTTACATGTGCATACACGGGGTGTCGGCGTATGTGGTGTTTTTACACGAGATATCGCTGAGACCAAAGTAGCACTGGTAAATCAATTCGCACGCGAAAATCAGCATCCGCTGAAATGCACCATGGAGGAAGCGTAGCGAACAAAACCTAGGTAGGTGCCCAATGTTAAGTAAAGATCTTGAATACACACTCAATGCAGCATTTCAGTCTGCTAGAGATAGAAATCATGAGTTTATGACAGTAGAGCATCTGCTGTTGGCGTTGTTTGATAACGCTGAATCTGCCGCGATTCTCAGGGCGTGTGATGCCGACATTGATGGGTTAAGAAAAGAGCTTGAAACCTTTCTTGAAGAAAATACACCGTTGCTTAGTAGTGAAGAGCGTGAAACCCAGCCAACGTTAGGTTTTCAGCGAGTGTTGCAGCGGGCTGTATTCCATGTTCAATCATCTGGTAAGCGAGAAGTCGGTGCGCCTAACGTACTGGTTGCTATTTTTGGTGAGCAAGACTCCCAGGCGGTTTATTTCTTGAATAAACAGGACATCACTCGGCTTGATGTCGTTAGTCATCTTTCGCATGGCCTTTCAAAGACTTCAGGTAGCGATAAAAATGAAAGTGTCTCGTCTGATTCTGACGAGGTTGTTGATGAGGGTGAGGCAGCCAAGACGCCGTTAGAAAGTTATGCAGTAAACCTTAATGAGCGCGCAAAAGCGGGCAAGGTTGATCCTCTGATTGGGCGTGATTCAGAGGTGCATCGTGTGGTGCAGATACTTTGCCGTCGCCGTAAAAATAATCCATTGCTGGTTGGTGAAGCGGGTGTTGGTAAGACGGCCATTGCTGAAGGGCTGGCAAAGATGATCGTCGATAAAGAGGTGCCGGAGGTGCTGGCCGAAAGCACTATCTACTCGCTTGATATGGGTGCTTTATTGGCAGGTACAAAATATCGAGGTGACTTTGAAAAACGTTTGAAAGGGCTGCTTGCTCAGATAACCGAGGAAGAAGGCGCTGTGCTTTTTATTGATGAAATTCATACCATCATCGGAGCAGGATCCGCGTCGGGAGGGGTGATGGATGCATCAAATTTACTTAAACCGGCGTTAAGTTCTGGCGATTTACGTTGCATTGGTTCAACGACTTATAGCGAGTATCGCAGTATTTTTGAAAAAGATAGGGCCTTGGCGCGTCGTTTTCAGAAGGTTGATGTGGGTGAACCATCGGTCTCTGAAACCATTGATATCTTAAAGGGCTTAAAGTCTCGCTTTGAAGAGCATCATAAAGTGAAGTACACGGCAGATTCATTGAAGACTGCGGCTGAGTTATCCGCGCGTTATATTAATGATCGATTCATGCCAGACAAAGCGATTGATGTGATTGACGAGGCGGGTGCCAATCAACGCTTGCAGCCTGTATCGAAGCGGAAAAAGACCATCGGCGTGAAAGAGATCGAAGCGATTGTTGCCAAGATTGCGCGCATTCCAGCCAAGAGTGTGAATAGTTCTGATAAAGCTAAATTGCGTACGCTTGAACGTGACCTGAAGATGGTGATCTATGGGCAAGATGAGGCGGTAGATACGCTGTCGACGGCGATTAAAATGTCTCGTTCAGGCTTGGGTGAAACAACTAAACCTATTGGTTCATTCCTGTTTACTGGGCCGACGGGCGTGGGTAAGACGGAGGTGTGTCGTCAGCTTTCTCATATCCTTGGCATTGAACTAATCCGTTTTGATATGTCTGAATACATGGAGCGTCACGCGGCATCTCGTTTGATTGGTGCGCCGCCGGGGTATGTTGGTTTTGATCAGGGTGGTTTGTTAACGGAAGCGGTGAATAAACAGCCTCATGCGGTCTTGTTGTTTGATGAGATTGAAAAGGCGCATCCGGATGTCTTTAATCTGCTGTTGCAGGTGATGGATCATGGCACGTTGACGGACAACAACGGCCGCAAGGTTGATTTCAGAAATGTGATTATTATCATGGCGAGTAATGCCGGTGCCGAGCAGATGAGTCGAGCGTCGATTGGCTTTGCGATGCAGGATCACTCCTCTGATGGTATGGAAGTAATCAAGCGCACCTTTACCCCTGAGTTTAGAAATCGTCTTGATGCGATTGTGCAGTTTAAGTCACTCGATGCGGTGACGATTGCCAATGTTGTCGATAAATTTATTATTGAATTAGAGGCGCAGCTGGAAGAGAAGAAGGTGGTGCTTGATATAGACGAGTCGGCGCGTGAATGGCTGGCGATGCACGGTTATGATCCTGCGATGGGCGCGCGTCCGATGGCACGTACGATACAGGATCACGTCAAAAAACCACTGGCTGAAGAGCTGCTGTTTGGTCGTCTGGTCAAAGGTGGCCGAGTGAAGATTGGCGTTAAAGACGATGAGCTAGTGTTTGAAATCGAGGGTGTCGAGGAGACCGTCGATAGTTAACCATCTTGTTCCAGCAATCGGCTGATGTCGGTTGCTGGAAAATCTTTGTTACATTGGCTTTTGATTTGCCGCTGGATCAGCGTGCGCGGTAGGTAATGCGGCCTTTAGATAGATCGTAAGGCGTTAGCTGTACGGTTACTTTATCGCCCGTTAGGATACGAATGTAATGTTTGCGCATTTTTCCGGAGATGTGCGCCGTAACGACATGCCCATTTTCTAGTTCTACGCGGAACATCGTATTTGGCAGCGTCTCTACGACGGTGCCTTCCATTTCAATATGTTCTTCTTTTGCCATGCGCTAATAATCGTCTAATTTAAGTTTTAGTTTAATTGTATTTTTCGTGGGTTTCTCAATCGGGTGTTTTAGATTGATTGTCACATGCCTGCTGTGGTTACCACCTGAGCCGCGAGATTATACACCATTTTTTTTGATTTCTCGCTATTGCTGACTATAAGAGCCGAATTGGTTTCGAAATAAGTGGTTTTAGTGCTAATCCGGCAGTGGAAGTACACCTCGCCATGAGCGTGGTGCCAGGTTTGGGGTGCGACATGCGACTTCAATATGATCGATGAAGGTTGCGCGTGCAATTTCATTAGCGCCCAGGCTGGTCATGTGGGCGGAGCCTATCTGGCAGTCGATGAGTGAAAACTGCCATTTTTGTAGTTGGGCGACGAGGTGAGCAAAGGCAATTTTTGAAGCGTCTGATTCGCGGCTGAACATCGACTCACCAAAAAAGACCTGACCGATGGCGATGCCATAGAGGCCGCCCACCAATTTTCCCTCACGCCACGCTTCGACTGAATGGGCGTGGCCCAGGCGATGCATCTCAATGTACGCGGCCTGCATCTCAGTGGTGATCCAGGTGCCGTGGCCGTCATCTCGTGGCATTGCGCAGGCCTGAATGACATCATTAAAGGCGTGATCTAGCGTGATCTCAAACGGTTGTTGGCGCAGGCGCTTTTTTAGACTGCGGGATAGCTTTAGCTGGTCGGGGCAGATCACCGCTCGTGGGTTGGGTGACCACCACAAAATAGGCTGCCCATCGCTGTACCAGGGGAAGATGCCCTGTCGATAGGCGCTGAATAGGGTATCGGAATTCAAGTTGCCGCCAACAGCCAGCAGTCCATCAGGTTCTTCGAGCGCGAGTGAGGTATCAGGGAAATGGCATTCGGGCTGAAAAGGGTCGAGATAAACCGGTTCCAGTGGTGCGTTCATGAGGGCTGTTTTTTGTAGGGCAGGTAGCGACTCAGCATTTCCTGATAACGCCCTAAATCCTGCCGTTCATAATCGACCGCTTTCTGAATCGCTTCTCTGAAAGCGGGGTGTGCGATCCAGTGTCGTGAATGTGTGGTGGTGGGATAAAATCCGCGAACCAATTTGTGCTCGCCCTGGGCACCAGCTTCAAAGCGTTTGAGTTTATTGGCGATACAGTAGTCGATCGCGCGGTAATAACAGACTTCAAAGTGGAGGCTGTGATAGTCATCAAGGCAGCCCCAGTATCGCCCATATAGGGTGTCGTTATTAATAAAATTAAGTGCGGCGGCGACATCCTCGCCATCTTTCTGTGCGGTGATCATGATGATCTTGTCAGCCATCGTTGCGCCAATCTCTCTGAAGAAATCGATTTTGAACGGTGTTTGGTGACCGCGTTTGAGGTAGGTGTTTTGATGAAATTGATAAAAATTTTCCCACTGTTCGTCACTGATTTCGTGACCGTGCAGCAGTTGCACGGTGATCCCGGCTTCATCCACGCGGCGCCGTTCCCGCTTTATTTTTTTACGGTGACGAGAGGCAAGTTGGGCGAGGAATGCATCGAAGTCTTCATAGTCGTGATTGACCCAGTGATATTGGGTGTCGGCACGTGACATCAGCGATGGTTGGTTGAGATGCTGTTGGTCTTGCTCGTCGAGAAAAAGGCAGTGTAATGACGAGACCTTTGTTTCTTGAGCGTAGTTGAGAATGTAGTCGATGAGCGCGCTTGCCGCTTGTCTGTCATTGCGATCTTCGAGTAGAAGGCGCGCGCTGGGAACTGGGGTGTAGGGCGTCGCGATGACCAGCTTTGGATAATAGTCTAACCCGTTGCGTTCATAGGCACCGGCCCAGGCCCAGTCGAAAACAAATTCGCCCCATGAGTGGTGTTTGAGGTACATCGGTACCGCTGCGACCAGCTGCTCATCGCGGTAACCCAGCACATAGCGAGGCTCCCAGCCGCTGCCAGCGCCAACGGATTGATGCTGCTCTAGCGCACTGAGAAAGGCGTGATGCAGAAAAGGGTTGTCGGCGGCAAGCCGATTCCATTCGGCAGCGGGAACCGTTTGAATGCTTTCAGCAATGGTGAGTTTCATCGTGATGGGGTGTGTCTGTTCGGCAAGGTGTATCGCTTCCATGTGGGTACAGAAGGCATTAATCGATCCGCTGATGTGGAGGGAGTGACCAGGCGTCCTGCGTTGGTAAGGTTGGTGGTTATTTAAATGACTTAATCATGCCTGCAATCTCAAATTCACCTTCTGATGTGCCGGGGTTTGAACGAATGACTTCGATCACGGCTTCAAGTGGTGGGGTTGCACTGGTGCCGGGTACGACGTAAATCTCAAGCAGTGAACTCACTTCCTGAGGCTCGGCTGCGATGAAAAAGATGCCATTACCGCTAAGATTTCTGGTGGTGCCTTCTTTCTCTGCTTCGCTACTGCCAGCCTTTTTGTATTTGACGGTACATTCGGTGTCGATACGCTGAAAGCTTCTGAGCTCGTTTACATTGTACATATGAGTGGCCTCTTCAATGTATTGTCAGTTGTCGATGAGTGTAGCAGCCTAACTCCTTTTAGGCTGCGAGCTTGTCGCTATTTATGGCTTCGCTATATTGCGCTTAGCTGTCTTGCGCCAATTTATCAAGAAAACGCTCGGCATCGAGTGCCGCCATGCAGCCGGAACCTGCAGAGGTAATCGCCTGACGGTAGATTGGGTCAGAGACATCCCCCGCGGCATAGACGCCGGGGATGCTGGTCTGGGTTGCATTGGCGCCGCCACCATTTTGCGTGGTGAGGTAGCCGTGCTCCATGTCCAGTTGCCCATCAAATAGTGCGGTGTTAGGGGAGTGACCGATCGCGATAAAGACCCCCTGCACCTGAAGTTCTCTGGTTTCCTCACTTTCAAAGCTTTTGAGACGCAGACCCGTCACACCGCTGTCATCGCCGAGGACTTCATCCAGTGTCTGCCCCCATTCGATGGTGATATTGCCATTTTCTGCCTTTTTCATCAGTTGGTCTGCAAGGATTTTTTCTGAGCTAAATTTATTGCGACGGTGAATCACTGTGACATGCGATGCGATGTTCGACAGATAGAGCGCCTCTTCGACCGCGGTGTTGCCTCCGCCGACCACTGCGACCGGCTGGTTACGATAGAAAAAACCGTCACAGGTGGCACAGGCTGAAACGCCGCGCCCCTGAAAGGCCTCTTCTGAGGGCAGTCCCAGATACATCGCTGATGCACCGGTGGCAATAATCAGCGCGTCACAGGTGTAGGTGCCGCTGTCACCGATCAGGGTAAAGGGGCGCTGTTTGAGGTCGGCCGTGTGGATGTGATCAAAGATGATCTCGGTGTTGAAGCGTTCTGCGTGGGCCTGCATGCGTTGCATCAAGGCTGGGCCTTCAACGCCTTCATTGTCACCAGGCCAGTTATCGACATCGGTGGTGGTGGTCAATTGCCCACCCTGTTGCAGGCCTGTTACCAGAACTGGCTCCAGATTTGCGCGAGCGGCGTAGACCGCGGCGGTGTAGCCTGCAGGACCTGAGCCGAGGATTAATAGGCGGCAATGTTTTGTTTCGCTCATCGGTGATGCTCCATCAATTTTTTTGTCATTTACTGTGCTTAAAGTGTCATGTCTGTGTGCTAGAGTGCTGGGTGTTTGATGCACTTGAATTTTCGCCCGATTGGTCGCCGCAAATTATTTGGAGTTCAATGGGTTAAAGCCTTAAAGTCATTTAAATATGAGGCCGAAAAAACGTTGTGAAGATACTGTGCCACCCATTACTAAAATATGGGTGAAATACTACGTGAAGCAAGGAGCCTGGTCAAAGATGCGTATTGGAATTCCGCGTGAAATTAAGCCGCTCGAAGGGCGTATCGGTCTGATCCCGGCCGCTGCCGCTGAGTTGGTGAAGCAGGGGCATGAACTGTTTATTGAGCAGGGTGCTGGTGAACTCAGTGGTTATGCTGATACGCAATACACTGCGTTGGGTGTCGAACTGCTACCTGATGCAGCCACTCTTTACGGTAGATCTGAGATGATCATTAAGGTCAAAGAGCCGATCGAACCTGAAATCGGCCTGTTGCGAAAAGATCATCTGCTGTTTAGTTACCTGCATCTGGCGGCTGAGCCTGAATTAACACAAAAATTACTCGATATTGGTCTGACCGGCGTTGCCTTTGAGACCGTAGAAGAGAATCGTCAGTTACCGCTGCTGGCCCCGATGAGCGATATCGCGGGGCGATTGGCGACTCAAATCGGTACTACCTTGCTGCATCAACCGAATGGCGGCAAAGGGGTTTTATTGGGTGGTCTACCGGCTGCCCAGCGTGGCCGCGTGGTGATTCTGGGTGGCGGAGTTGCCGGTGGTGGTGCGGCAACATTGGCGGCATCGATGGGTGCCGAGGTGGTGGTGTTTGATAAAGATCGCGCAAAACTGGAGCAAATGCGAGCGCTGGGACCCAATGTGACCGCACTCTACGCCTATGATGACTTGATCGCAGGCGAGGTGGCGCGAGCCGACCTGCTGATCGGCGCGGTACTGATTCCGGGTGCTAAGGCGCCTCATCTGGTCTCGGCTGAGATGGTTAAGTCGATGGGCAATGGCAGTGTGGTGATCGATATCGCGGTGGATCAGGGCGGCTGTATTGAGACAACGCGCCCAACTAACTATCAATCTCCGACCTTTGTGTGGGAGGGTGTGGTGCATTTTGGGGTTACCAATATGCCGGGTGCGGTGCCGCGTAGTGCTTCGCAGGCGCTGTCGGCAGCGCTCATTCCCTATGCGATTAAGCTGGCCAATGGTGAACTGGATCAGCACGCCAGTTTGCAGGCGGGTATCAATGTACGTGGTGGTGAATTAATCCACCCCGCCCTTAAGTAATCTATGGCATAATTCTCAACTGTTTTTATCGTTGGCGTAGCGTGAGTTATGCCTGATTCTCTGCAGTTTAAGGCCATATTAAAGACTAAGTGAGTGGGACGAGCATCGCGTAATAAATCTGAGGGGCAGTCGCCGTTGGCGGGCCACCTGGTGAGAGGGCTGCGTGAAGGCGCGCTCTTTATTCTAGGCGTGGTGGCGTTGTATATGCTGCTGTCACTAGCGACCTATGATGCCAATGATCCTGGCTGGTCTCACAGCGCTAATAGCGATGTCGCGCATAACATGGGCGGTGTTGCTGGTGCCTGGTTTGCGGATATCTTTCTCTCGCTGTTCGGTTATTTCTCATATCTGTTTCCATTGATGGTGGCCTATGGTGGCTGGTTGCTTTATCGCGGCCGCGCTTCTGAGGAACCGGCCGATATGCGCCAGCTGGCGTTGCGCAGTGGTGGCTTTCTGCTGACGATGATTGCGGGTAGTGGTTTGGCCGCACTGCATTTTGTCAGTTCGCCTGATGCGCTACCGATGAGCACCGGCGCCGGTGGTGTATTGGGTGGCGGTGTTGCTGGCATGCTGGTGACGCCATTTAGTTTTATCGGTGCAACGCTATTGCTGTTGGCGCTGTTTATGACGGGGATAACACTCTTTACAGGGCTGTCGTGGATTGCGTTGATGGACCGCACGGGTGAACTGACCTTTAAGCTGATAGATGAGTTGCGCAATCAGTTTGACCGCCTCCGTGATTATATTGAAGGTCGTCGGGTGCGTAACGAGCGCAATGAAACGACTGCGGTGGCTAAGGAGAAAGATAAGACACGGGTTAAGCCGCGTATAGAACCGGTGATTAAAAAGCTCCAGCCGAGCATTCGTCTCGAAAAAGAGCGTCAGGTACCACTGTTTAAGACAGCAACCAAGGGCGATCTGCCGCCATTGTCGTTGCTGGATAAGCCTGAAGCGACCAAAAACAACGTCTCCCACGCATCGCTTGAGGCGATGTCACGCCAGGTTGAATTGAAACTTCAGGACTTCGGGATTGAGGCGCAGGTGGTTGAAGTCCATCCGGGGCCGGTGATCACCCGTTATGAGCTACAACCGGCGGCCGGTGTGAAGGTGAGCCAGATCAGCAATCTGGCGAAAGATCTGGCGCGTGCGCTGTCGGCCATTAGTGTGCGTATCGTTGAAGTAATTCCGGGTAAATCCGTGGTCGGGCTTGAAATTCCCAACGAACATCGTGAAATGGTGCGCCTTAGTGAGATCATCCAGTCGGAATCGTATGATCGCGTCGCGGCACCGATGACACTGGCGCTGGGTAAAGATATTAGTGGTAACCCTGTGGCGGTCGACCTTGCCAAGATGCCTCATCTGCTGGTGGCGGGTACCACTGGTTCGGGTAAATCGGTTGCCGTGAATGCGATGATATTGAGCATGCTCTATAACGCATCGCCGAAAGAGATGCGCCTGATCATGATCGATCCCAAGATGCTGGAGCTGTCGATCTACGATGGTATCCCACATCTGTTGGCCCCTGTGGTGACCGATATGAAAGAGGCGGCCAATGCGCTGCGTTGGTGTGTCGCAGAAATGGAACGACGTTACGGCTTGATGGCGGCACTTGGGGTGCGAAATATCGCCAATTTTAATCGCAAGGTGCAGG
>Ga0316204_10003975_pt1 | contig 27889 bp, 28 predicted proteins | sample 6monrhotite_MG_2_FD_205661 | JGI IMG/M metagenome (GOLD analysis project Ga0316204, IMG submission 205661) | Microbial mat bacterial communities from mineral coupon in-situ incubated in ocean water Damariscotta River, Maine, United States -... | ecosystem: Environmental > Aquatic > Marine >...
TTGATGTGGTTTCTGGGGAGCTAACGTGGACTGATGAAACGTTCAATATATTAGAAGTTGAAAAGAGATTAGATCAAAAGCCTATACTTCATGAAGGTTTAGAGCTGTTTACGCCAGAGTACAAACCGGTTATTGAAAACGCAGTTAATAGAGCCATCCAATTTGGAGAATCCTATAGTCTTGAAGTGGAGGCGAGTACAGCCAAAGGTAATATTCTATGGGTGTACACTAACGGTAAAGCAAATTATATCGATGGGAAGATTGTCTCATTGTCCGGAACTATACAAGATATTCATAAAAGAAAGATTGCGGAAATGCATTATGAAGAGGAACGTTTAAAAAATATACATAATTTTAAGCTTGCTTCTATGGGGGAAATGGCTGCAGGTGTTGCCCATGAAATCAATAATCCATTATCGATTATTAGCGCAGCAGCCCAGCTTATGGCTAAATTTATCAATCAGCCTGATAAATTAACAGCGTATATTGATGAAGTTTTGAAATCGACACATCGTATATCTCGCATCGTGCTTAGTCTTAAGAAGTTTTCTCGTACTAGTGACACTCATGAGTTTGAATCACATTTATTTAAAAACATTATCGACGAGGCAATTATTCTTACTGAGGCAAAATCTAAGCGGCATAATGTTACTGTGTCAGTTGAGTCTACATCTAATCCGATGGTTCTTTGTGATGAAGTTGAAATTGAGCAGGTAATAGTTAATTTAATCAATAATTCAATCGATGCTATTAAAGACAGTAACGATAAACGGTGGGTTTTGTTAGAGTTCGATGAAGTGGCTAATGATGTAATGCTAAAAATAACCGATTCAGGAAAAGGGATAGCTATAGAGACAAAAGAGAAACTATTTGATCCTTTTTATACAACTAAAGGAACGGGCGAAGGGACAGGGCTCGGGCTATCAATTACCAAAGGGATTTTAGAAGAACACAAAGCATCAATTTCACTTGATGAAAGTTGCGATAATACTTGTTTTATTATTACATTCCCCAAAAATGTGAGTTAATAGATGTCCTATAATATATATTACCTCGATGATGAAGAAACGTTATGTGAACTTTTTGAAGATTTTTTAGCTTCTGACAATATTAAGATTACGACATTTGTAGATGCTGAAGAAGCGATAAAAGTTACCAATGAGTTTCCACCAGATATTATATTTATCGACTATCGTCTTATAGGTATTACAGGTGATGAGGTGGCTGGCAGGATTCCAGAAAGTATACCTAAAATACTTGTTACTGGTGAGCTTGCAGTTAAGACTAAAAATAAGTTTTATAATATTGTTAACAAACCGTTTAGTTTTAATGAGATTGAAACACTGATAGATGAGATACAACATGGTGCGTAGTGATTTATACTTTATGGTTTTTCAAAGCTATAAGATAACTTTATAAATATTTTACCATGTGATGGCGTCTTTCCAAAAGCGGTTTTCATAATGACGTGATGGATTTTCCACATCTAATTTTTTCATGCCTTGCGAAATGAAAAAACCGATTGCATCTTTCTGTGCTTTCACTAATACCCCCTTATAATTACCGCTCATAGCAACAGTATTAATTTTTTCAATGAGTTGTGTGCCAATATTTTTGTGATGGAAGTGAGGGGAGACATATATTCCATGTAAAAGTATGGCGTTACAGGCTGATGGCGTATCTTTGTTGTCAGCATCATTCCATGTTGCAACACCAATGATATTGCAATCGACATCTACTGCAACAATAAAATTGATATGCTCAAAATCTAAACTATTATAAAGATAACTTCCAATTGATAAACGTTTAACGCGCTCAGGTAAATCCCAGGTCATAATGGCATCTTTAATAACCGTGTTAATGTTATCTAAGTCACTTATCTTCCCATTGCGAAATTTAATTTTTTGATTAAGCATAAAATGTAAAAAATTTTCAGTATTAATTAGCACAGATTATTTCATTTTTAAGGGAAGCCGTTTAGCACCCCAGTGACCGGGCTGTTCTTCAAACACCCCTGCGACTTTTGAGTTACAGTGTTTACAGCCGCCATCTTTGCTCAAATTCCATTGCCCTAATTCGTACCAATCGCGTTCAATCAGTAATTCTCCACATTCATGACACCAGGTGCTGTCGCCTTGTTTATTGTGCACATTTCCGACATAGGCATAATGTATACCTGCTTTCATCGCAATGTCGCGCGCCATTATTAAGGTTGAGGGTGGTGTGGATGGATAATCAATCATTTTAAAGTCAGGATGAAAGGCACTAAAGTGCATGGGGACATCAACACCTAAATGTTCTACTACCCATTCACACATTTCGGTGAGTTCTTTTTCTGTATCATTTTCACCGGGTATCAGTAAGGTGGTGGTTTCTAACCAGCAGTTTGTTTCATGCTTAATATACTTTAATGTTTCTAGTACAGGGGCTAAGTGACTACCTGTAATTTTATGGTAGAAACGTTCTGTGAAGGCTTTCAAGTCGACATTAGCCGCATCCATATACTTAAAAAATTCAACTCGTGGTTCAGGATTAATGTAACCCGCGGTGACGGCGATGGTTTTTATATTTTTTTCTTGGCAAGCTTGCGCAACATCTATGGCATATTCATGAAAAATAACTGGGTCGTTATAGGTAAAGGCGACACTTCGGCAATTATATTTATCTGCTGTTTCCGCAATTTTCTCGGGTGTAGCGGCATCGGCTAAGGTATCCATCTCACGTGACTTACTGATATCCCAGTTCTGGCAAAATTTGCAGGCAAGATTGCAACCGGCTGTTCCAAATGAAAAAACAGGGGTGCCTGGCAAAAAATGATTTAGTGGTTTTTTTTCAACAGGATCAATGCAAAAACCACTGGAACGGCCGTAAGTGGTTAAAACGACCTCATTACCTTGATTGGCTCGAACAAAGCACAAACCTTGTTGCCCCTCGTGTAATTTACACTCACGCGGGCATAGATCACATTGTACACGTCCGTCTTCGAGTGTGTGCCAATACTGTGTTTTGACAATGGATGCATCGCTCATAAAGTAAATCTCTATCACTTAAATCTCATTTACATTAATATTGTCTCTTCTGTGCTATTGCAAGTGTAGAATATGATTCTATTATAATAATAAGCAGTAATGTTTATTCTCAATAGGATAAAAGGATTCGATCTAATGCAAAAAGTCAGGCCAGCCGCGGTTGCGGGAATGTTTTATCCTGCTGATGCATCTGTGTTAAAGCAAGATATCGACGATTATTTGGCTGATGCGAAAGAGTTAAGCCAAAAACGCCCTAAAGCGATAGTGGTGCCGCATGCTGGATATATCTATTCTGCTGCGATTGCTGCTTCGGCATTTAAATCCATTATTCCTTTTAAACATAATATTAAGCGTGTTGTTTTGCTCGGGCCTTCTCATCGAGTGCCTTTTTCAGGTATGGCGGTACCTGAGTCGGATGTTTTTAACACACCATTAGGCAATATCGCTATCGACCAAGAAGGAGTCAATCAGTTATTGGCTTTGCCTCAAGTAATAGCTTCTGATCGTGCTCACAGTGAAGAACACAGTTTGGAAGTTCAATTGCCTTTTTTACAAGAAATACTCGGTGAGTTTAGTTTAATTCCCTTAGTCGTCGGTGATGCTGAACGACATGATGTTGCAGCGGTGATAAACCATTTTATTAATGATGATGGGACTTTAATTGTGATAAGTTCTGACTTGAGTCATTACCATTCATACGAGGATGCAAAAACACAAGATCGTGCCACTAGTGATGCCATTGTTAACCTAAAGCCTGATTTAATTACTTATGACGATGCCTGTGGTCGAAATGGGGTGAAGGGTATGATGACGGTTGCAGCAGAAATTGGTTTGCACGTTGAGCTCTTAGACTTAAGAAACTCAGGCGATACCGCTGGAGATAAGCAGCGAGTAGTGGGATATGGTGCCTATGCCTTCTATTAAACTTAGCCGAGATGATCAAGACACTTGCTTGTATGTTGCGAGACAGTCCATTAAACACGGTTTAATTGATGGACAATCTTTGCAAATAAATATGAAAGACTATTCTGCTGATTTACAACAACAAGCGGCAAGTTTTGTGACTTTACATAAGCATGGAAGTTTAAGGGGTTGTATAGGGGCACTAGAGCCACACCAACCTTTAATTAATGATATCGCGGCACATGCTTATGCCGCTGCGTTTCAAGACCCACGATTTCCTCCTTTAGAAGAGTATGAATATGATGATCTTGATCTTGATATTTCGGTTATCGGCCAAGCAGAAGAAATCCATTTTAGTAGTGAAGAAGACTTATTAGAGAAAATACAACCTAATGTGGATGGATTAATTTTAGAATGGAAAAGTCAGCGTGCTACATTTTTACCCACAGTATGGGAACAACTATCAGATAAAAAAGATTTTTTAAATCATCTGAAGGAAAAAGCAGGCTTATCAAAGAATTGGTGGGACGATAATGTAAAGATTAGTCGTTATGACACGTTTAACTTTGAATAAGTTAATTATTTAGCCAAGTCGTCCATTCGTTAAATAGTTCTTTATCGACTGCGGCAACCACTGAACGCTTCTCTAATTCAGCCTTAAACACAGGCTCGCCGTTTAATGTTTGTGACAAACCACCTGCGCCACGAAGAATAAGTTCGCCTGCGGCGTAGTCCCATATGTTTTGATTGCCGTGTAAATAAATATGCGAACGGGAAGTTGCGAGCCAACACCAATCTAATGCAGAAGCACCAAAATTTCGCTGCGAAGCAAAAGGCTGCTCAGTCGCAATACGTGACGCCATGTCTTTTGATAGACGCTTTAAATCCACTAAGGCGACAGCCGTTTCTAAATTACGTTGGCTTTTCGCTAAAGATAAGGCTTTGTCATTCAAGCTGACGGTTATTTTACCATTATTGTCTTCAGCAAAAAACAATTCATCACGTGTGGGGTCGTAAACTACCGCTAAGATGACTTTAGCTTCAAATAGTAAAGCTAATGAAATAGCGAAGTAGGGTATACCGGCAGCAAAGTTGCTAGTTCCGTCTAATGGGTCAAGACACCACATTGCTTGGTTGTTGTTAAAAATCTGCACTTGCTCTTCTGTGCTCATTTCTTCACCAAGCAACTGTATCTCTGGCCAGTGTTGTTGTAATTGTTCGATGATACTTTTTTGTGTGGCGATATCAGCTTCTGTAACAATGCTTTTATCTGCTTTAGCGGTATGAGTCACATTCGCGAAGCGTGGCATTAACTCTTTTTTTGCAACGTCTATTATGATTTTTTTTAATAAACGCGTGTCAATACTGGGTGCTATCATAATTGAGTTTTAAATCTCTTTTGATTTTAGATACAGCGCTTCGACTTTTTTACGCGCCCATTCAGTTTTACGTAAAAACTTTAAACTTGAATTAATACTCGGGTCAGAGGTGAAACATTTAATATTAATTTTTTCACCTAATTGTTGCCAACCATATTTTCCATAAAGCTCAGTCACTATTAATTTTAAAGTGATACCGTGTAATGGGTCTTGTTTTCGGACTGTAGCTTCGTCGAAATTGTCTTCTGGCACCGCTATTTGTTCTCCGCTTTTTTAACACGTAACTTACTACCTGCTATCTCTTTTCCATTAATGCTTTTCATTGCAGCTTTAGCATCACCTTGTTTTGGCATTTCTACAAAGCCAAAGCCTTTTGATTCGCCAGTTTCTTTATCAAGGACTAAACTGCATGATTGAATTTCTCCAAAGGGCTCAAACAGGGCTTTAAGTTCTGTTTCTGTTGTTGTGCGCGCAAGATTACGTACCAGTAGTTTCATCATATCCGCCTTTTTTTAAACAGCTGCTTGATCGCGTAAATATTCTTCGTATGTACCACTGTAGTTATTAATACCTGTTGGCGATAGTTCAATAATACGTGTGGCGAGTGATGAAACAAACTCTCGGTCATGACTAACAAAAATGAGCGTGCCATCATAATTTTCTAAAGCAAGATTAAGTGCTTCGATAGATTCCATGTCTAAGTGATTAGTCGGTTCATCAAGCACTAAAATATTGGGGCGTTGCATCATAAGTTTGCCGAAGATCATTCGGCCTTGCTCACCACCGGAAATTTTCGTCACTGATTTATCAATATCGCCTTGTGAAAATAACATACGACCTAGAACCGATCGCACAGATTGTTCATCGTCAGTAGGCTTTTTAAAATGACTCATCCAGTCAAAAAGTGACATGTCATTACTGAAATCTTCGGAATGGTCTTGTGCGTAATAACCGATATTTGCATTTTCAGACCATTTAACATGGCCACTATCCGGTGCTAAGTCATGTACTAATGTACGTAATAAGGTTGTCTTACCAATACCGTTTGGTCCAATTATCGCTATGCGTTCACCAACTTCGGCGAGAAGGTTGAGGTCACTAAATAATACTTCACCATCATAACCCTTACTCACTTCTTCGAGTTCTAAGGCAATGCGATAGAGTTTTTTATCTTGTTCAAAACGAATAAAAGGGCTTTGTCGGCTTGATGGTACGATGTCGGTCAATTGAATCTTTTCAAGCTGCTTAGCGCGTGATGTTGCTTGTTTAGCTTTAGATGCATTGGCAGAAAAACGACTAACAAATGATTGAAGCTCGGCTATTTGAACTTTCTTTTTATCATTATCCGCGTGCAATTGTTCACGAGCTTGAGTTGATGCTGTCATGTATTGATCATAATTTCCTGGGTAAAGACGTAACTCGCCAAAATCTAAATCTGCCATGTGAGTACATACACTATTCAAAAAATGACGATCATGAGAAATAATAATCATTGTGCTGGTACGATCATTCAGAATTTTTTCTAGCCAGCGAATAGTATTGATATCTAGATTATTTGTTGGTTCGTCTAGTAATAAAATATCAGGATCTGCAAATAAGGCTTGAGCAAGTAATACGCGTAATTTCCAACCTGGTGCAACGGCACTCATTAAGCCTGAGTGCTGCTCTTCTGGAATTTCTAGTCCCAGTAATAATTCACCAGCACGCGATTCTGCGGTATAGCCATCGAGCTCAGCAAATTCAACTTCGAGTTCAGCAACTTGCATCCCATCTTCTTCACTCATATCAGGTAAAGAATAAATACGGTCACGTTCTTTTTTAACTTCCCAAAGACGTTTGTCACCCATAATCACCGTATCGATTACCGTGAACTCTTCAAAAGCAAATTGTTCTTGGCCGAGTTTACCGAGTGTTTCATTTGCATCGATTGAAAAATTACCTGAGCTGGGATCGAGTTCTCCTCCGAGGATTTTCATGAACGTAGATTTACCACATCCGTTAGCACCAATGAGGCCATAGCGATTGCCATTACCAAATTTAGCGGAAATATTTTCAAACAAAGGCTTGGCGCCAAATTGCATAGTGATGTTAGCTGTAGTAATCAAAACGTTCTTCCAAATTAGTCATTTAATATTAAAAATGGCGCGTATTATGCCATTTACATTCAAGAGTTTAAATCTTCATTAAAGTAATAAGTCTTTATTTATAGCGTAAAAAGTACTCGCTTCTTTAATTAAGGAATTAGCGGTTAATTCTTCAACACCATATACTTCTGTTGTAACGGCAAATTCTGAGTTGATTGTTTTGAGTAGCAAATCAAAATCGCCGTCTCCAGAAAGCAAAATAACGGTATCTACTTTCGTAGCCGTTTGCATGATGTCGATGGTGATTCCCACATCCCAATCACCTTTGGCACTTCCATCGCGACGTTGAATATACGGTTTGAGTTTTACTTTAAAACCAATATGTTTCAGCGCGTCTTGGAATTTAATTTGTGCGTCGTTGTGATCTCTGGCTATTGCGTAGGCCGTTGCTGAAACAATTTCACCTTGACGGCTTATTTCTTGCCAAAATTTGCGATAATTAAATTGACGTCCAAAACAATCACGTGTGGTGTAGTAAATGTTTTGAACATCAACAAAAATTGCAATTTTTTTCATCATCGAATAGTGATTTTATCCATTACTATTTGCCGCACGATTTCCATTGTGAGAGCGTCTTGGGCGATTTTCGTTTGCTTTTGCCCATGGTGAATCAGATTTATTGTTTGATGAACGATTCGTTGAAGGTTTCTTAGCATTAGGCTTTCTTTTAGCTTTTTGATTGCCGTTATCGTCTTTAGCAGAAGCATTGCGATTATTCGCACCATTACCATTCGAGCGTCTTCTTGGTTGCTGCTGACGACCTCCACGACCATTTTGAATCGGTTCGGCTTTGATAGAAGGATCGGGTTCATAGCCTTCTGTCATTATCTTAGGAATTTCGCTTTTAGTTAAACGTTCAATATCTTTTAGTAATTTGAGTTCATCAACACAGACTAAAGAAAGTGCTTCACCTTCATTACCTGCACGACCGGTTCGACCAATACGATGAACGTAATCTTCAGCTACATTAGGTAATTCAAAGTTAACGACATGCGGTAGTTGATCAATATCAATGCCACGAGCAGCAATATCGGTTGCCACTAAAACACGTACCGCACCGGCTTTGAAATTGGCTAATGCTTTTGTTCGTGCGCCTTGGCTTTTATTGCCATGAATGGCAGCAGCAGTGATGCCGTCCTTTCCTAGTTGTTCTGCTAAACGGTTAGCGCCGTGTTTGGTTCTTGTAAATACGAGTACTTGCTTCCAGTTTTTTGAACCAATAAGAAACGATAGCAATTCGCGTTTACGATTTTTGTCAACGTGATGTACCACTTGCTTGACGCGATCTGCTGTGGTGTTTATTTGTGCGACTTCAATAAGTGCAGGATTGTTTAGTAAACTATTCGCCAATTTTTTAATGTCACTAGAGAAGGTCGCTGAAAACAGAAGCGTTTGCTTTTCTTTTGGTAATAATGCCAGCACCTTTTTAATGTCATGGATAAAGCCCATGTCTAACATGCGGTCAGCTTCGTCTAAGACTAAAATATCAACGTTTGATAAATCAGCAGAGCGTTGCCCAACGTGATCAAGTAAACGACCAGGAGTTGCGACTAAAATATCGAGCCCTTTAATCAGCTTCATTTTTTGAGGATTGATACTTACACCACCAAAAACCACAGCAGATTTTAGCGGTAAGTGACGGCCATAAATTTGTACGCTCTCATGCACTTGTGCTGCGAGTTCACGAGTAGGTGTTAAAACTAAACAACGAAGAGGACGACGGCCATTATGTGGTTTGTTGGTATCCATTAACCGTTGTAAAAGCGGAAGTGTAAAACCTGCTGTTTTACCTGTTCCTGTTTGTGCTCCACCCATTAAATCTCGGCCTTGAAGCACAAGAGGTATAGCTTGTTGTTGAATAGGGGTGGGTGTTGTATATCCTTTTTCAGATACAGCACGAAGTATTTCGGCCGATAAGCCGAGTGAATCAAATGACATGCGAAGATGTACTCCAAATTATGAGGATCGGCCTACCCAAAACAATCGTCAGGGCCGGTCTAGGCGAAAACTAAATAGTGTGTTGCGAGGGAATCTGAGATTACCGCGTTTAAATAGGTACAGACCGAGGTGTACCGGTAATGAGAGCGCATTATATAGTAAGTTTGGCTACAAATGTGAGAGTTGTGAAATATATATTAAAATAAATAGGGGAATTATCTGAGTTTTTGCATGAGCTGGTGTTTAATTTCAGAGCTGAAATTGATGATTTATAAGGCCAATATGCTGTTTTTTTTAAAAAAAGGGGGTACACTATATCTTGCTACATTCTACTGGTTATGTCAGACGTTCTATCCTGTTATTTACCTTGTAAGATTTGTAACACATTTTTAATTTAATACTCTATGAGGTAATTTCAATATGGCAACTGGTAACGTTAAATGGTTTAACGAATCTAAAGGCTTTGGTTTCATCACTCCAGACGACGGCAGCAAAGATGTATTCGTACATTTCTCTGCAATCGCTAGCGATGGCTTCCGTACTCTTGCTGAAGGTCAACAAGTGACTTTCGACGTAGAAGACGGTCCTAAAGGCCCACAAGCTTCAAACGTAACTGTATAATCACAATTACATTTGTTGTTTGATAAAAGCCTCGTGAATTTCACGGGGTTTTTTTTCGTCTGTGATAAATGGACTGAACAGTGACGTCGTTATTGCATGTTTAATGCTGGTTTAATTTAAGCCTCGGTGGCGTTTTTGTCTGGATTCAGAACGGCGTTTTTCTAACGGAGTGATTTTCTGTTTAGTTACATTATTTGTTATGAACTTAGGCTGGCCTTTTATGCCTGAATCAGCATGGTCTTTTAATAGACACTCAATTGACTTATCTTCATCTAGAGCTAATTCACTCACCATTGCCTGTTTTAGTAAAGTAAAAAGTCGAGGAAGGGCAATCTTATGCGTTTGATCTGTGGTGCTGTGTAACCATTTAGTTAGCGTAAAGAAGTTTTTAAAGGGATCGTCACCTAATAGATATGACTTGGTGTATTTAAAGCGACCTGAATTGGCGATCATATCCCAATAACGGGCAAAACGTTTGAGCTGCTGCATTATAATAAAATCAATAATGTTATTACTGAGTATTTCGTAAGGGGCGGTCGGGCTGTAACGCATATCGTATTCATTGGTATGACGAATAATCGGTGTGCCGCGTAAACGTTTCAGCACACCGACTTGAATTTCATGTGGGTTCATTTTAACGAGCTGGTCAAAACCATTCGCAAAACTCTCGAGTGTTTCTCCTGGTAAACCAATTATTAAATCGGCATGAATATGGGCATGGGTTTGTTTACGAATCCACGTCATGTTTTCAGCCACTTTATTGTCGTCTTGCTTACGGCTGATAATAGCTTGAATATCAGGATTTAAGCTTTGGATGCCAATTTCAAACTGTAAGCTGTCTTCGGGAAAACGTTGCATGACGGCTTTAAGTTTTTCAGGTAGGTGATCTGGAATTAGCTCAAAGTGCAAATAAACTGTATCAGACTTCATTTTTTCTAAAAAGAAATTCATGATCTTGATGCTGGTGGCAATTTTTAAATTAAAGGTGCGATCAATAAATTTAAAACTGCGTACACCACGTTGAAATAAGATTTCCATCTCTGCTAAAAAGATATCTAAATCAAACGGGTAAACGGTTTTGTCTAATGACGATAAACAAAATTCACATTTATACGGACAACCACGTGAGGCTTCGACATACACAACACGGTTGTTTATATCTTCATCGCTGTATTCCGCATAGGGCAAATGAATTTCACTGAGTTTAAAGTGTTCAGCTTTAATGATTTTTTGTAATGGTTGTCTGTTGTGAAGTATGTCATCGCAGGTTTTTCTAAAACTGATATCCGCCTGGCCGGTAATCACATAGTCTGCCAGTGAACAAATTTCTTGCTGCTCGGTTTCATAAGTAACTTCAGGGCCCCCGAGTATGAGGATGGTCTCAGGTGAGACTTGTTTAAGTAGCTTAACGACCTGTAAGGTTTCTTCAGCGTTCCATATGTATATACCCAAACCAATAATTTTGGGGTTGTCTTTTAATAGACTCTCGACAATATCGATTGCTCGAGTCGTAATGATGAATTCTTTAATTTGCGTTTCTGAGCGTAACTCAGCCATATTGGCCATTAGATAACGCAGTCCTAACGATGCATGAATATATCGTGCGTTTAATGTACTAAGAATAATAGTGGCTTTAGTCTGCATATAAAAAGCAATAAGGTGGGGTTGTAAATATGAGCTTGAAGTTTAACAGAATAAAGCTAAATTATAATGCTAAAATCGAGTAGCCAACGTGTAATTTGTAAAAGGAGAGTTTGTTTTGATTACCTATTTGTATTGGATAACCGTATTTGCACTAATTATAGCCTTATTGGTTTTTATCGGTCATAAAATTGATCAATGGAAATATGCCTTTATTGCTTCGGGTATAGTTTTGATTATTGGTTGGGGTGCTTATTATTTTCATTTCCAACAAATTTTCGTTAAAAAATATGGCGGTGTGATGTCACTGAGTGTTCCTGATGGTCAATACCATATTAGTGCAACATGGAAAGATGAAAACCTTTGGATAGAAAACTATGATCCAAAATCAAACACGTGTCATTTTAATGAGTACTCTAAAGGAAACGTTTTACAAGGGAAGGTTGTGATTAAAAATTGCAACCCGCTTATGCCTGAGACAAATAATGCAGTTAATAGGTAATGTCTCTAGTTTCAAAAGTGATTCAATAACAGAAGTTATTATTGAAGGAGAAAGCCTATTGTTGGTTTCTGCGGATAATCAGTTTTACCTTGTTGAAAATAAATGCGGTCATTTTGGAAGAGCTTTAGTTGATGCCGATATTAAAGGTACAGAAATTATTTGCCCACAACATGGTATTTCTTTCAGTATGGAAACAGGGGCCGTGGTTAATCGGCCTTATGAAAACTGTGATAAGCTTCGTGTTTTTAGAGTCGTACAACAAGCTGACTCATTATATCGCGCCTAATGATTTTCACTTTTGTGATGACATAAACTAAAACACTGCTTAATTACTCCATTAAAATGAAATTTGATTTGTTAAAAAATTGGATACCCGATTTTTCATCACGCTCACCCATCTTTGAGCCGCTCTTGCCTTGGGCCAAAAAATTTAGTCCGTTTACCCGTGACTGGCCTTCGTTAATGGATTACCAAAAGCTGTTGGACGATCTACCTGAACCGATTACTACGCTAGGTGGGCAAATTATTAAAATTGTTCCTCAAGACGGTAAACCGGGACATTTTAATGAACATTACGCGCCAAGACTTTATTTCACTGGCGAGCTGCAAACACGAACTGAAAATTGGCATGATTACTTTCAGTTTTTAACCTGGTTTATGTTTCCTAAGACAAAAGCAGTCATTAACTCCATTCATATACCCGCAGCACAATCTCGAATAGAACAGAAGGTTGATTTAGGCCGGCGCTCTCCTATTGAGAATATGTTGTCCCTTTTTGATGAAGGTGGGGCTGTCATTTTATCCAATGATGAAAGTTTGTTGCAGTTAATCCAAGATTTTAAGTGGAAGGAGCTGTTCTGGAGCCGGCGCGATGAGCTTGACTCTAAACTAAAATTAGTGACATTTGGCCATGCACTTTATGAAAAAGGTTTATCACCCTATGTAGGAATGACAGCAAACTGCATACTGTTTAAAGTTGAAAAAAATGTTTTAGAGCTTAATTCTGAGCAGCAATTGCAATGGATTGATAGGAAACTAGCACAAACGTTGTGTGACGAAGGTATTTACAATAAACCTAAAGACTTACGACCGTTCCCTTTACTTGGTTTGCCTGGATGGGATGTAAATAATGAGCTTGAGAGTTACTATGACAACGATAATTATTTTAGATCCGGACGGAAAGAAAATTAGCCAGGAAGTGAGTGAAAAATAGACACATATTTGATGTCAAAATTTTTAAAGATTTCATTAATTTATCCGACAATATAAGCGTAAATACTTATATATAAAAAGCAATATAGCTGGAGTTTTGTAGAACATGGATTTACCTGTAATCCTTGCTGTAGATGATGAACCGTTAAACCTTGATATCATTGAAGAATTCCTCACTGGTAAGGGGCAACCCTATGTGGTTGAAACCGCGAGCGATGGCATTGAAGCATTAGAAAAACTCGAAGCTGATCCCAATAAATACGATGTTGTTTTGCTTGATCGTATGATGCCGCGAATGTCAGGCATGGAAGTGTTAGAAAAAATGTCAGCTCATGCTGAGCTTAAATATATTCCTGTTATTCTACAAACCGCAAAAGTCAGTAAGGAAGATATACTCGAAGGCCTAAAAGCGGGTGCTTATTATTATCTTACTAAGCCATTTACCAGTGACATTCTTCATTCGGTTGTTAAAACAGCGGTTAAAGATCGCGGCTACAATAAAGCATTATTGGCGAGTTTAAATGTTACAAAGTCTTCAGTTAAACTTTTACAAAACGCCAGTTTTAAGTTTAAAAATCTTGAGGATGTTCGCGCGATTTCTTCCTTAGTCGCCTGTGCCTGCGACGATGTTGAAAAGGTTGCCATGGGGCTGACTGAAATTATGATAAACGCCATTGAACATGGCAATCTTGGTATAGGTTACGAAGAAAAATCTGTATTGCGCAAAGAAGATAAATGGGAATCTGAAATAGATCGGCGTTTAACATTACCTGAGTATAAAGAGAAATTCGCCACTATTGATGTGATAAATGGCGCAAAGGGAGTGACATACAAAGTCATTGATCAAGGAAATGGATTTGATTGGAATGAATTCATGGAATTTGATACAGATCGGGTTATGCACAATCACGGTCGAGGCATTGCTATGGCGAACCAGCTTTATTTCACTAGATTAGAGTATTTAGGCAAAGGCAATGAAGTCAGTGTTTTCGTGAAAAAGGCCTGAGTTCCCTTAGGTTTTCAAGTTCAGGAGATTGCACTTTATATATATGGTGTTATAATCCAATCCGTTACAGAGAATTTTTAAAAGTGGGCCTTGAGCCCACTTTTTATTTTCCGAAAGGGGAAAAGTCGCTAGATGTCTAAAAGTCAGGATAAATTAACTCAATTGCTTAAACCAGCAGTCGAAGCATTGGATTTTGAGTTAGTCGGTATTGAACATTTGCCAATGGGCAAGCATTCAGTGTTACGAGTTTATATTGACTCTGTTGATGGCATTACGGTAGATGACTGTTCGCGAGTAAGCCACCAAGTCAGTGGCGTACTTGATGTTGAGGAACCAATTAATGGTGCATTCACTTTAGAAGTTTCTTCCCCCGGGATTGATCGCCCGTTGTTTAGTTTGGACCATTTTGAAAAATTTATTGGCAGTAAGGTCAAACTTAAACTACACCATGCCGTAGAAGGCAAACGTAAAATCACTGGTGTGATTGAAGCAGTCGAAAATGAAGAGGTTGTGATTCGAGAACGTGATACAGAATCAAGTTTTCAATTAGAAATAGATGATATTGATAAAGCGAATATCATTTCAGACATATAAATAGAATTTTGTAAATTACTAGACGGTTAAAACAGTTTGATATGCGGCATGAATGTATTGCCGTTTAGAAAGAGGCATGTAGAAAATGAACAAAGAGATATTATTAGTCGTTGACGCAGTATCTAACGAGAAAGGCGTAGATAAAGACGTTATTTTTGAAGCGATTGAAATTGCATTAGCAACAGCGACTAAAAAACGTTATGACAATGACGTTGATATTCGTGTAGACATTGATCGTAAAGACGGTAGCTATGATACGTTCCGTCGTTGGGAAATTGTTGCCGACGATGAAATGGATATGGCTGATCGCCAAACAACATTAAGTGCCGCTCAATATGAAAATGAAGAAGCGCAAGTTGGTGAATTTGTAGAAGAACAAGTTGATTCTATCGAGTTTGGACGTATTGCGGCGCAAACAGCTAAGCAAGTTATTGTGCAAAAAGTTCGTGAAGCGGAACGTGCAATGGTGGCTGAAGCATTTCAAGACCGCATTGGTGAATTAGTCATGGGTGTGGTTAAACGGGTTGAGCGCGGTAACGTGTTCCTTGATTTAGGCAACAATGCTGACGCAATCGTACCGCGTGAAGATATGATTCCTCGCGAATCTGTTCGTCCGGGTGACAGAATTCGTGGTTATTTAAAAGAAATTCGTACTGATGTGCGTGGACCACAACTTTTTGTGAGTCGTACTGCACCAGAATTTTTGATCGAATTATTCAAAATTGAAGTGCCTGAAGTCGGCGAAGAGCTTATTGATATAATTGGCGCTTCTCGTGACCCTGGTTCACGCGCAAAAATTGCAGTAAAAAGTAATGACCCACGCATCGACCCTGTTGGTGCCTGTGTTGGCATGCGTGGTTCACGTGTGCAAGCTGTTTCAAATGAACTCTCTGGTGAGCGTGTCGATATCGTTCTGTGGGATGAGAATGCTGCACAATTTGTTATTAACTCTATGTCACCTGCAGAAGTTGAATCAATTGTTGTTGATGAAGACTCAGATAGCATGGACTTGGCTGTGGCTGAAGATCAACTTTCTCAAGCCATTGGTCGAGGTGGTCAAAACGTAAAACTGGCCAGTGATTTAACAGGCTGGACATTGAATGTGATGTCTGAAGCGCAAGCGGATGAGAAGAGCGAAGCGGAAGCAGAAAAATATCAAAAAGTCTTTATGGAATTACTTGACGTTGATGAAGAAGTTGCCGTTATTCTTGTGCAAGAAGGTTTCACAACTATTGATGAAGTCGCTTATGTTCCTATGAGTGAAATGCAACAAATTGAAGAGTTTGATGACGATATCATCGAAGAATTACGTGGTCGTGCAAAAGATGTCTTATTGACGCGAGCAATTAGTTCTGAAGAAGATTTAACAGCAGTTGAACCAGCTAAAGATTTATTAGAAATGGATGGTATGGATTCTGATTTGGCATATCACATGACAGCAATAGGTATTGTCAGCATGGAAGATTTAGCTGAACAGTCGATTGATGAGCTCATGGTGATCGATGATATGGATGAAGAACGTGCAGGACAGTTAATCATGACAGCGCGCGCGCCTTGGTTTGCTGACGAAGAAGTTGCTGAAGAGCAAAATAACGCTTAATTACAGTAGCGAATATACGTTACTGAGGGTAGGAGAGTATAAGAATGGCAGATGTTAGTGTTACTCAATTTGCTGACGTAGTAGGTATTTCCGTTGATCGTTTGCTTGAACAATTGCAAGAAGCTGGCGTAACGGTTGATGGTGCTGAGTCTAAGATTACAGATGAAGAAAAAATGAAATTGCTTGGCTTTTTAAAAGGCAAGCATGAGTCTGAAGGCAAACAAACAGAACCAAAAAAGATCACATTAAACCGTAAGTCGACTAGTGAACTTAAGGTTACCGGTACACATGGCAAAAACAAGTCAGTAACTGTTGAAGTTCGTAAAAAACGGACTTATGTGAAGCGTAGTGTAATTGAAGAAGAAGAAGAAGAACGTATTGCGGCTGAAAAAGCTGAGCGCGAAAAAATTGAAGCGATTAAGCAGGCTGAAGAAGATGCAATCAAACGCCAGCAAGATGAAGAGTTAGCAAAACGCCAAGCAGTAGTAGATGAAGAAGAGCGTCTAAAATCAGCTGAAGCGGAAGAAAAAGCGCGTTTAGTAGCAGATGAAGCTGCACGCAAAGAAGCAGAAGAAGCGGCTAAAAAACAAGCCGAAGCACCGTCTACTGATAAAGACAAACGTGGTAAAGGTAAAAAATCTGATAAAGCCGATACTCGTTATGGGCGTAAGGAACTTCATGTTAAGTCTGATAAGTCAGGCAACCGCAAAAAGAAAAAACCTAAACATCGTGGTAGTTCATCAGCTGCTTCTTCAGAAGAACATGCTTTCCAAAAACCAACAGCGACTATCGTGCATGAAGTTTCTATTCCTGAAACGGTTACTGTTGCCGAGCTTGCACAACGTATGTCAGTAAAAGCGGGTGAAGTAATTAAAGTTCTTATGGGCATGGGCTCTATGGTGACCATTAACCAAGTACTCGACCAGGAAACTTCAGCGCTTGTTGTTGAAGAGATGGGGCATACTTATAAATTAATTAATGATGATGCTATAGAAGAGACACTACAAGACTCTGCTAATAACGGTGAAGAAGTGACACGTGCTCCTGTTGTGACCATTATGGGCCATGTTGATCACGGTAAAACTTCTTTACTCGATTATATCCGTAAAGCAAAAGTTGCGGCAGGCGAGTCTGGAGGTATTACCCAACACATTGGTGCTTATCATGTCACAACCGATAATGGTGAAATCACCTTCTTAGACACACCAGGACATGAAGCGTTTACTGCAATGCGTGCACGTGGTGCTGGCGTTACTGATATCGTTATTATCGTGGTAGCAGCGGATGATGGTGTGATGCCTCAGACACGTGAAGCGATTCAACATGCTAAAGCGGGTGATGTACCGATCATTATCGCGATTAACAAGATTGATAAAGAAGGATCTGATCCTGATCGTGTTAAAAATGAGCTCTCTCAAGAAGGCGTTATTGCTGAAGATTGGGGTGGAGATATTATTTTTAATAATGTATCAGCTCATACTGGCGAAGGTGTCGACGCATTACTTGAATCAGTGCTCTTAACCTCAGAAGTTCTCGAACTTAAAGCGATTAAAGATGCGCCAGCTAAAGGTGCCATTATTGAATCACGTTTAGATAAAGGACGTGGTCCAATTGCAACTGTACTGGTTGAACAAGGTACGCTGAAGAAAGGTGATATTTTATTAGCTGGATTAGAATTTGGTCGCGTTCGCACATTAATGAATGAGCATGGTCAGGAGTTGTTAGAAGCGGGCCCCGCTATACCAGTGCAAGTGTTAGGTTTATCTGGCACACCAGGCGCAGGTGATGAAGCGACTGTTGTTGCTAACGAACGTAAAGCACGCGAAGTTGCGACACACCGTCAGGCTAAAAGTCGTGATGCTAAGTTAGCTCGTCAGCAAGCCGCTAAACTCGATAATATGTTTAACCAAATGGAAGAAGGCGATATCAGCTCTGTTAATATTGTCTTGAAGACAGACGTTAAAGGTTCTGCAGAAGCGATTATTGATGCCTTACATAAACTTTCAACTGAAGAAGTGAAAGTGTCTATTGTTTCAAGTGGTGTTGGTGGTATTACCGAGTCTGATGCCAATCTTGCAATGGCTTCAGGCGCAATCGTGATTGGCTTTAATGTTCGTGCTGATGCAGTTGCAAAGCGTTTGATAGATGAAGAAGGTTTAGCGCTACATTATTACAGTGTAATCTATGACCTCATCGATGAAGTGAAAGGCGCTATGAGCGGTATGCTTTCACCAGAGTTTAAAGAACAAATCGTCGGTCTTGCTGAAGTACGTGATGTATTTAAATCTCCAAAGCTTGGTGCGATTGCAGGTTGTATGGTGACAGAAGGTACGGTTAAACGTAATAACCCTATTCGTGTATTGCGTGAAAACGTCGTTATATATGAAGGTGAGCTAGAGTCTTTACGTCGCTTTAAAGATGATGTTGCTGAAGTTAAATCGGGTACTGAGTGTGGTATCGGTGTTAAAAACTACAATGACGTTAAACCAGGTGACCAAATAGAAGTATACGAACGCGTTCAAGTTGCTCGTACACTCTAAACGCTAAGCTAAAGAAGTTACGTGTTATATCGTAACTTCTTTAGCATTAGATGTTTTATTTACGACAAAACGTTTTTCTAACGTTTTATATTGATTTAATTCTTTTCTAAATACGATAACCTTAACTATGCCTAAAGATTATAGCCGTACTCGCCGTGTAGGTGAACAAATTCAACGTGAAATGGCTCAGCTAGTACAGCAAGAAATTAAAGACCCTCGTTTAGGTCTGGTGACAATTTCAGCTGTTAAATTAAGTCGAGATATGTCGCATGCTAATATCTTTTTTACGGTGTTTGATCAAGAACATTCAGTTGAAGAAAGTTTGAAAGTATTGGAAGGTGCCGCAGGCTTTTTACGTCATGAATTGGCGCAACGTATGAAATTACGTATCGTTCCACATATTCATTTTAAATATGACGAGTCGATTGCTTATGGTAATGAATTATCGGCACTGATCAATAAAGCGGTGGATATGGAAAATCCAGATAACCGTAGTGAAGATGATATTAAAAAAGACGACGAGTAAGTTTAATGGGGCGTCGGCATAAAGGTCGCAATATTAGCGGCATCGTTCTTTTAGATAAACCTTTAGGTATTACTTCTAATACTGCATTACAAAAAGTGAAGCGCTTATATAACGCTGCTAAAGCTGGCCACACGGGTAGCTTAGATCCCTTAGCAACAGGTTTGTTACCTTTGTGTTTTGGTGAAGCAACAAAAGTATCTGGGTTTTTATTAGATGCAGATAAAAGTTACCTTGCGACGATCAAGCTCGGTGTTAAAACATCTTCTGCCGATGCTGAAGGTGAGATTATTGAAACACGTCCCGTCGACAATTACACTCAGACTCAAATAAACACTGCGATAGAAAAATTTCTGGGTGATATTGAACAGATTCCTCCGATGCATTCTGCTTTAAAAGTCGATGGCCAACCGTTGTATAAGTTGGCTCATCAAGGCAAAAGCATTGAACGTAAATCTCGAGCGGTACATATTTATCATATTGATGTCATTCATTATGAAAATGATATTTTAGAAATCGACGTAGCATGTTCTAAAGGCACATACATTAGAACATTAGCCGAAGATATTGGTGAAGAGTTGGGTTGTGGTGCACATTTAATTGCTTTGCGCCGTACCGCAAGCGGGCCATTTGATATTGAAGAAAGCATCACATTAGAAAAAATAGAAGAACTGACTAAAGATGCTAAAGAGCAAGGCTATGAAAAGGCAGATAATGAACTAATGCCGGCTGAAGAAGCCTTGCATGATTGGGCAAGTGTCGATCTGTCAGAAGACGCTGCATTTTACCTTTGCCGTGGCCAAGCAGTACAAGTACCCAATGCACCTACGAGTGGCTTAGTCAGGTTATTTTCAGAAGAAAAAGGTTTTCTCGGAATTGGCGAAATACTAGATGATGGGCGAGTTAAACCGCATCGATTGTTTGTGCAGTGAAATGCAGATTTCTTCAGTACGGGTTCTTTTTAGAAAACTGAGTAGGATTTAAATCGAATTTGCATAAATATCTGCTTTTTATCAGCAATTCTGACTATTTACCGGTATTTAGTTCGCTCGTCGACTTGTATCTAACATCACTGCGCGGGTAAAATACGCGCACTTATTTCTAGCTAAAACTATGCACAGAGGAGCTTGCGATGGCTATTACAGCAGAAACAACTGCAAAGATTGTGAACGATTTTAAACGTTCAGACAGTGACACTGGTTCACCTGAAGTTCAGGTGGCACTTTTATCAGCACGAATTAATGACCTTTCTGGCCATTTTAAAGAACATATCCATGATCACCATTCTCGTCAGGGTTTGTTGCGCATGGTAAGTCAACGTCGTAAATTACTTGATTATCTAAAACAAAAAGATGTTCAACGTTACCGCGACTTGATTTCAAGCTTAGGGTTACGTAAATAAAAAGCGATTACGTAAACATAAACAATTACAACCCCTGCTCAATCATAAGGATGCTTCATGGCTCTAGTAACAAAAGAATTTAAATTTGGTGACCATAACGTAACGCTTGAGACAGGGGAAATCGCCCGCCAAGCTACTGGTGCGGTTAAAATTAGTATGGGTGACACGGTTGTATTAGTCACCGTAGTCGCTTCTAAGAAAGAAGTTGAAGGTCGTGATTTCTTTCCAATGACAGTGGACTACACAGAGAAAACCTATGCTGCGGGTAAAATCCCAGGTGGTTTTCTTAAACGTGAAGGCCGACCAACAGATAATGAAACTCTCACTGCGCGTTTAATTGACCGCCCAGTTCGTCCATTATTCCCTGAAGGATTCACTAACGAAGTACAAATCATTTGTACCGTTATCTCATTAGATCCAGATATTTCTCCAGACATCGTTTCACTTCTTGGTACTTCAGCGGCATTGTCTATTACCGGCACACCGTTTAATGGTCCAATTGGTGCGGCACGCGTGGGTTATAAAGATGGTCAATATTTATTGAACCCATCAGCAACAGTTTGCAAAGAAGAATCTGATCTTGATTTGATTGTTGCAGGTACTTCCGATGCAGTATTAATGGTTGAATCTGAAGCTAAACTGCTTTCAGAAGAAGTTATGTTAGGTGCAGTAATGTACGGTCACGAGCAATTCCAGGTTGCGATTAAGGCAATTGAAGAATTCGCAGCTGAAGTGGGTACTGAATCCTGGAACTGGGTTGCACCAGCAGAAAATGAAAAATTAACTTCTGATGTTGCCACTGCTTCTGAAGCGGACTTCAAACAAGCCTATACCATTAGTGACAAAATGGATCGTTATGCACGTTTAAGCGAAATCCGTACTGCAGTGAAAGAAAAGCTTATTTCTGAAGATGAAGATGGTCATTCAGCGGAAGAAGTGCGTGAAGCAATTGAAAAAATTGAAAGTAAAGTTGTACGGACTAAGATTCTAGATGGCGAGCCGCGCATCGATGGTCGTGATACGACAACGGTACGTAAAATCACGGTTAAAGTGGGCGTTATCCCTCGTGCACATGGCTCCGCTTTATTCACACGTGGTGAAACTCAAGCGTTAGTCGTAACGACTTTAGGTACAGAACGTGATTCACAAATCATTGATGCCTTAACAGGTTCATACCGCGAACCGTTCATGTTGCAATATAACTTCCCTCCATATTCTGTTGGTGAAACTGGTCGTGTTGGCACACCTAAGCGTCGTGAGATTGGTCATGGCCGTTTAGCGAAACGTGGTGTCATGGGCATCATGCCTAATATGGAAGAGTTCCCGTACAGCTTACGTGTGGTATCTGAAATTACAGAATCAAATGGTTCAAGTTCAATGGCTTCTGTTTGTGGTTCAAGTCTGTCTATGATGGATGCGGGTGTACCAACAGCTGCACCGGTTGCCGGTATCGCAATGGGTCTAATCAAAGAAGGCAACAAGTTTGCTGTTTTAACCGACATCTTGGGTGATGAAGATCACTTAGGTGACATGGACTTTAAAGTTGCCGGTAACGAAAATGGTATCACTGCATTACAAATGGATATCAAAATCGAAGGTATCACTAAAGAGATTATGGAAATCGCTTTAGATCAGGCTAAAGAAGGTCGTTTGACAATTCTTAAGGAAATGAATGCGGTTCTTGATAAGCCACGTGAAGTCATGTCAGATCATGCACCCCGTTTTGTGACTTTCAAAATCAATCCAAGCAAGATTCGTGACGTTATTGGTAAAGGTGGTGCGACTATTCGTGCTATATGTGAAGCCACGGGTGTAACGATTGATATTGATGATGAAGGCATGGTGAAAATTGCTTCAAGTGAAGGTGCAGCAGCTGAAGAAGCGAAGCGTCAAGTTGAGCAGTTAACGGCTGACGTTGAAGTCGGTACGGTTTACGAAGGTAAGGTTGCGAAATTAATGGACTTCGGTGCATTCGTCACGATTCTACCGGGTAAAGACGGCTTGGTTCACGTTTCACAAATCTGTGAAGAACGAGTTGAGAACGTAAGCGACAAATTAACTGAAGGCGAAACCGTTAAAGTGAAAGTGCTTGAAATCGACAAACAAGGCCGAATTCGCTTAAGTATGAAAGCGGTGACTGCTGAATAAATCTAGTGAACTAGATGATTAAAAAGGAACCTTCGGGTTCCTTTTTTTGTTTTGAAAGCCTGAACTACACTGTTTACACGATTAAAAGCCATCGCCATAGGCACTAAGAGCATTTTTGGCATGAAACCTGCTTTTATCACGTTAGAAATTATTATTAACGGTAAGTATGCTTTAGATAGGCGTTTATATGAGAAAGACGAACACTCTGTTGTCGCACCCTGGAATACTGATATTCACCTTAGTGTTGTCAGTCATCGTATCGGGTTGCGCATTAAAACCTAAGCCTCCTTTTGAGATTGTTTCACCCGAAAAAGGCATGATTTATGGCAATGTTAGGATCCCGGGTCATGAAGTCACCGAAATCGAGTTACGTGAATATGGTAAGTTTTATCTGCCGCCCTTTATTAGTCCACCACGGGTAATGGTTTTCAGAAATGGCAATTTTGTGGCTGAAAATTTGAAACCCGGTAATTATTATATTTCACGATTTGCTTCCAAAAAGCTCTTTTATAGTTTGGATAAAGACGCACGTTCAGCTTATCAATGGATATTTAATGTTGAGCCGGGCACAGTGAAATTTGTCGGCTCGTATGAAATTAGTAATGTTAAGCCTGGGCTTTTTGTTAAAGGTGATTTTAATATTCGCTCGGTACGTCACCCAACTGAGCGAAAAATCTTAAAGCATATGTTTGAAGTGACTCAAGGGACGGGATGGCAAGCACGAATTGATCGTCGTATTAAATCATTAAGATAACAGCCTCAATAGCGACAAATAGTCGCTACTGAGTCATCTATAGAGGATTATTTATTTGCGCGATCTTCTATTAAGTGTTCAACAACAGAAGGATCGGCCAAGGTCGACGTATCGCCTAAAGTATCAATATCATTTTCGGCAATTTTACGTAATATGCGCCGCATGATCTTGCCGGAGCGTGTTTTTGGCAGCCCCGGTGCCCATTGAATCACGTCAGGTTTGGCGATAGGGCCAATTTCTTGCCGGCAAAGTTCGACCAACTCTTTTTTAAGCTCATCTGAAGGTTCTACACCGAGTATTGGCGTCACGTAAGCGTAGATGCCTTGGCCTTTAATATCGTGCGGATAGCCGACAACAGCAGCTTCTGCAATTTTTTCGTGAAGCACTAAAGCGGATTCTATTTCTGCCGTACCCATACGATGTCCGGAAACATTCAAAACATCATCCATTCTACCGGTAATCCAGTAATAACCATCAGCATCACGTCGCGCACCGTCACCTGAGAAATAATAGCCTGGATAGTCTTTGAAGTAGGTGTCGACCATACGTTGGTGATCGCCATATATAGAGCGAATTTGGCTCGGCCATGAACCACACATCACTAAAGCGCCTGAGGCCTCACCATTGCCTTCAATGAGTTTGTTCGTCTGTGTATCGATGATACCTGGTTGTACTCCAAAGAACGGCTGTGTCGCAGAGCCGGGCTTAAGCGCGGTCGCGCCTGGTAATGGCGTTAGCAAATGACCGCCCGTTTCCGTTTGCCACCAGGTATCAACAATAGGACAGCGTTTGTCACCCACAACGTTGTAGTACCACTGCCATGCTTCAGGGTTAATCGGTTCACCAACCGTACCGAGCACACGAAGAGATTTTCGCGAGGTTTTAGTCACCGGTTCATCACCTTCACGCATTAATGCGCGAATCGCGGTGGGGGCAGTATAGAAAATGGTGATTTGATGTTTATCAACCACTTCCCAAAAACGAGACGCAGAAGGATAGTTAGGCACACCTTCGAAAAAGACCGTAGTGGCTGCATTAGCTAAAGGGCCATAGAGAAGGTAGCTGTGGCCCGTTATCCAACCAACATCAGCGGTACACCAGTAAATGTCGTTTTCTTGTAAGTCGAAGGTATATTTAGTCGTCATCGCGGCAAATAGTAAATAGCCGCCAGTGGTATGTAAGATACCTTTTGGTTTGCCTGTAGAGCCAGAGGTATAAAGGATAAATAAAGGATCCTCTGCATCCATTTCTTCACAAGGGCAATCTGCTGAGGCATTTTGCATTTCGTCGTGGTACCAAACATCTCTGTTATCAACCCAGTTGATATTCCCTCCAGTGCGTTTAACCGTTAATACGGTATGCACATCAGGGCAACCCTCAAGGGCTTTATCGGTATTCGCTTTTAGTGGGATTTGTTTACCTGCGCGAATACCTTCATCAGCAGTAATCACAACTTGGCAATCAGAATCTAAAATACGACCTTTTAACGCCTCTGGTGAAAAGCCGCCAAAGACAACAGAGTGAACAGCACCGATGCGTGCGCAAGCTAACATGGCATAACCTGCTTCTGGAATCATCGGCATATAGATGCAAACACGATCGCCTTTTTTAACACCGCGACTTTTTAAAACATTGGCAAACTTGCTCACCTCTTGATGCAATTCGTTGAAGGTGATCTTTTTATCATCATTTGGATCATCGCCTTCCCAAATAATGGCAACATCATTTCCTTTTGTTTCTAGATGGCGATCAATACAGTTATAGGTAACATTAAGCTTTCCACCCTCAAACCACTTGATATAAACATTGTTTATATCGAAACTGTAGTCGCTTACCTTATCCCAAGGTTTAGACCAGTCTAAAAATGCATTCGCTTGTTCTGCCCAAAATGTATCGGGATCTTCAATCGATTGTTTATAGAGTGTTTTATATTGCTCAGCAGTGATATTAGTTTTTGCTGCGAAGTCAGCAGGGACTGGATATAGTTGTTCTTCAGACATAAAAGACTCCCGTTTTTATAGATCCTATTATTTTTTTTATAGAAAAATTAATTAATCAATTTCAGACCGTTTTTGTTGTAAATCAACTAAGTTGATAAATTTTTGTACTGCTGTTTCAAAGTCACCCGTTAGGTTCAAAAATGCACAGCCGCATCGTGTACCTTCAGCTGATTCAAAAGAATTAACGGGCATGTGGTTACGCACTTCAAGATTGATAAACGCGGCATCATGCTCGCCTAGAGTTAACTTACAGTTGTGAAAAATGTTACCTGGTTCAAGCTCCAGCTCATTATCTTTATCAAATAAGGCTAAGCCTCCAGTGCTGATATCAAGCACCGGGTATTCTGTGCGGTTATTATCACCATGGATCAGTTCACAGGTGACCGTTTCACTAAGCGGAATTTTAACCCGGTAGAATTCACGGCGCTGAACCCATAAAACACTTTCAGGTAGTTCACAAGCAAAACTGGATTTACCTTGTAAGCGTGCTTTGCGGATTCCTTTAATGCTGAACTGTGCGGTAATGCCATCATAATCGGTTTTAACAATGGCGCGATCATGTTCAAGCAACTTTTGATTGAGCTTTTCATCGCCACCGTAATCAAGCACTAACAAATTTTTGTCAGCTAAGACATCAACAACGGTGCTCAACATTGAGCGTTCACCGAAATGTAGCGAGATCAGTGAATTTTTTTTACCAAGCTGACGCAGCTTTTGCATAATTTCACCACGCCCATGGAGCATGTAATGTTCCATGTTTTCTATATTGTCAACTTTGGGTGTTTCCACATTAATTATCTTTAAATTGAATGATGATAGCCTTGGCTAAACTGGTTACTGTAACAGTGAATATACACTGTGGCTAAGTTATCTTTGTTATTTTATTTATTACCTGCCCATTCGCTCGCTTTTTGATGCTAATTTAAAGCCTTGCTCATGTGAGGGCATCACTTAGGAAATTATACCGTCAGCTGATAAAGCTGCGGCACCAAGCGAAGTTGCCAATGTGATTTTGCCCATAACCACATATCTTGCTGACTTCCTTTTAATAGGTCAATAGGCGGCATTTGGCCTAGAAACTTTAATGTTTTATAGAGTAACTCGACTGAATTTGCCGGGTTGATCGGTTCTGCAAAGCTTTGTTTGCTCAATTTCTGACCTTGTGAGTTAACCGCAACCGGTAGGTGACAATAGTCAGGGCTTTCAAGCTTAAGAACCTTCTGAATATAGAGCTGACTAGCAGTACAATTGAGCAAATCAGCGCCTCGTACGACCTCAGTGATATCTTGTGTGCCATCGTCATAGCCCGATGCCAAATGATATGAAAAATGCTTATCGCGGCGCTGAATAATAAAATCACCAATCGTTTTTTCGATATTAATTATTTGCTTACCTTGAATGGCATCGGAAAACTCGACCGTCGAGTCATCAGCGCAGAGTAAACGAACACTCATTTCTGACTGCTTCTTTAAAGCGCCTTGGCGGCAAAAACCTGGGTATATGATTTGACCTTTGTCTTGCTGAGTTTTATTTATGATGTCACTGCGGCTGCAGCTACAAGTATAGGCTTGTTTCGTCTCAATAAGATGCTCGACAACCTCTTGGTATGATTTGAGATTATGGCTTTGGTAGCTGACTTCACCATCCCATTCAAAGCCAAACTGCTCAAGAGTGTTAAGTATTGACTGGCTTGCACCTGCGATTTCTCTGGGAGGGTCAATATCATCTATGCGAATAAACCAATCGCCGTTGTTTGTTTGAGCTTGTAAATAACTTCCAACAGCTGCGATTAAAGAGCCAAAGTGTAAGTCACCGGTGGGTGACGGAGCAAAACGTCCACGATAAGGGCTTGAATGTGACATTTACCAAGTATACCAAGGAAGTTTAAGACTTTTGAGCATAAAAACTTTACATAATGATCTAAAGTAATAACAGTGATTGTCGTTAATAAAG
>Ga0316204_10003976_pt1 | contig 27863 bp, 24 predicted proteins | sample 6monrhotite_MG_2_FD_205661 | JGI IMG/M metagenome (GOLD analysis project Ga0316204, IMG submission 205661) | Microbial mat bacterial communities from mineral coupon in-situ incubated in ocean water Damariscotta River, Maine, United States -... | ecosystem: Environmental > Aquatic > Marine >...
ACTTTCTGGGCGAGGCTCTGGGACGTGTTCTTTAGTCGGGCAAAAGGCCATTCGGGATACAGCCGGGTGCTGACGGTGAATGGAAATCCCGGATATTTTTGTGGGTTGAGAACGCGAAAGTCCTCGATTTTGATCAAACCTTCTTTGGCCATGTTTTCCAGCGTGTTGGTACGGAAGGTGGCGGCGTCGATTTTCCCGTTCAGAACCGCAAAAGCGGCATTGTCTTGCGGAAAGCCACTAAATTCGAGCCTTGAGAAGTCTTCGAAGGGGTCAATGCCATGTTTTTTCAATTCCCGCCAGGCCATTTGAAAGCCTCCGAATCCCTGATCTTTCACCGCCATGAAGGATTTCCCCTTCAGGTCTTTCAGGGTTTTAATATCTGTTCGGTCGGCACGGCAGAAAATTACAGCACCAAAGACGTTCCCCGCCCTGACGTTAGTTGGTGCTCGCAACGTAACAATCCGGGTGATGCCAAAATTAGCTTCAAGCTCGACGTAGTTGCCGGTATTGGTCAGGACGAAGTCGACCTTGCCATCGGCGACGGCGTTCCTCATTTCAGCAAGCGATAGCGGAACTATTTCAAATGAATGATTGGGAATGATCCGTTCAAGGTAGTCGGCCGTCGCCGACCAGCGATTGAACGCCTTTTCTGCGCCACGGAATGCCAGCACCGCTATTTTCGCGTGGGTGACGCCTGGTGTTGCCACTTCCTGCGTCTGTCCGGGTGAAACCGGTACAGCCATGGTTGATAGCAGAAGCAGAACAAAAAAGAATATTGGAGGTATCTTCATCTCGACAGTACAAAATGAGGGTGCAATCGTGTTCCAAGATAGGATTACATGATATGGATGCTCATTCATACAATCAGCTGGTGGATTTAAGTATAGTGTTTGAACTGATCGTCGAAAATGAACCGACCGTACGGCTTGGTTTCTTTATTTCAATTTTCGTGGTGATCGCCCTTTGGGAAGGAGTGTCCCCGAAGCGGGAAAGGCTTTACAGTCGCTGGTTACGTTGGCCATCTAACCTGGGAATCGTCGCCTTGAATACTGTTTTGGCGCGTCTGATCTTCCCGGTGGCTGCAGTTGGACTGGCAGTTATTGCGGAAAATTCCCAATGGGGACTTTTGTATCTGTTCGATGCACCGGTCGTATTAAAAGTCGTGCTCGCCGTTATCCTTCTGGATTTAGCTATTTATTTGCAACACGTGATGTTTCATGCCGTGCCTTTGCTGTGGCGGTTGCATCGCATGCACCATACGGATCAGGATTATGATCTGACCACAGGGGCCCGGTTTCATCCCATCGAAATAGTACTTTCGATGGTGATAAAATTGGCGGTCGTTGCCGCGTTGGGAGCACCACCGGTCGCCGTGATCATCTTTGAAATTCTGCTCAGTGCGACGGCGGTGTTTAATCATGGCAATATCAGGTTGCCCGTCGCGCTTGATTCTGTTTTGCGACTGCTGGTGGTGACACCGGACATGCACCGTGTTCATCATTCTGTTCTGGTTAACGAGACGAATAGTAATTTTGGCTTCAACATGCCATGGTGGGACCGGATTTTCGGAACTTATGTCGCCCAGCCTTCGGCGGGGCATGATAAAATGACCATTGGTCTTGATGTTTTTCGGCAACCAGACGACCAGCGCTTGGACAAAATGTTGATCCAGCCATTCCGTCCAGGGGGCAAGCCTTACGCGGTAAACCGTGAATTTGGCAAGAAAACTTAAGTTTAAATAATCTCAACCGAATGGGGATAACCCTTGCCAAACGTGATTGGAATATATAAATCCACTTTCGAATTATGATTTTTCCGTTTGCGTGTGGTTTTTTTCTGTGTCTGGAAAGTTCTAAATGCGCAAGTCAATAACCCTGAAGGAGACAACGATGAAATTTGCTGCTGGATTTGCAATCGCCACCGCCCTGACCCTGGGCCTTGGTATTGGTGCCGCCCAGGCTTCCGGTGATGCCGCCAAAGGCGAAAAGACATTCAAAAAATGCAAAGCTTGCCATACCGCTGATGAAGGCGGCAAGCATAAGGCCGGACCGAACCTGTTCGGTATTGTCGGCAAAAAAGCTGGCTCCACCGATTTCAAGAAGTACAAAGGCCTGAAGGGTTCGGACATCGTCTGGACCGCGGAAAATCTCGATCATTGGCTCGAAAACCCGAAAAAATTCATCGGTAAAAAAACCTCTATGGTTTTGAAGCTGAAAAAAGAAAAAGATCGTAAGAATGTGATCGAATACCTGAAAACGCTTAAATAGTTCTGCGCTTTCAAGATCCGATAAGAAGACCCCCGTGTGCCACATGCCGCGGGGGTCTTTTTTGTTCAATATCTGCAAAGTCCCAGTCGCTGGTGAAATGATTGTTAACCTTTTGCCGTGAAAATGCCTGAAATTTGGCAATCAAACGTCGGTGTTGGCTGTTTCATAGCTAAATGCTAAGAATGGGTTTAGGCCCTTTGAATTACGATCTTGGGTATTCGAATTTATAACGAGGATAGGTTTAACGATGTTGGCTCGACGCAAGTTTCATTTAGCGGTTTTGCCGGTATTCCTGTTGGTTTTCTTAGGGTTCAATAGTGTCTCATCGTCCGTTCAGGCGCAGGAAATTGAACAGCAGGCTGAATCGTTTATCGACAGCCTTGCCGATGATGCAATAAATGCGCTGACCGTATCGGGCAGTACCGAAGAGCAACGTTCCGAACGTTTTCGCCAATTGCTGGTGGAAAATTTCGCGGTCAAAACGATCGGTCGCTGGGTACTGGGACGTCATTGGAAGAGCGCAACCAAGGCCGAGCAGTCAGAGTATCTGGATTTGTTTCAAGAATTGTTGATCGTCACCTATGTGAGTAGGTTCTCGTCATATTCCGGCGAAAACTTGAAAATCAACAAGACCGTGGCAAATGGTAAACGTGACGTCATTGTTTATTCCAGCATCGTTCGCGAAAACTCCCAGCCGGCGCTGCATGTGGATTGGCGGGTCCGCAGTCGCAAAAATACTTTAAAAATTGTCGATGTGATTGTTGAAGGTGTCAGCATGGGGCAAACGCAGCGTTCTGAATTTGCCTCCGTTATCCGGCAAAACGGCGGAAAGGTGGAAGGCTTGTTGGTGGAACTGCGCAAGCGGGTCAGCAAAAGCGCCTGATTTGGAAACGCCTTCGCCTGGATCAATCCACCAACAGGTAAAATCAACGTATATTTTCGGGAAAGCATTCGGTACAGAAGCGGCATCGGAAAATTTCCCCGTTGGGTCGTGGCTTTTGCCGGCGCGCCTAAGGCCCCACGTTTTTACCTTTTACAACTTCGCTCGCGCCGCCGATGACATCGCCGACAGTGCTGTTTTGGCGCCCGATGATAAAATACATCACCTGGAACTATTTGAACGTATCTTGCTGGGGAAAGAACAAGACCCCGGTGGTTATGGTGTTGTCACAGCCATGCAGGGCAGTCTGGCGACGACAGGGGTTGCTTCGCGCCATTGCCTTGACCTGCTTGCTGCCTTCAGGCAAGACGCGACCAAGGACCGCTATCAGGACTGGGCTGACCTGATCGGGTATTGCAGATTGTCCGCCGTTCCGGTCGGGCGCTACATGATCGATTTGCATGGTGGGTCAACTTCCGGGTACGGGGCGTCAGATTCATTGTGCATGGCTTTGCAAATCCTTAATCACGTACAAGATTGCGGGGATGACTTTCGGACTCTTGATCGGATTTACCTGCCGGGAGACTGGATGGCCGAAGCCAGGCTAGGCGGCGATGATCTTGCCGCCGATGAATGCTCGCCCGGCTTGCGGCAGGTGCTGGACTGGACATTGACCGGGGTTGCTAATTTGCTTGCCGACAGTTCAGCGATGACCGGGGCCCTGAAATCAACTCGATTGGCTCTTGAATCCGCGGTTATAATCGCAATAGCACGTGCCCTGAACAAAAAGCTGGCGAAAAACGATCCTTTGAACAGGCGCATCGTTCTGGGTAAACGAGAACTGATGATGAGCACAACACGCGGCATCCTCGCCGGTATATGGGCGAGGCTTTAATCCATGAGCACCGTAAGAGATCCTGGCATTTTGACTGCGGAAAGAATTGCCGAGGATTTGGTCAGAAAATCCCGTTCGTCTTTCTATTGGGCCATGCGGGTTTTGCCAGAGCAACAACGCCGGGCCATGTACGCTATTTATGCGTTCTGCCGAATTGTCGACGATATTGCCGATGGAACAGACCCTGAAACTGAGAAATTGTCGCGGCTGCAATTTTGGCGAAATGAATTGGACCGACTGTTCAACGGCACGCCAAATGACCCCGTAGCCATCGCCCTGGTGCAGCCGGTCAAAGCTTACGATTTGAAAATATACGACTTTCTTACGTTGATCGACGGAATGGAGCAGGATGCCGGGTCACAAGTGCGAATTGCCGATGAACAGGATCTTGAAACCTATTGCGATGCCGTCGCCTGTTCTGTCGGTCGGTTGGCCAACCAGGTGTTCGGGGTAGATCCTAAGGCGGGGCATGCCATCGCAGGTGCCCTGGGCCAGGCCCTGCAGTTGACCAATATTTTGCGTGATGTAGCCGAGGATGCGGCGAATGACCGTTTGTACGTGCCTCGCAGTGTGTTGCTTCGAAATGGTATTGATAGTGATGTTCCCTCCATCGTCATACATCATCCGGAATTTCCTCTGGCGTGTCGCGAATTGGCCGAATTGGCGCAGGGGTATTATGAAAACGCGGAACAAATGCTGGGTCATTACGAACGTTCCGTCATGCGTCCGGCGGTAATGATGATGGAAACCTATCGACGCGTTTTGCAAAAACTGCAGAAACGGGGGTGGAGAAACATTGATCATCCCGTCAGGCTGTCGCGGGCCGAAAAGTTTTTGATTATGGTGCGCTACGGATGGCTGTCGATATGACCACGGTTGGCGGGGCAGGGGCGGTTCACATCGTTGGTGCCGGGCTTGCCGGGCTTGCCGCCGGTGTTGCCCTGATGCGTGCCGGGCTTACCGTCATCGTATACGAAATGGCTGGTCATGCGGGGGGGCGGTGTCGGTCGTTTCACGCACAGGCGCTGGGACGGCGTATCGACAATGGCAATCATCTGATGTTGTCGGGTAATGGCCAGGTGATGTCCTATCTGAATACCATTGGTGCGCTAGAAACCCTGTGGCAACCGCGCGAGGCGGCGTTTGCGTTTGTTGATTTTGAAACAACCGAGCGGTGGTCGATTCGGCCCGGCAGAGGAGCCATACCATTTTGGCTGTGCGATAAAAGCAGACGTGTTCCGGGCGTTACGGCATTTCAGCATCTGGCAGCCCTGAAATTGTTGTGGGCCCCACGGTCGGCATCCGTCGCCGATTGTTTCGATACCTCCAGTCCACTTTTCAAAATGTTCGTGGAACCATTGACCATAGCAGTCTTGAATACAGACCCGCACGAAGCCGCAGCGAGCCTGTTGGTGCCGGTCTTGAGGCAAACGTTAGGCCGTGGCGAAGCGGCTTGCCGACCCTGCATCCCGATGCAGGGATTGAGTGAAAGCCTGATCGACCCGGCCTTGAAGTTTATTCGTGCCGGGGGGGGCGAAATTCAATTTCACAAACGAGTCAGGGATTTCCAATTTGCAGGTGACCGCCTTGATGGATTTTCGCTGGATGCTGCTGCCGTCACGCTGGATAAAAACGATACCGTCATTGTAGCGACGCCACCAGATACGGCGGCGGACCTGCTGCCCGGGCTTACGGTGCCGCAGCAGCACAGGGCCATCGTCAATGCACATTTCAGTTTGGACAAAGCGGTTTTGGAACCGGGCTTCGTGGGCGTCATAAATGGCCGTAGTCAGTGGATTTTTGTGCGCGATACAATAGCCTCGGTAACGATCAGCGCAGCGACGGAACTTGTGGATTTCGGACCGGAAAAAATTGCTTCTTTATTGTGGCCGGAAGTGTGTCAGGTCTTGGGGATACCCGACTGCGCTTTGCCGCCGTTTCGGATCATCAAGGAAAAGCGGGCGACAATCGCCCAAACGCCAAAACAGGAGGCTTTGCGCCCGCCGACCGGGACACCGTGGAAAAATCTGTTCATTGCCGGCGACTGGACCGCGACCGGACTGCCGGCGACCATCGAAGGGGCTGTTTTGTCGGGCAACAAGGCCGCTGATGCCGTCTTGCAACTCTAGTCCTTTAGGCCAGTTCACGGGGCAGTTTGAAATGCATGTCCTCTGTGACACCCGGTAATTCCTCGACGGAGACATCGCCAAATTGCCCAAGTCGTGAAATGACTTCACGGGTCAATTCTTCAGGTGCCGAAGCACCGGCAGTGAGGCCAACGGTTTTTGCGTTTATGAGCCAGTCCGGGTCGAGGGCGTCGGCGTCATCTATCAGGTAACTGGGAATGCCGGTTTCCTGGCCTATCCCCCACAATCGATTGGAATTGGAACTGTTCTGGGCCCCGATTACCAGCAGCACGTCGACCTTCTGGCACAGGTCCCGCACGGCCTGTTGCCGATTTTGTGTGGCGTAACATATGTCTTTCAGGTCCGGACCCTGAATTTTCGGAAACCGGGCCCGCAGGGCGTTAATTATATCACGGGTATCATCTACACTGAGGGTCGTCTGGGTGATGTAGGCAAGGGCATCGGGGTCTTTGACGTTTAATGCCGCGACGTCGGACAAGTTGGACACTTCAAGAACGCCGCCCGGAATTCTGCCCCGGGTGCCTTCGAATTCCGGGTGCCCGGCATGGCCAATCAACAGGATTTGACGCCCTTTGCCGGCGTGTTTGCGGCCTTCGTTGTGGACCTTGGTAACCAGGGGGCACGTGGCGTCAATCACTGGTAATTGACGATCTCTCGCGTTGTTTTCGACGGCATCGGATACTCCATGGGCGCTGAATATCGTAACGGCACCTTCGGGTACATCGTCCACTTCTTCGACAAATATCGCACCTTTCGCCCGTAAAGTTTCGACAACGCGCTTGTTGTGCACGATTTCATGGCGGACATATACCGGGGATCCGTGCTTTTCGAGCGCCTTTTCGACGATTTCAATAGCCCGTTCAACACCTGCACAAAACCCCCGGGGACTTGCCAGAAGAACTCTCAGTTTTCTGTTCATGAACCTAAAACGCCTTTGAAGTTTATTCTGTCCCATAAATAGGCCGGATCGACGGGATTACAAAGGAAACTCTGATTATTGATGAATTGTACGATAACCCTTTGTAAGTATGCGTATTTTCATTAAAACCATTGACATGGGTTGGGTATTTGGTAGAATGCTCGTAACGGTGCTCATGTGAGGCCGTTCCAAACCGATTCTCGGCCTGATGGCGGGATAACTGGTGCGGGTGGCGATTTGAAAATTTCCATCATAGTCTGGACACATTTGGTGTTTATGACTTTGGCAATGGATACATCGCTGCACAAGAAAACATATTGCTTCACTTTGGAGGGTATGCCCATGAACAAGATAATCACGAACCTATCTCCCTGCGGAAACGGGACCTGAGAAGGCCCATGTGTCAGCAAACGCGCAGATTAATGTTTACCGACTTAAAACCGGGACAAGGGAGAAATAAATTATGACAACTATGAGATTGCCGAGTGTGCCCGTAGAGGGTGGTCTGTCTTCATATTTCAGGGAAGTGTGGAAATTCCCCGTCCTTGAAAAGGATGAAGAATTCATGTTAGCGACGCGATGGCGTGACCATGGTGACAGCAAGGCTGCGCACCAGTTGGTGACATCTCATCTGCGACTGGTTGCAAAAATGGCCATGAAATTCCGAGGGTACGGCCTGCCGGTCGCCGATCTGGTTTCCGAAGGTAATATCGGGTTAATGAAGGCCGTCAAGAAATTTGAACCTGAACGTGGCTTCCGGTTGTCGACCTATGCCATGTGGTGGATCAGGGCTTCGATTACTGAGTACGTGTTGCGGTCATGGTCCATGGTTAAATTGGGAACAGTCGCGGCGCAGAAAAAATTGTTTTTCAGTCTGCGGCGGACCAAGAACAAATTGAATATCGTCGATAATGGTGAATTGGCTCCGCATCAGACGAAACAGTTGGCCAAGGCCCTGAACGTTTCGGAACGCGATGTCGGTGACATGAACCGGCGCCTGATGGCCCGGGATGCTTCCTTGAATGCTCCGCTTACCCAGGATGGGGAAGGGATGGAGTTTCAGGACACCCTGGTTGACGGCGCGCCATCGCCCGAGCAATCGACAGTAGATGGACAGGAAATGTCGTTTCGCCATGAGTTGTTGGTGTCGGCGATGTCGCAATTGTCTGATCGCGAGCGCGATATCATTACGGAACGCCGCCTGAATGATTCCCCTGTTACGCTTGAAGAATTGGGGAAGCGGTACGGAATCAGCCGCGAACGGGTTCGTCAGCTGGAAGTCAGAGCTTTCGAAAAGGTTCAAAAATCGGTCATCGAATCGGCTGACAAAAAAGAAGATGATGCGATGAATGTGAATTTGGACACGGCTATGGCCTAATCTGGTCTTTCATGTTCCTGATCTGATGAAGAGTGTCGGTAAAGCCGACACTCTTTTTTTATGAGCCCGGTGGTTGTAAAGTCCGGGTGATGATTGTCCTGTTTACCGATTTTGGCCTAAGCGGCCCCTACGTTGGGCAAATGAAGGCCGTGTTGGCCGGCTTGGCCGCTGATCATACGGTTATTGACCTGCAACATGATGCACCGTCTTGCGCCCCCAAAGCGGCCTCCTATTTGCTGGCAAGTTTGATCGAAAAGGTCCCGGCTGATTGTATCTTCCTGTGCGTTGTTGACCCGGGGGTTGGTGGCCAAAGGGAACCGGGGGTTCTAAAGGCGGGTGATCAATGGTTTGTTGGTCCCGATAACGGGCTGTTTGAAATGACTATCCGGCAATCCATTGCGCGCGGGATGGACGTTCGGTGGTGGGATATCATCTGGCGCCCCGACGCCCCGTCGGCATCTTTTCATGGCCGGGATATTTTCGCCCCCGTTGCGGCCCGGATTGCGATGGGGCAGGGGCCACTGATCGGGGGCACAGACGTATTTTTAGAACGTGAAATCTCTGCTGTACGCCACGAAAGTTGGCCCGATGACTTGCTTGAGGTGATCTATATTGATGTTTTCGGAAATGCCATGACGGGCATTTCGACACGATCCTTGGACCGCGCGTCAACAGTCACCGTCAATGGTCAGCACCTGCGTTTTTGCAAAACTTTTTCCGGGATTAGCGAAGGGGCCTGCTTCTGGTATGAGAATTCCTGTGGTCTGGTTGAATTGGCGGTTAACAAGGGGCGAGCGGCAGAACACCTTGAACTGGCATTGGGAACCGCCGTTTCGATTTCGTGACGCTATTAAAAAAACACCTTGCCGGTGGAAAAAGTCATGGTCGGCATCGTAAATACGTGTTTCATTGAGACTGCATATCTACAAAATTTCGCGTAATATGCCAAAATCAATTGTCAGCATCGTTCAGGGTACCAATATGCAGATACAGAAGTACCGGAAACACGCATGACCTTCGAAGTAAAATTTTGGGGCGTTCGCGGCTCGATCGCCTGCCCATCAGCAGATCACATACGTTACGGCGGGAATACCAGCTGCATCGAGGTTTTCATTGATGATCGTATATTTGTACTCGATGCTGGAACAGGAATGCGAGAGCTGGGCCAGGAATTCCTCGACCGGAATGTCCGTGAAGCCCACCTGTTGCTGACCCATACTCATTGGGACCATATCAACGGGTTTCCGTTCTTCACACCCGCTTATGACCCGGCCAGATCTATCCACGTGATGGCGGGGCACCTGACAGATGTGCCGGGTGGCATACAAGGTGCGCTATCAGCCCAGATGGACAGCCCGATGTTTCCAATTCCCTTGGAAGCAATGCAGGCGAATATTCGCTTCGAAGACTTTCGCGCCGGTGAAAGCTTCGATTTGTATTCTGACGTCAGGATCCGGACGGCGGCGCTCAATCATCCCAATGGATCAACGGGGTACCGCATTGAATATGGTGGCAAATCCCTGTGTTACATCACCGATACCGAACACGTTATCGGCATGCCCGATCAGAACATACTGGCCCTGATTGAAGGGGCTGATCTTGTCATTTACGACAGCACCTACACCGAAGAAGAATTCCCAAGCAAAATTGGCTGGGGGCATTCGACCTGGAACGAGGGAATGGCATTATGTCGGGCTGCCAATGTTAAGCGGATGGCAATTTTTCATCACGAACCCATGCATAATGATGACTTTATGGATAAAATTGCAGCCGAGTCGAGTGCTGCCTGGGACGGTTGTTTCGTGTCCAAAGAGGGTATGAAAGTCAGTATAGATTGAAGCCGTAAGCGGCTATTTTTCGACGGGTAATCCGGTAACGGAGCCAAATTCCGGTTCTTTCTTCTCACCTGCTTTGGCCAACCCATAAAACCGATCGCCGAAAACTGTCTCGCGTTCTTCCAGTGACATAGGATAGACGTTGATTACGACGCGGCGGTTGTCGGACATGTTCTCAGGAATCGGTGTGCCGTCATCTTGTCGATTGGGAAATTTTGGCCTTGTTTCAGCGTAGCCGATGGCTTTCAGGCGCCTAAAGTCCATGCCTCGTTCAATGAACGCCCGTACGACACCGGTAGCGCGCCCTGACGATAGTTCCCAGTTGGATGGGTATTTGTCCGTATGGATGGGGTCATCATCCGTGTGGCCCTCGATTTCAACGACATAGGCCTGATATCGGGGGGCGATCAGCAATTTGCCAATTTCCACTAAAACCGGCAGGGCTTCAGGCCGAAATTCCGCAGAACCAGGCAGGTAGAAAGCCGAACTGGCTAATTCGATGGTGATTCCCTTGTCGTCGGTTTCAACCTGGACCACCTTGTCGGCTTGTACGTCGTTGACGATGTCGATGATGTCTTCTTTGACCTTCTCGATTGGGTTGCCTTCGCCTTTTCCCATACCGATTTCGTTCTTGATGCCGGCGGCGGCGGCCTCGTAAGCCGGAATATCGATCTTGGAAAAGTTCAGCAGCATGACAAAGAAGGCCATCAACAAGGTGATGGCATCGGCATAGGTGGTGAGCCAGTCTTCGGATTCTTCTTCTTCTACTGGGAGTGGCGGGGGAGGCATCTGTTGCGGGTCACTTCTTCATTCTGTCGATATTGAAATGAATGGCCGGATCCAGGTAACTGTTCATTTTATCCTGGATGTAACGGGGGCTTTTATTGTCGGCAAGCAGGACCAGGCCTTCGCAGATCAAATAATTACGAAATCGAATGATTTGTTCCCGCTGCATGAATTTAGCTGCCGCCGGCATATAGATCATGCGCGAAAACATGACGCCATAAAGCGTGGTTATCAGTGCGATCGCCAACCCACCACCAAGTTGTGAGGGATCGCTGCCCATACCATCGAGCATAATAATGAGGCCAATCAAGGTGCCGATCATGCCAAAGGCCGGAGACGCGCTGGCCATGGCTTTGAGGATATTAACCGGTACGGTGTTGCGTCCAAATGTGGTTTCAATGGTGTTGGTCAGAATTTCACGGACTTCGGACCCGGTGTAACCGCTGAGCACCATTTCAATTCCGAATTTCAAGAAACGATCTCCCCGGACGGCTTTCTTGGATTCAGCTTCCAGCGCGGGAATACCGTTCTTTTGGACGATGTAAGCCCATTTGATGACTCGGCCCACTTCGGACTTGAGCATATCCCGTCCCATTTTTTGCGTAAATACGATCTTCCAGATCAATTTCAGGGATAAAATCACGTATCTGGGTTCATAGGATATGAATGTTGCGGCCAATGTACCGCCAAAAACCAGCAGGAAGCTGGAAACACTGAGAAACAGGGTGAAATTGTTTGTTTCCAGTAAGATTGCGCCTATGAACAGGCCGAAGGCTCCAAAAAAGCCTAGAATAGTGGCTATCGACATGTTTTCCCCTGAATCAACGTGTCAAGTTTGCACCGAATCAATAGATAGATTCTAAAATGCAAAACTTTATTATTTCTTATAAAAGCTTTACGGCAAAATCTTATTGCAAAAAGATGATCCCCGCCCGATTACCTTTCGCGGAAGGCTTCTTCCTTGAGTTTTAATACCGGCTTAATGAGAAATTCCATGACAGATTTCTCGCCTGTGTGGATGTCAATGGTTGCCCGCATACCCGGTGTGATTTGATACAAATCGGGATCATCTCCCAAATATGTTTTTTCAACTTCTACCAGAACCCGAAAATAGGGCTCGCCGTTTTCATCTATCGACGTATCGGGTGCAACCATCATGACGTGTCCATCCAACCCACCGAACCGTGCGTAATCGTATGTTGAAAGCTTGACCACGACAGTTTGCCTAAATGTTACGTAGCCTCTGTCGATGGGGTCCAGTCTGGCTTCGATCACAAGTTTGGCATCGGTAGGAACGATTTCCATGATGGATTCACCCGGCCTGACGACACCGCCGATGGTGTTGTAGTGCAGGTTTTGCACAATTCCGGCAATGGGGCTGCGAATCATGGCGCGGGCACCCTGTTCGGTCGCCGAAGCGAGAAGTTCCTGGACCCGACCAATGGATTGCTCGGTCCGGCCCAATTCCTGCCGGGCTTCGCTGCGAAAACGATCCCGTTCTTCAGAAACCCGTGCCTGGGCTTCTGAAATGGCCGATTTTGCCCTGGAAATGGATGACGTCAGGCTCTTTGCGTCACCGGACATGCCTTCAACTTCAGCTTCAAGCTGCAGATGTTCAATTTTGGCCGTCAGGCCGTCCGCCAGCAGGGATGTCGATAGCCTTAAACGTTCTTCAGCCAGTTTCAGGTTGTTGACAACGGACTGGCGGCGGGCCTCCAGCTCCTTAACCTCTTGGCGGCGCTGGGTCACGGACTGTGAAAGCACGTTCATCATTGATGTTAATTGACGTTGACGGGCCTTGAAGTTTTGCGTCTGGGCCTGCACCTGTTCAGGCCGTCGCGAGGCAATATCGGTTGGGAATTCAAGAGTGGATTTTCCCTGAGCCTCAGCCGACAACCTGGCTTTCAATAGAAATTCACCATCCAGCCTAACTTGTAATTCCTCGCGATTGACCCCCGATGTTGCCAGATCAAGCAAAATTAATGGCGCCCCCTCGGCAACAAGCGAGCCGTCTGCAACGTGGATTTGTTTGACGATCCCACCTTCGAGATGCTGAACCAACTTGACGTCGCCCATAGGGATGACTTCCCCTTCGGCGACAGTCACTTCTTCGAGTTTGGCAAAGTTGGCCCAGACAAATATCGACGTCAGCAGGATCATGACCGGCCAGGCGACGACCCGCCAGCCGGGGATCCTGTAATTATCGAGCAGCTTATCCAGCGGTGACGTTGTCATGGTTCGTCCCTCTTGGGTGGCTGCGTATTTCCGGCGGGGGCTTTATCTGGTTCCTGACTTGGCTGCTGGTTTTGACCGGTTGCCTGTTGGGCCGGTGGCGGTTTATTCGTCTGCTGTTGCCCGCCAGCGGGCTGTGCGGGTTTGGGGCCTGATCCAAACAGTCTGGGCAGAATATCTTTCGAGGGGCCGGCGAGGGCAATACGCCCCTTGTCCAAGGCAATCATGTCATTACTGGCGGCAAGCAAAATGGGGCTGTGGGTGACAATGATAACGGATCGTTCTTTACCGATTTCGGTCAAAGTCGCGCGTAATTCGTGTTCGGCTTGACGGTCAAGGCTGCTTGACGGTTCATCAAGCAGGATGATTGGCGGATCGCCGAGCAGGGCACGGGCGATGGCGATGCGTTGGCGTTGACCGCCCGAAAGCCGGCTGCCAGCCTCGCCAATTTCAGTGTCGTATCCATCGGGCATGTCGATGATGAATTGGTGAACCCCGGCGTCTTTAGCGGCTTTAAGGACTTGTTCGTCGGTTGCATCAGGGCGTCGTTGAACGATATTGTCGCGGATATTACCGGTGAAAAGAATGCATTGTTGCGGCACAAAACCCATCCAGGAAGCCAGTTGAGGCCTGGAAAATTGTGAAATATCAGCTCCGTCCAGCATGACTCGGCCTGATTGGGGTTTGTACAAGCCCTGAACCAGATTAAGCAAGGTCGACTTGCCGCTACCGTTGCGCCCGACCATTGCGTGGACACCGCCACCGGTGAGCTTGTAGTGGACATTGTCAACCACCTTGGGAAGGTTTTCGGCATAGGCGAAACTGACATTTTCTAAAATGATTTCGCCCTTCGGACGATCAAGCTCGATTTCGGTTTCCTGGCGTTCGCTTTTTTGCTCGAATAATTCTCCGAGGCGGGCGACCGATTGTCGGAATGATGAAAAATTGCGCCATTGCGATACCAGTTGGTTCAGCGGTCCCAACAGGCGCCCGCTCAACATGTTGGCTGCGATCAGCGAACCGATGGTCATTTCCTGGTTGATGATAGAGATCGCACCTACGGTGGTCAGGGCGATTGATGTACTCATGGTCAGGCTGGCGCTAAAATTCGAAAAACTGTCGGTCTTTCGCCCCCGAAGGATTGACGTTTCAATATTGTCCGCCTGGGTGTCTTCCCACATGGGGCGCATGACACCATCAAGGGACAACGCCTTTACTGTGGTTCTGGCGTTGATCATTTCCGAAATCAGGGAATCCCGCGTATGGGTTGCCGCCCGTTCGGTTTTGTTGGCGGTGGCCATAACATTACTTGAGCGCCATGCGACAAGCAGGAATATGGGAAGAATGATCAGCAATACCCAGGCAATCGGTTTTGCGATAACGAAAATCAAGAACAGGAACAAAAGGGCAAACGGCAAGTCGGCGATCAGGATCGCACTGCCCCCTGAAAGCGTATTCCTGACTGTATCAGAATCCCGAAACAGGGAAAGCCAATGGGCAGACGGCCTGCTTTCAAGGTATTGCAGGGGTAGGGACAGGAATTTGTCGAACAATTTGCGCCCGACATGAACATCAATGCGCAGGGCCACCGATTGCATGATACGCGAGCGGGCCTGACGCAGGGCGTAATCGAACAGGACGATGATCGCCATGCCGACAATCAGGCCGTACAGCGTACTAATGCCCCCTTGTCCGACCACCCGGTCATAGACCTGCAAGGTAAAAATTGGCACAGCCAGGGCCAGCACATTGACGAACGCGGATATAGCGACAACCTCTTTAAAGGTCGAGCGCAAGGGGGCGATGATCGGCTTGATCCAGGCGCTTTCAGAAGTATTGGCCATATTCAACAAGAGGGCCAATGCCCCCCATTCCCACTGTTAGACTTTAGGTATAGTTCATAATCCCTTATACCTTAACAACGAATTTAAATCTTGACCTGCCTGAGCAGTGTCGTTGTAGTTACCGGCAGCGAATTTGCGATGGGGGAAGGCTGGGGCGATGCGACAAATGTATAGTCTGATGGGCGCCAAGTGATGTGGGCAAGGCTGCGTCGCGCATTTTCCATGGAAAGGTTGATCGGTCTCGTTATGATCGCCGCCTTTGTGATGCTGTACCGTTTTGACCCTTATCCCGTACAGTTTGTGCGCATTAAAACATTTGATTTTTACCAGCAATTAAAGCCCCGCGATATTCCGGAACCTGCCCAAAAAGCGGTCACCATTATCGATCTGGATGAAAACAGCCTGTCGGAAATCGGTCAATGGCCCTGGCCGCGCAGTATCATTGCCCGAATGGTTTCAAATCTGATGCAGATGGGCGCCGCCCAGGTTGCTTTTGACGTTGCCTTCCCTGAACCTGACAGGATGAATCCGACTGATATCGCCGATGCCCTGACGAGCCTGGATGAGGAATCGAAAGAAAAATTACGTAGTTTGCCCGGTAATGACCAGATATTCGCTGATGTTATCAAGAAGTCACGGGTTGTATTGGGGCAGGCCGGGTTCTGGGAAACACGCGATGCCGACGACACCGGACCGCCGCCCATTAAAAAATCGGTAGCGCTCAAGGGTTCCAAGCCGCAAAAGCTGATCCCTGAATTTCAGTCGCTTATTCGCAACGTACCGATTATCGAAAAACCGGCGTCCGGACACGGGATTTTCACCGTCGTTCCCGAAAGCGACGGAATCGTGCGGCGGGTACCGACGATCTTTAATTATCAGGGCGAAATTTACCCCGCCTTGTCCGTCGAAATTCTGCGCGTCGCCTTTGGGCGCCCGACAATCCTGGTTACGACGAAACCCCATGGCGTTGAATCTGTCGGAATTGCCTCCAGGCGACAATATCCGCCCAATGGATTAGTCATACCGACGGATCGCAATGGCCGTGTCTGGCCCTACTTTTCTAAAAGCGACAAGGCCAAGTACGTTTCTGCGCGCGATGTCCTGTCCGGGATCGCCGATCCTGACCTGATCCGCGGAAAGCTGACTATTGTCGGCACGTCGGCGGTCGGCTTGCTTGATATCCGGTCGACTCCGGTTGATGCGGTTATTCCAGGGGTTGAAGTCCATGCCCAACTGATCGAGGCGGCTTTGCAAGGGACTTATCTTTCAAGGCCCGGCTGGTTTGATGCGGCGGAAATGTTCATGGTTATCGTCGGGGGACTGTTGATGGTTGTCCTGGTGCCCTGGATCGGTGCCAAGTGGACGGTAATGTTGCTTGTTTTCGTTTCCAGTGGTGCGGCAGGGACATCCTGGTACCTGTTTTCAGAACATTTGTACCTGTTTGATGCCGGGTTCGCCATCGCGTCGACCTTTTTGCTGTATACAACGTTGACGTATACCAGTTACGCCAGAGAAGAAGCACAACGTCGCCAAACCCGTGATGCGTTTTCGAAGTACCTGTCACCGGACATGGTGGCGCGCGTTGCGGAAAATCCCGGCGAGTTGAAACTGGGTGGCGAGAAGCGGGAAATGACCCTGCTGTTTTGTGATGTGCGCGGTTTTACCACGATTTCCGAACAATTCGATGCGGTCGGCTTGACGGCCCTGATTAACAAACTTCTGACTCCGCTGACCAATGCCATCCTTGCGCGCCAGGGAACGGTCGACAAATACATGGGTGACTGCATCATGGCATTCTGGAACGCCCCTCTGGATGACGCAGAGCACGCCTATAACGGCTGCGTATCGGCGCTGGCCATGTTGGCCGAAATGGGCCCGCTGAATGATCAATTGGAGATCGAAGCGAAAGAGGAGGGGCGTAAGCATATCCCTTTGAAAGTTGGCCTTGGCTTGAATTCCGGCGAATGCGTGGTCGGTAATATGGGATCGGACCAGCGTTTCGACTATTCGGTGCTTGGTGATACCGTCAACCTTGCGGCGCGCCTGGAGGGGCAGTCCAAAAGCTATGGCATGAATGTGGTCCTTGGTACGACCACCAACGCGGCGGTTGCAGACCGTTTGGCGACCATTTCGCTCGATTTTATTCAGGTCAAGGGTAAGACCGAAGGTACACGAATTTTCGGCTTGATGGGAGGAGAAGACATTAAGTCCAGTACCGAATTTGTAAAATTGCAGACGATGATTACCGATGCGATAGGGCTTTACCAACAACAAAAATTTGACGAAGCCACTGAAATATTTAAGAAAATCAGGGTTCTGGGTGATAGCGAGCATAAGCCCTGGCACCTGGACGCCAACCTGGATGTGCTCTGCGATTTGTACGAAGAACGCATCGCCGAATATAAAATAAATCCGCCTGATGCCGATTGGGATGGAGTTTTCGTTGCCACAACGAAGTAGAGTACCCATCTAATTGGACATGGCATCTATCAACTCCCTATCAAGCCCTTCAGGCGAGCCCTTGTCAGAGCCGGGATATCAGGCTTTGCTGCGAAGTGGCGAACTGGCAAGGCGCGTGGAAACGGCGCGCGATCAAATGGCGGCATGTGATTTGTGTGCCCGATATTGCCGGGTCAACCGGTTCGAAACTCTTGACGGGGTTGCTTGCCGAACCGGGGCTGAAGCCCGTGTCAGTTCATATGGCCCTGATTACAGCGGCGAAGATTCTGTGCGGGGGGTGAATGCTTCCGGGGTTATTGCCTTTTCCTGGTGCAACATGCGCTGTGTCTACTGCGAAACGTCATACATGAGCTGGCAAGGTGAAGGCGGGGATACCAGCGCGCGGCAACTCGCTGATATGATGCTGGATATCCAGGAACAGGGATGTCACAACATCAACCTGCTTAGTCCAAGCCATGTTGTATTTCAAATCCTTGAAGCCTTGTTGATTGCCGCAAAAGACGGTCTCAGGTTGCCATTGGTCTATAATTCAGGTGGTTATGATAGCCCCGAAGCGTTGGCCTTGCTCAATGGCGTGATTGATATCTATATCCCCGATATGAAGTACGGTTCTTCGGAAACGGCCCGAAAATATTCAAAAGTTGAAGACTACGTCGCCACAAATCGTGCCTCCGTTCGCGAAATGCACGCCCAGGTCGGTGATCTTGTGATCGACCGGAACGGCATAGCCCAGCGGGGTCTTCTGGTCCGCCATTTGTTGCTTCCTGACGGTTTGGCCGATACCGACCAGATCCTCAAGTTCCTGGCTCTGGAAATATCACCCAATACCTACCTGAATTTAATGAACGAATACCGGCCCAGCAACAAGGCCGGAAACTTTCCCGAAATCAATCACCGGCCTTCGATTTCTGATTTGAAGAAGGCGCAGGAATTGACAGTTAAGTATGGCTTGAACAGGCTTGAAACACCGCTTCCGGCATGGATGACAAAAGAAATCCCAGCTTTTACTTAGAGGTCATGACCCAGACGCCTTGCCAATCTTTCGGCTTGGATTTTTTCAAGGTCAGGCAGCGTTCGATATAGGTGTTAGACAGGGCGTCAGCGGGGTTGGCTTTCAGGCATTCCTTGAACGACGAAATGGCTTTGTCCCAGTGGCCGGACCGGTAACTCTTTCGGCCTTCGTTGAAATAATTGACGTTGTCCATCAGGTTGGGGAAGGTTTCCTCGCTGTGGTAATCAAGAACTTCGTAGACCCCGACGGGTTCTGTCTTGCCCTTGACGATGACATCGTCGATGTCGCGAATACGGTAAGTGCCTTTTAGTTTGGCGCGGGTAAACTCGCTGATCAGTAAATGCGCCGAATATTGTTTGCAGGCTGATTCAAGCCGGGCAGCCAGATTCACACCATCGCCGATCATGGTGTAATCCATACGTTTGGGGCTGCCGATATTCCCCGACACGATTTTTCCTGTGTTGAGGCCGATGCCATGATCAATGGCCATCAGGCCGTTTTCTTCGCGCACCTTGTTCCATTCCCACAGCTTGACGATCATGGCGATGGACGCCCGTACGGCGCGGTCTTCATCGTCGTCGTGGGCAACGGGAATACCAAAGGCGGCCATTGTGGCATCGCCGATGAATTTATCCAGCATGCCACCTTCGTCGGTAATGCAGTCGACCATGATGGTGAAGTATTCATTGAGCAGGGCAACCGTTCCCTGGGCACCCAGCGCTTCGGTGATGGTGGTGAAGCTTCGGATATCGGAAAACAAGACGGTAGCGACAGTATCGACGCCGCCCATGATATCGCCGCCGCCGGACATCATCTGATCCGCAAGCGCCGGATCCATGTAACGCGACATGGTCGACTTCATGCGTTTTTCCGAACTGATATCTTCGATCATCACCATGGAGCCCAGTTTTTTCTGCTCGGCATCCATCAGGGGCAGGAACGTAACGTTGACCGACAGGGTTTCGTGTTCTTCCGTGTCACCGGAACCGACCACAATTTCGGCATCCATGATCAGGTCCGAGACCTGTTCGTCGTCGACTTTTTTCAGCTTGTCCATGAGCCATGAATTGGGACCAGTGAAATAATCTTCGGCCTGGCAGCCTAAGATGCCGTTGTCACCCACATGCAGGATCCTGTGTCCTGCCGCGTTGCAGGTAACGATTTTTCCCGTGTCATCCGTTGTAATGACGGCGTTTGACATGCTTTCAAGCATGCTTTCATTGTAGTTTTTCATGTTCTGCACGTCATCGAACAGCTTGGCGTTTTCCAGGCCGATGGCGACCTGGGCCGTGAAGGCTTTGAGGCGTTGTTCGTCTTCGTCGGTGAAGGGACCGCCCTGCTTGTTCAGGACTTGGGTGACGCCGATCATCTTGCCGGTCTTGTTGATCACCGGCACACACAGGATCGAACGGGTGAAGTAGCCGGTTTGTTTGTCGAAGCTTGGGTTGAATCGTAAATCGGCATAGGCGTGGGGAATATTGACGGATGTGCCGCTGGTAAACACCGCCCCGGCGATTCCTAGGTGGTTGGGCAGTCTGATTTCGCCGATGGAATCGCCCATGGCGACACGGGAAAACAGCTCGTTGGTTTTTTCATCGTTCAGAAACAATGTGGAACGATCAGCCTGTAGCATCCGGGTGGCTTCTCCCATCACTTTGGCCAGCATGGCGCCCAAATCGATTTCGGACGTAACGTCTGACACGATATCGAGAAATTCCAGTTCGTTTTTGCGGGTGATCTTCATCTTTTCGACGAACTGAGTGCTTTGCAGGGCGATCGAGGCCTGGGTGGTCATCGCCTCAAGCAGGCCAACATCGGCCTTGGTGAAGCGTCCCTTTTTCTTGTTCAGGGTCTGGGCGACACCGATGATATTGCCTTTTACTGTTTTTATTGGGACACAAATCATATTGCGGGTGCGGTAGCCGGTTTGTTCATCCACGGACTTGTTGAACATTTTGTGTTTGTATACGTCGTGGATGAGCAGGCTTTCCCCGGTCGAGAAAACTTTCCCGGCAATACCGGAATCGTTCAACATACGAATTTCGCGCTGGAAGTTGCCTTGTGCAACGCGGGAATAAAGCTCGCCTGTTTGTGCGTCATTTAAAAACAGGGTGCTGCGTTCGGTGCCCAACTCCCAAGATGTCATTTCCATGAGGACGGAAAGAACCTCGTCCAGGGATTCAATGGCGGCGACCTTGCGTGACACGCCAAGCAATAGTTCCGCTTGCTCCATGCGTCGGGTTTCTGTGCTGACACGATCGCCTGATAGCTTTTTCTTCGCCGCAGGAGGGGTGGTTTTTTTTGCCATTATGGTGTTTCCGTCACGTTCATTTTTTACCGCGTTTCGGTGCCGGTTTTGCCCGTGTTGCCATTTCCAGTTCCTTGCGCAAGGCCTTGATGGTTCCCTGAAGTTGACTGATTTCGCCGCGGGTTTTGGTGTGCAGGGCTTGCAGGTAGTGTTCGCTGTCCAGTTTAACCTTTTCCAGGGCATCGCGCAGGGCCTGGATGGTTTCCTTGAGCAAGGCCATTTCGCTGCTTGAATTTGCCGTTATGTTTTGGATCACGTCATCTTTTTGGGCAAGCGACATTTCAAATTTGTCGCGTAAGGCCGTGATGGTATTTTTAAGCTGATGCATTTCATCGTGAAACTGTGAAACGGCATTTTGCTCTGCTTTGTCTTTTTGAAAGTGCGAAGCTTCAAGTTCGTCGCGTAACACGGCTATGGTTTGTTTCAGGTGTCTGATTTCTGTTTGCGCCAGAAACATCAATTCACCGTCTTCGCCTGATGACGTTTGGGACTTGGTTTTTATCTTCATGGTCGAAGGCACGGATAAAGATCCCTTTTATTGTTCGTTCTTGTTGTCCACGTTATCACCGATCCACGTATGACAGTAGCCTGCAACATCTTCCCAGGCTTCACCACCCAGCAGCCAGTGGGCATGATTGGGAAATTCCTTGTATGTGCCGGTGGCTTTGTATTTGGCCGCGATCTTGCGGATTACCGAAGCCGGTGTGATGCGATCCTTGCCAGCGCCGACAATCAGCACAGGGCATTGCATTTTGGTCGCGTCAACTTCTGCCGCCCGTGTTGTGTCCAGCAAGGCAAAGCCAATTTCAAAAGCAGTGCGACCCGATTCGTGGGTCAGGCGGGCGTATTCCTTGCGTGCCTCAGCTTCCGGCAACAGGTTATAGACAGAATAATAGGCCTCTTCAAATGACGGGTAGGTCGGGTTGCGCCAGAATCCCCAAGTCATCATGATGCGGCGGAAGGACTTAATGACGCTGGGGGTTAGTGCGATGATGCCGCGCGGTGCTGCCGGAGTCAGGAATATACCCGCTTTGCCCAACCCGCGCGCGCACAGTTTTTGCGCCAGCAACCCACCCATGGAATGGCCAATGATGATGGGCTTGTCCGGCAGGGCGTTGATTTCCAGCTCCAGGTCATTGGTATAATCGTTCAGGCTTGTCGTGCCCAAGGCCGGGTCCGGATGGGCCCCCAGGACATGGTATCGCAGGGTCGGAGTGACGACGGTGTATCCCTTGGCTTCGAAAAATGCCCGGTAGTTGGACCATTGATCGCCGGTTCCCCACATGCCGTGAATCATAAATACCGTTTTGCTCATGGTCCACCATCCCCGATTTATCCCTGTTTGTCGCAGGCTCACTATAGGCATTTAAGCACGCAGAGAGAACTCAAATTAAGTGTGGGTATTGAAGGCGGGGGGGCACCAGGTGCCTTCGGTCAACCCGTTTGGGAGTGACTAAGCCTGGGTGCCGAATCCAGCAGCATCTTGGTGTAGTCAGACTGGGGAGATCTGAACAGGTCTTCCGCTTCTTGTTCTTCCACCATTTTGCCCGATTGTAAAACACCGATGCGGTGCGCCATGTTGCGTACAACGGCCAGGTCATGGGTGATGAACAGATAGGTCAGCCCCAGGTCCCGTTGCAATTGTTTCAGCAGATTAAGAACCTGTGCCTGCACCGACACATCCAGCGCCGATGTGGGCTCGTCACAAACGATGAAATCGGGGCCCGACGCCAAGGCCCGGGCGATGGAAATACGCTGACGCTGGCCGCCTGAAAATTCATGGGGAAAGCGGGCGGCATCGCTTGACGACAGGCCCACTTGTTCAAGCAATTCATCGACGCGCCTGGCTTCTTCGCGGCGATCATTGATCAGACCGAAGGCACGGATGGGTTCGCGCAAAATACCACCGACCCGCCAGCACGGGTCGAGACTGGCGAAAGGCGATTGGAAAACCATCTGAAGCCGTTTGCGGACCTGGTTGTGCTGTTTGCGTGATTGCCCCAGATCGTTGAGGTTGAAGCCATCGAACAGGACCGACCCGGAACTGGGCAACATCAACCCGACGGCGATCTTGGCAATAGTTGATTTTCCCGATCCACTTTCACCGACTAGAGCGTAAGTGGTGCCGCGTTCGATTTCGAAACTGACATTATCAACAGCATCAAGGTACTTGCGTTCGTGGCCCATAAGAACACGCGCCAGCCAGGGTTCGGACAAGTCGAAGCGGCGGCTTAACGAATTAATTTTTACAAAACCGTCCATCAGGCGGGGGGTTCCTCTGTAAATCGCCAACATGCTACCCGGCCGGATGTGAAGGCCGGTTTTTCTACGGCGCATCGCGGCGACATGTCATTGCAACGCGGGTGAAATGCACAACCACCTGGTAAGGCATCCAGCCTGGGCATGGCTCCTGGAATTTGGAACAAGGTGGCGTCCACGGACCCGTTTTCAATGGACGGCGTCGAGGCGATCAAGCCCTTTGTGTAGGGATGTTGTGGATTGGACAGGACGTCGGTGGTATTTCCGATTTCAGCCAGCTTGCCGGAATAGAGGACGGCAACCCGGTCCGTGGTTTCGGCAATGACCCCCATGTCATGGGTGATCAGGATGACGCCAGCATCCCGTTCCTTGCAAATTCGGCGCAGCAGGTCCAGTACTTGGGCTTGAACCGAAACATCCAGCGCCGTTGTTGGTTCATCGGCGATGATCAGTTCCGGTTCCGCCGCCAGGGCAAGGGCGATAACCACACGCTGGCGCATGCCGCCTGAAAACTCGTGCGGATAGGCGTTCAGACGAGTAGGGTCGATGCCGACCTCTTCCAGCCCGCTGATCGCCCGCTGGTGGGCTTGACCGGCATCCATTTTTCGGTGCGCCAAAATGGTTTCAACAAGCTGATCGCCAATGGTCTGAAGCGGATCCAGGCTAGTTAACGGATCCTGGAAGATCATTCCGATACGTTTGCCACGCACACTTTCGGGGTTGGTGTCGATGCGTTCGCCTGCCAGTTTGATTTCGCCACCGCTGATCCTTCCTGGTGGATCGATAAGGCCGATCACTGCCGCCCCCATCATGGATTTTCCGGCACCGGATTCACCCACGAAACCCAGGATTTCGCCCCGCGCCACATCAAAGGAAATACCATCCAGGGCTTCGAGGTCACCGTGGCGGGTGGTGAAGGTGACGTGCAGGTCACGAACGGATAAAAGTGGGTCCATCATTTCAACCGTGGGTTCAAGGTGTCGCGCAGCCAGTCACCTAACAGGTTGACCGACAGTGCCAAGGATAAAAGCGTGATGGAGGGGAATAACAAAATCCACCATTCGCCTGAAAAAATATAGTTTTGGCCGATGCGGATCAGCGTGCCTAAACTTGGTTCGGTGGGCGGCGCGCCGACGCCAAGGAAAGACAACGTTGCCTCGGCGATAATTGCCAGCGCCAGGGTGATGGTCGAAATCACCAAAATGGGGCCCAGGACGTTGGGAAAGATGTGTTTGGCCATGATTTGTATGCGGCCAAGTCCAATCATGCGGCCGGCCAGGACGTATTCCTTTTCCTTTTCGACCATGGTGGTGCCGCGCACAGTTCTGGCAAACTGCACCCATTCTGATAACCCGATGGCGACGATCAAAACGGCGATGGCCAGTTCGTCTCGCAAATCAGGCGCGATCAGGCCCCTGGATACGCCGAAGATCAGCATGGCAATCAGGATCGATGGGAAAGTTACCTGAATGTCGGCGATGCGCATGATCAGGGTATCGACCCAGCCGCCCATGTAACCCGCCACGAGACCAAGGGTGACGCCGATGGTCATGGCCAACCCAACGGCGGAAACGCCCACAAACAGCGAAACCCGTAAGCCATAAAGGATTGCGGAAAAGAGATCGCGACCCTGATCGTCGGTACCAAGGAAAAAGGTTTCACCGGTATACTGATTGGCCGCCATAGGCGGGGTGAACCCGTTCATAAGATTAAGAGATGCCGGTTCAAAAGGGTTGGTAGGGGCGATAAAGGCGGCAAAAAGGGCGGCAATTATAAGCAGAATCACGACCAGGAACGAGATTATTGCGACGGGTGATTTCTTGAACGCATAGACAAAGTCCGATTCCAGGAACTTCCCGAAGACCCCTTTTTCATGATCCGGAATGTTCATTGTGAATGTCCCTTAAGCTGACCATCTCTGATGCGGGGATCGATGGCAAAATACAATAAGTCGACCACCAGGTTGATCAGCACAAACAGGGTGCCGACCAACAGCAGATACGCAGACATCACCGGGATATCGACAAAGTAGACGGCGTTAATGAACATCAGGCCGACGCCAGGCCACTGGAACACCGTTTCGGTGATAATGGCGAAGGCGATGATCGAACCAAGCTGTAAACCGGCCACGGTAATAACGGGCACAAGAGTGTTCTTCAAGGCGTGGCCAAAATTGACCGACCGTTCAGGAAGCCCGCGTGCACGGGTAAAGCGAATGAAATCCTGACGCAAAACTTCGAGCATCTGGGAGCGAACAAGGCGCATAATCAGCGTCATTTGATAAAGTCCCAGCATGATCGCTGGCAGTATGATGGATTGAAGGCCTGAAGAGGTCAGCAGTCCGGTGCGCCAAAAACCGATTTGTACCGTTTCGCCGCGCCCGAAAGAGGGCAGCCAGCCAAGTTCGACGGCGAAGACCCAGATTAGCAGGACACCGATCAGAAATGTTGGCAAGGAGACGCCAATGAGGGATCCCCACATGAGAAAATGAGTCAGGAAACCGCGTCGGTTTATGGCTGTGTAAATTCCAAAGACAATGCCTAGCACGATCGCCATCACGGCCGATACTAGGGCCAGTTCAAGGGTGGCGGGGAGGCGTTCGGCGATCAATGCCGCAACGGGTTCGGCCGTACGATAGGAAACACCAAAATCACCGCTTAGGGCATTGCCGACAAAACGCAGATATTGTTCGGGTATGGAATCATCCAGCCCCAGTCGTTCCGTCAATGCCTGGCGGTCGGCAACGGTTGCTTCCTGACCCAGTAAATTATCTACCGGGTCGCCGACAAACCTGAAGATGGAAAAGGAAACCAGGGCAACCAGCAAAAGAACCACAACAGTCTGAACCAATCGGTGCAGGACTATATAAACCATTTAGAAATACCGAAAAAAAGGGCAGGACAGCCAAGGCTGTCCTGCCGCAATGGATTGAGCAATTTACTTGCTAAAGGTCATGTATTTAACGTGAGGCTGATCTTCAGGCTGAACATTGAACTTGATGTTCTGCTTCATGCCCCAGTTAAGAACCTGATTGTGGATCGGCAGATAAATCTGATCCCTTTGCATCTGGTTCCAGATGTCGGCGATGATCTTGTCACGGTTGGCAAGATTGGTTTCTGATTCAAGAGCCACAATCTTCGCATTCACATCGGCATTGTTGTAGCCGGTGTTGTTCCATGAGCCGCGCTTTTCGGTCGTTCCATGGGTCAGGAAGTTGAAGATGTAATGGGAGTCAAACGTGGGAACACCCCAACCGAGCATGTAGAAGTCAGTGGTCTTGTTTTTGATCAACGGGAAATGCTGGGCTTTAGGCTTGGCGTCCAGATTAACCTTGATACCGATCTGGGCGAACATGCCCACTGCAGCCTGACAGATGCCTTCATCGTTGACGTAACGATCGTTGGGGCAGTTCAGGGTGACAGAGAAACCATCACCATACCCGGCGTCTTTCATCAAACCCTTGGCCTTTTTGATGTCATAGGCGGGGACCTTATGAAGGGCAGGGGTCCAGCCGTTGACGAAAGGCGGCATGATGACGTTTGTTGGTTCGGACTGATCGCGCATCACGACCTTCTTGATGGCATCGCGGTTGATGGCGATGTTCATGGCCTGACGCACGCGAAGATCAGCGAAGGGGTTCTTGCCGCTGACATTGTCGCTGGCGATATCATCCGAGCCGGAATTCATGCCGAAGAAGATGACCCTGTTCTGGGCAGCCGTGCCGACTTTCAAGTTGGACTGGCCACTAACGCGTGACAAATCCTGAACGGGAACGTCCTGAATAAAGTCAACTTCGCCCGAAAGCAGGGCGGCGACCCGTGTGGCTGCCGACTGAATCGGGGTGAAGACGATTTCACTGACTTCCAGCGGGAATTGACCCTTGCCCCAGTAATTAGGGTTGGCCTTGAGAACGGTTTTTTCGTCAGGTGTGCGGCTTACCAACATATAGGCACCGGTGCCGTTTGTGTTGCTGGCCGAGAAGGTAACTTCTCCCCCGGCAACGTCCTGCGGGTTGGTGGCGCCATTTTTTTCGGCCCAACCACTATCCATGATGAACAGGTTGGTCAGGTTATTGATCAGCAAGGGGTTAGCACCATTGGTTTCAATATCAACGGTGTTGTCGTCGACCTTGCGAACTTCTTTGACGCTGGTCAGCAATTCTTTCATTGCTGATGTCGGCTTCATGGCGCGGTTCAGGCTGAAGACCACATCATCGGCGGTGAAAGCAGCACCGTCATGGAAGGTTACACCCTTGCGAAGATCCAGGCGCCATACATTGGGGTTATCTGGCAGGGCCGCCCATTTGGTGGCCAGTGCCGGGGTGATTTGTCCGGCCATGTCCCGATGCAACAAAGGCTCATAAATCTGGTGCGCCATTGTATGGGTTGGGCCTTCGTTTTGCGCGTGGGGGTCCAGGGTTAGAGAGTCCCCGGCCCGAGCCCAACGCAGCGTTTCTGCCGAAACTGAAGTCGCCATGAGTGCTCCTGCCGATGCGGCAAGCACAAACGAAAATAAGAATTTTTTCATTACCATTATATTAGTGTTCCCTGTTGTTGAATCATTTCACGAAGTCTGATTATTTTTTGTAATATTGATTCTATTTACCAGTATTGCAAGTGTATATTCCAGCCTAATCACATG
>Ga0316204_10003977_pt1 | contig 27852 bp, 21 predicted proteins | sample 6monrhotite_MG_2_FD_205661 | JGI IMG/M metagenome (GOLD analysis project Ga0316204, IMG submission 205661) | Microbial mat bacterial communities from mineral coupon in-situ incubated in ocean water Damariscotta River, Maine, United States -... | ecosystem: Environmental > Aquatic > Marine >...
CGGCCCCTCCAGTGTGGAGAAGGTCGCCGCTTTCCTTCGCAAGTTCGAATGATTCGAGAACGAGAGCGTACTACCAGCGGTAGTGAGCGAAGGCCTTGTTCGACTCGGCCATCTTGTGGATGTCTTCGCGCTTCTTGACCGCGGTGCCGCGGCTTTGAGCTGCGTCGAGCATCTCGTTGGCGAGTTTCTCGCTCATCGTCTTCTCGGGACGAGCGCGGGAGGCGTTGATGAGCCAACGGTAGGCGAGCGTCTGGCTCCGCTCGGGGCGGACTTCGACGGGCACCTGGTAGTTGGAACCACCCACACGACGAGCGCGGACTTCGAGTCGCGGGCGCGTGTTGGCCACGGCTTTCTCAAACACCTTGACGGGGTCGTCCTTGGTTTTTTCCGAGATGATCTCGAAAGCGCCAAAGACGATCTTCTCGGCGGTGCTCTTCTTGCCGTCGAGCATGATGCCGTTGATGAAGCTGTTGATCTGCCGGTTCACATCCGCCGGGTGATCCGTGTATCGGATCTCCAAGAGGGGGCGAGGCTTGCGATTGACCGTTTTGCGGGACATTCGTGGTCTTCCTGGGAGTAGGCTGAAAGTAAGGCTGCGGCCTACTTAGGACGCTTGGTCCCGTACTTGGACCGACGCTGGCGACGACCCGAGACGCCCGTGGTGTCGAGCGTTCCACGGATCACGTGGTAGCGAACACCGGGCAGGTCTTTCACACGACCGCCGCGAATGAGCACCATGGAGTGCTCCTGCAGGTTGTGACCTTCACCGGGAATGTAGCTGGTCACTTCCATTCCGTTGGTGAGGCGAACACGAGCGACTTTGCGAAGGGCCGAGTTCGGCTTCTTCGGGGTGCTTGTGTAGACGCGGACACAGACGCCGCGTTTTTGTGGGCATGCCTTGAGGGCGGGAGCGGTCTTCTTGGAGATCTGACGCTCGCGTCCCTTGCGGACGAGTTGCTGAATGGTGGGCATGGATGCCGAGTCCTTGTTTCGTTCTCGAGTGGCGCGCCGGCTGGGCAGTAACTGCAAGCAGTCGGGTACGCCAAAATGCGAAGGCCTCGCACACGTGCGAGGGGCGGCCGAGTATAGACAGAACGGCTCCGGGATCAAGCGCTGTTCGCAGGCGAGGTTGGGTCCGCCCTCACGAACCGAGCGCGGTCGGGTTCGCGGGACGCAAAGCTGGGTGGGAGGCCGCCTCCGAGCTGCCCCTACCCCAGAAAAAACGACCTTAATACAGCGACTTATGGCTCTGAGTTCCGACACCTGCCTCTGCGGCGCACTCGGCGGGGCGTGGGCTGTACCTCTATAGTAGGCTTGACGTCCTTTGATGCAGCACAGGAGCGGGAGCCGAAAGGCCGCGGTTGAAGCAATTTTGGGCGGGATCCTGCTCTCCGGTTGTGCCGGTGGTGAGAGCGACACGGCCGGCGCGATCAATCTCACCAACGGACTGCCGGGTTCGGAGACCACGGCCGGCGAAACCGGGGGGAACTCGGGGGACGGCTCGGGAACAACGGCCGCATCTGTCGGCGAGACGACGTCGCCGACAGATCCGACAAGCCCGACGAGCCCGACGGACCCTTCGGATACCGGCCCCGCCACGGACGGAGAGACGACCGGTCCGCCCGTGGCTTGCGTGTTGGCGGACGACTGCGACGACGCGGACCCGTGCACCGAAGACAACTGCATCAACAGCGAGTGCGACAGCACCCCGCTCGACTGCAGCGACGGAGTCGGGTGCACGATGGACGCCTGCGACCCGGCCACCGGGGCGTGCACCAACATGCCCAGCGACGCCGCGTGCGACGACGCCAACCTCTGCAATGGCAGCGAGCTGTGTGATCCGCTGTTGGATTGCTTCAACGGGACGCCCATCACGTGCAGCGACGACGAGGCATGCACGCTCGATCTCTGCGAGCCATCGACCGGCGTCTGCTCGATCGAGGTCATCGATGCCTGCACCAGTGGTGACGGTTGTTGCCCCGCCGGATGCTCCGCCGCCGATACCGACTGCACCTGCACCAACCTGGCAACGAGCGCCACGGCGAGCAGCTCCGGCGGCGGGGTCGGTGCATACGGGCCCGACGCTTGGAACGATGGCAACGGGGAGGAATCCTGCCCAGCCGGCTGCCTTACTTGTTTCGGGTGGATCAGCAACGGCTCGACCCCCACGGGGGCGTTCCTCCAGCTGAACTGGGCGAGTCAGCAACTGATCGGATCGATGTTCATCGACGGGATCGGAGCGGGTGGGTGCCAGGCTGCATCCAGAGGCCTCGCGGGCGGCAACGTGCAGTATTGGACGGGCGCGAGCTGGGTCACGGCATCCACGTTCGCCGGAGAAACAGGGGACCTGGAGTTCAGCTTCAACCCACCGATCACAACCAGCAGGATTCGGATCTACGACGCGGTGGCACCGGCCGGCGGCAGCAACTCCATGGCGTTCGAGTGGTATGTCTACGAGCCACTGGGATGCACTCCGTGACCGACACTTCCACGCCTAGCGAAGACCTGCTCGATCGCCTCATCGCCCTCGTTCAACAGGGAGATGACGATGCACTTCAGCAGCTTTGCCTCGAAAACCGCGGACACATCGAACGAGAGTTCCGAGCGTGGAAGACCGTTCCGCCGGCTTGGCGAGAGGATCGCAGCACGCTCGACCAGTACGTCGCTGGGCTGCTGGGTATCGCCCGGGTGTTTGCCAACACGCTTGGTCGCCCAGATCTGCTCGAACACCTCATGGGTCGCGACCGCGCTCAGGGAGAGACCGGCCCGCTCGAGCGGTGGCACGACGGTCTCGAGTCCGCACAAGCGCTCCTGGACGAGGGCAAACACCGCGAAGCGGCCACCATGCTGCAAGACATCGTCGACGAGACCGAAGGCGTGCGAGGTAGCTGGGTCGACGAGTACTTGCCGGTCACGCTCGGCATGCTCGGCGGGGCGTACTTCAACGCCGGTTTGGTCGAACGCGCGTCCGATCCAACCTCCCGAGCGCTCGGCATGTGCAGAGAGGTCGAGGACGAGGAAGGCACCATCGCGTACCTGACCAACCTTCACGAGATTCGCCGGTACCTTGGCGAACCCGCGGACGCGGCCACGCTCGCCCGTGCGCTGGCAGATCGCATCGAGGCCACAGACGCGTCCCGTGCGCGTCGCATGCGGACCCGCGCCCGCATCATCGACAACGGCGAGCCCCTGCTTCGAGTTGTGGTGCTGCCTGCGGATGGAAGCGGACCGGTCGAACTCGACGAACTCGACCTGCTCTCGCCCCTCGAAGACGACACCGATTCCCTCTTGGGTGGGCTTCGGTTCGCGTTCGAACGCAACCGCGTCACCCTGGGAGGCTGTGGCGACCGCCTCGAATCCGGACGCGAGTTTGCGACCCACGGCCGGCTCGCCGAGGCCGTCTCGATGTTCGAAGCTGCCGCTCAGCTCGACCCTTGGGCTCCAGACCCGCCATACCTTCGCGGTCTCGCGCTGGCAGAGCTCGGAGAGTTCGACCAAGCGCTCGGCGCCTATGAGCGTGTGCACGAACTCGCGCCGGGCTGGCACCGCGTCGAAGAAGACCGTGCGCTCGTCTCCGCGATCGCGGACGGAACACTGGAGTCCGACATCCTCAACATCGTGCGCGAGATCGAGGATGGGCCTCGCACTCCGCGGGCCAAGATCGCCGTCGCCCACGGTGCGCTGGAGCGCTTCCCCAAGCTGGCACGCCTCCACTTCGCGCTGGGTCGCGCGTACTGGTCGGTCGACGAGCACGACGAGGCTCGCGAAGCCTGGCGCTTGGCCCTCGACAACGCCGACAACTCCAGCATTCGCACCCGTGCGCTGGCCGAACTCGGTGCGACCGCGCTCGACTCCGACGAGGGCGTCCGCGACCTTCACCGCGCCATCGAAGAGGACGGCGAGCTGGTCGCCTCCGCCATGGCCCGCGTCCTGCTCTATCTCCGCCCCAAAGCCTCGCACTGACCTCAGCACAGCCGTTACCCTCGCCGCATGCGGATTGCGACGATCAACTGCGGCAGTTCTTCGCTCAAGGCGGATGTGCTCGACAGCTCGACGGGCGACCGCGTGCTACGGCTGCGTGCGCAGCGGGTCGGAGGCGCCGAAGCTTCCGTCCGCTGGGACGATGCCCCCGCCCAGCCGCTGGGAAGCCGTCCCCTCGAAGACGTCCTCGGTGAGCTACTCCCAGCGCTGTTTGAGCGCGCGGGAGCCGTCGATGCGGTGGGGCACCGCGTCGTGCACGGAGGGGAGCACTTTGTTCGGCCCACGTTGATCGACGACGCGGTGGCGGATGCGATCGAGCAGCTCACGCCACTGGCCCCGCTGCACAACCCCGCCAACCACGCGGGCATCGTCGCAGCGCGCCTCGCCCTGCCCGATGTGCCTCACGTGGCAGTGTTCGACACCGCGTTTCACACGACCCTTCCCGCCCGGGCCCGGCACTACGCCATCGACCCTACCCTCCTGCCCCAGGCACGCCGCTTCGGCTTTCACGGTACGAGCCACGGCTACGTGGCCCGTACCGCCGCTGCAGCCCTGCGCACTCCGCTGGAGTCCCTGCGCGTCATCACCTGCCACCTGGGCAACGGCGCGAGCATCTGTGCGGTCGAGAACGGCCGCAGCGTGGAGACGAGCATGGGCATGACGCCACTCGAAGGCTTGGTGATGGGCACCCGCAGCGGTGACATCGACCCGGGACTGATCCTGCAGCTTCTTCGCGACGGCCGCGACATCGATTCGGTCGACACCCTGCTCAACCGCAAGAGCGGGCTCGCCGGCGTCTCGGGCACCTCCGGCGACATGCGCGACATCGAGGTCCGCGCCGCCGAAGGAGACGAGCGATGCCGGCTGGCCCTCAAACTCTTCGCGCATCGCCTCCGCAAATACATCGGCGCCTACGCGGCCACGATGGGAGGGGTGGACGCGATCGTGTTCACGGCAGGCATCGGAGAGAACAGCCCGGGTATTCGCCATCGTGTGGCCCAGCGTCTCGACTTCCTCGGGGCCCGGCTCGACGAGGACCTCAACCGCGACGCCAAGGTCGGTGCGCAGACTCCGGTGTTCGACATCTCGGACCCCACCTCTCGGGTCAAGCTGCTGGTCGTCGCGACCGACGAAGCCCGCGCGATCGCGGAACACACCGCGGCCATCGCCGAGCACGATGACGATGTGGCCGAGACCAAGACGATCCCCATCGCCGTTTCGGCCCGGCACATCCACCTCACGCAGGAGGCCGTCGAAGCGTTGTTCGGCCCTGGCCACCACCTCACCCCACGCAACGACCTCTCCCAGCCGGGTCAGTTCGCGTGCGAAGAGACGCTCACCGTCGTCGGCCCCAAACGTTCGCTGGAGAAGGTCCGCGTCCTCGGGCCCACGCGCCCCAAGAATCAGGTCGAGGTGTCTCGGACCGATGAGTTCTGGCTGGGCGTCGACGCCCCCGTCCGCCGCTCGGGCCACGTCGCCAACTCGCCGGGGGTCACACTGCAAGGGCCGGCCGGCACCCTGACGCTCACGGAGGGCCTGATCTGCGCCGCGCGCCATATCCATATGACGCCGCAAGACGCCAAGGACTTCGGGGTCGAGAACGGGGACATCGTCGAGGTCCGCATCAACTCGGAGGAGCGCGACCTGGTCTTCGGCGACGTGTTGATTCGCGTCTCGCCCAAGTACGCGCTCGAGATGCACGTCGACACCGACGAGGCGAACGCTGCCGAGCTCTCTCGGCGCGACGAAGGCATGCTCGTCGCAACCAAAGGAACAGCCCGCCTCACCCACCGAGAGCGGAGGTGAACACGGGCTGGTCGTCCCGCTCCTTCGGAGAGGGGGTCGAGGGAGATCAGGCGCCGGGCTTGACGAACTTGAGCGTCATCCGGTCGCTCTCACCGATCGCCGTGTACTTCTCGCGGTCCTTGTCCTTCTCGGTGAGCGAGGGAGGCAAGGTCCAAACACCCTTGGGGTAGTCCTTGGTGTCCTTGGGGTTGGCGTTGATCTCGGACTTCTCGGCGAGCTCGAAGCCGGCCTTCTTGGCGGCATCGATGACGGTCGCCTCGGGCAGGTAGCCCATCTTGGCGGTGACGCTGGGGTCGGCACCTTCGGCCGCGCGGTGCTGGACCACCCCGAACACGCCGCCGGGACGCAGCACGTCGAATGCGGCTTTGTAGACCAGGTCGATCGCTTCGCGGTTGTACAATCCGTGGCTGCTGCGGAAGGTGAGCACCGTGTCGGCCGAGCCGGCTGCGCCCAGGTCCATGGCGTTGATCTTGATGCTTTTGACCTTGCCCTCGTCGCCGAGCACGATCGCGTTGTCGACATACAGCGCCAACATGTTCCCGAACTGGTCGGCCTCGGTCTTCTGCCGCTCGAGCATCGCCTTGGCTTGGCGGGTGCCGTAGTACGACTCGGGCCCAGCGGGGTCGGCGATGGAGACGGTGAGCTGGCCCTCGGCATTGAGCAGTGGGGCGAGCACCTCGGTGTACCAGCCACCGCCAGGCGCGAGCTCGACAACCTTGGAGCTGGGCGTGACCCCGAAGAATTGCAGTGTCTCCTTGGGGTGCCGGTACTGATCGCGGGCCTTGTTGTCGCCGGAACGATGCGCACCCTCGAGTGCTGCAGCCCAGACGTCGAGCGCCGGCGCGGTTTCGTCCGCCACGTCGGTCGCCGCGGGTGCCACGGGGTCGGGTGTGGCGGGCATCGCCGTGTCGGGAGACTGCTTGTCGCAGGCCGAAGCGGCGGTCATCGTCAGCAGAGCGAGTCCGAACAATACGCGGGTCGGTTGCATGGGGCCGGAGGGTACTTGCCCTTGGCGCCGCTCGCAGCGCGGAGATCGGATCCCTTCGATTGGCCCGGTGGTTCAGGAATGCGGACACCTACTGCCACATTCCTGAACCGCACGATGAAATTCGAGTGAGGGCTCCGCACGGATCCGACAGTCGCCCCCAAAGTTTTGCCAAAACCGTAATCTGCTGGCCAAAGAGACCAATTGCCGACCATTCCCCTCATGTGGCAGGTTGAATGCAGAAGGGTGACGCGACGCATTCCTGGTTTGGAATGCATCCGACACGCCTCGGTGGAGTTGTGCCATGAAGACGTGGGGAGACGTTGGAACACTTGTAATGGCTGCGAGCCTGCTTTCGGGCTGCTACGCGGGGATCGGGACCGGAGGAGAGGACGACGGGGACGGCCCCGGAGCCGATTCTGAGGGAGAATCCGACACCAGTGATGAGCCGGGGGACGACACGGGCGAAGACCCGGAGCCTCAGGAGCCCGAAGAGGAGTGCGTGGATACGCGCAACTACTTCGAGGAAGAGGTCTGGCGCCCCGTCCTCCAAGCCGACTGCTTCGGCTGTCACAACCCGCAGGGCGAAGCCAAGGACACCGACTTGGTGCTCCAGGGCAACGACTACCCCGGCTACCTCGAGGCCAACTACACCACGGTGCAGAACGTCTCCCGGCTCGAGATCGACGGCACGAGCCTGATGCTCCTCAAGCCATCGGCCCAGGTCGAGCACACGGGAGGCTCACGCTTCGGAGCCGACTCCGAGCTCTACGCCACGATGCAAGAGATGATCTCGCGCTTCGATGCGCCGGTTCATTGCGTGGACGACAAGGACATCGAGGCCTACTTCGAGGGCATCGTCGAGCTCGACGAAGAAGAGACACTTCGCAAGGCCACCTTCCTGCTCGCCTCCCGCTACCCCACGGCACAGGAGTACGACGCCGTCCGCGGCGAAGGTATGGACGCCTTGGACCCCATCCTCGACGAGGTCCTCGAAGAGGAAGCCTTCTACGTCCGCATTCAGGAGATCTACAACGACCTGATGCACACCGACGCGATGCTCGACGGCGACACAGCCATCGACGCGCTCGACGAGGGCCGCTTCCCCAACAAGCGTTGGTACGAGGAGCTGCCGGACGAGCAGATGGACGAGAACCGCGACCTTGCCAACGATGCCGTTGGCAAGGAGCCCCTGCACATCATCGAGCACATCCTCCGAGAAGGCCGTCCGTTCACCGAGGTCATCACCGGCGACTGGACGATCGTCAGCCCGTACTCCGCCCGGAGCTACGACATCCCGCTGAGCATCTTCACCGACCAAAACGACCCGGACGAGCTGGTCGAGTACAGCTTCGAGGAGCTTCCGCAAGCCGGCGTGTTGAGCACGCCTTCCTTCCTCGCGCGCTACCCCTCGACGCCGACCAACCGCAACCGTCACCGCTCGAAGATCGTCTACGATTTCTTCTTCGCGACCGACCTGATGCGGCTGGCTGCGCGCCCCATCGACGCCAGCTCCATCGCCGCGCACAACCCGACGCTCAACAACGCGCAGTGCACGGTCTGCCACGAGAACATGGACCCGCTCGCGGGCGCCTTCCAGAACTGGAATGACCTGGGCCACTACCAGCCGCCCGAAGAGGGCTGGTACCCCGACATGTTGCCTCCGGGATTCGGAGACATCGAGATCCCCTACGAAGAGAGCGGGCGCGCGCTTCAGTGGCTCACCGAGCAGCTCGTCGTCGACGACAAGTTCGCGCTCTCGGTCGTGTACACCCTGTACACCGGCCTAACAGGACAGGACCCGCTGCTCGAGCCCCTGGATGCCGACCACGCGGACTACGTCCACCAGATCGCCGCGTTCGAAGCTCAGGACTACACCTTCAAGAAGATCGCCAGCGACTTCTCGGACAGCGGGTTCGAACTGCGCGTCGCCATCAAAGGGCTGGTCAAGTCGTCCTGGTTCCGCGCGGTCTCGTTGGAGCAGGAGGCCGGCAATGGTCGCTACAAGAAGCTGGCTCCCATGGGCACCGCGAGGCTGCTCTCCCCCGAAGGCCTCGACCGCCGCATCGTGGCCTCGGTCGGCTTTGGGTGGGAACGCGGCGGCACCAACGTGCTTCGCAACACCTACCGTTTCTTCTACGGCGGCATCGACTCGATTCAGACGACCACCCGTCTCACCGACATGAACGGTGTCATGGCGAACATCGCCGAGCGCATGGCCAACGAGGTCAGCTGCAACGCAACCGCGTTCGACTTCACGCGGCCCACCGAGGAGCGATTGCTCTTCCCCAATGTCGAGATCACGGACCTGCCCAACGAGGGCGGAGATGCGGCGATTCGAGACAACATCGTCTACCTGCACGAGCACCTGCTCGGCGACCGCCTGGACTCGAACGACTCGGAGATCGAGCGCACGGTCCAGCTGTTCAACACCGTCTACGAGCACGGACACACCGACCTTCTCAGCGAATCCTCAAACTACTCGGTGGCGCTGCCTTCACCCTGCCGAGCATCCACCGACCGCATCACTGGCGAAGAGCTGGGCGCTGCGGCCCTCACCGACGACCCTGACTACACCGTCCGCGCTTGGATGGCGGTGGTCAGCTACCTCCTCGGAGACTTCGGGTTCCTCTACGAATAGGCACCCTGTAGCTCTGTAGGCACAACGAACGAAACGCGAACGAAAAGGTAGGCGGGAAGATGGGACACAAGAGATTCGACCGACGAGGATTCATGAAGCTGGCTGGCGGGATGGGCATGGGTGTCGCGATGACGCCGTGGCTCAGCCAGGCCTTTGCGGATGGCAGCGTCGGTGCGCCGCCGCGCCCACAGGCCGGTGGCAACGCGAACGGGCCGCTGGTGGTGCAGCTGATCGCCTCAGGCGGCTGGGACCCGACCTTGGTCTGTGACCCCAAGGGCAATGCACTCAACCAGGCGTTCGGCGAGGGGGACATCCTCACCGCCGGCAACGTCAACTACGCCCCGATCCCCGGAGCCGCCGACTTCTGGGACGCGCACTACCAGAAGACGCTCGTGCTCAACGGCGTCGACATGAAGACCAACAGCCACGCTGCGGGTCAACGCTTCATGGCGAGTGGTCGGCTGGGTGAGGGCTACCCGAGCATCTCCGCCGTCGCCGCAGGCTTCGCGGCCCCGGAGCTGCCGATGTCGTACCTGAGCTTCGGCGGCTACGACCGCACGGGTGGCCTGGTCGCCCCCACGCGTAACCTCGACTCCAACCGCCTCGCCGAACTCGCTCACCCCGACCGCACCAACGGCGCAAACGAGAACAGCGAGACCTATCACGCGGACGCAGTACAGACGGTCATTCGCCACGCTCGGCAGAACCGGGCCGAGGCCCAACTCGCCAAGCAACGCCTGCCCCGCTACGACGCCAGCATGGACAGCATGTTGACGGCGCGCATGGGCGCCGACCAACTCCAGCTGCTCGAAGAGGTGCTGCCCACGCCCAACGGAAACGGCGATTTCCGGCGCATCGAACTGCTCGTCGCCGCCTACAAGGCTGGCATCTGTGTCGCGGGCAACCTCTCGCGTGGCGGATTCGACACCCACGACGACCACGACAACCGCCACATTCCCCGTCTCACGGAGGTGTACGGAATGCTCAACTTCCTGTGGGAAGAGGCCGAACGCCAGGGCGTGGCCGACAGTCTCGTCGTCGTCGTCGGGTCGGACTTCGGCCGAACACCGAACTACAACGCCGACAACGGCAAGGACCACTGGTCGGTCAGCTCGATGATGGTCATGGGTGCGGGCGTCGAAGGAAACCGCGTGCTCGGAGCGACCGACGAAGGTCACAACTCGATCGCGCTCGACCCCGACACGTTGGAAATCGCGGCCGACGACGCTGAGGTGACGACCAAAATCAGCCCGGACCACGTCCACGCGAACGTCCGACGCCTGCTGGGCATCGACGGCAGCGACATCGATGAGCAGTTCGTGTTGCCCGTGGACCACGAGCTGAACCTGCTATGAAGAGACTCGGTCTCTGAGCTGCCCCCGGGGCAAGCGACAATCACCGGCGTGCTCCCTTCTTCTGAGCCCGTCGGTGAATCGCGTTTCGGGCTCGCGAATCGCGCTACCGGCCGTCGTGAGGCCATCGGCCGCGGACCCGGCTGCTAGCCTATCGCCGTGAAGATCACGTTCGTCAACCACGCCTCGGTCCTGCTGGAGCACGAGGGGACGAGCCTGCTGACGGACCCCTGGTGGTTCGGCGATGCGTTCAATGCTGGCTGGCAGCTGCTGAGCGAGACGCCGTTTCCGACGGAAGCGCTCAGCGACGCCGACTACATCTGGGTCTCGCACGAGCACCCTGACCACTTCAGTCCGCGTGTCCTGACGTCGATCCCCGAGGACGAACGGTCCGGGGTCGAGGTGCTGTACCAGCAGACACGGGACGGCAAGGTGCTCTCGTTCTGCAAAGCGAAGGGCTTCGCAACCCGCGAGCTGCCTCGCGACATCCCGACACCGCTCAAAGGAGGACTCATCGCAACTTGCGCGGGGGTCCCGATCTACGACTCGTGGCTGTTGCTCGACATCGGCGGCGTGCGGGTGCTCAACCTCAACGATGCCCCGCTGCACAGCCCCCGAAAGCTCGAGCAGTTTTTGCGGACCCACGGCCCTATCGATGTGCTGCTGACCCAGTTCGGATACGCCGGCTGGCGCGGCAACGAAGATGACCACGAGCTGCGACGCTCCGACGCCAAGCGGAAGCTCGGCATGATGGAGCGTCAGATCCGACATCTCCGCCCGAAGTACACGATTCCGTTTGCGAGCTTCGCCTTCTACGGCCACGAGGAGAACAGCTACATGAACGACGGACTCGGTGATGTCGCCGAGGCCACTCGTGTCATCGAGCGCGCCGGTTCGGATCCGGTCGTCATGTTCCCTGGGGACATATGGGAGCCCGGCACCGCGCACGACAACCAGCCGGCGCTTGCGCGATGGGCCGAGCTTCGGGCCGCCCTGCCCGACCGCCCGCTAAAGACTTCCCCGAAACACTCCTGGGAAGAGCTGTCCAAGGCCGCCGATCGCTACGCCGAACGCATCGCGGCCGCCAATGACGCGCGGACGCTCAAGCTACTGAGTCTCAACCCCATCCTGCCCGCGCTGCGCCCAATCGAGCTCCACCTGTGGGACCTCGACTGCGACGTACGGTTCTCTTTCGAACGGGGTCTGCAGCGCATCGATCGGCGTACGCAGGACTACGACCTGCGCATGGGCTCCGACAGCCTGCACTTCATGTTCGCCCACGCGTGGGGCACCGACACGCTGACGGTCAACGCCCGCTTCCGGGCCGACGCTGGCGGCGTGAAGCGATTGCTGACCACCTTTGGCGTCGACCAGCTCAACAACGTGGGGATTCGGGTCTCGCCGAGCTTCCTGGTCGACTTCCCCTCACACGCGTTCCTGCTCAAAGCGTTGGGTCGCAAGCTTTGGAGCCTGCGCGGCCAGAAGCACGCCTAGCGGATCAGCTTGTTGATCCGCTTCTGAAGCGGTTGCTCGATCACCCAGCACAGGGCGAAGAGCACGGGTGTGATCCACAGGAAGTCAAGCACGCCGGAGCCGGTCGACATCGTCTTGGCGATGAAGATGAACGGCAGATGCATGACGTACAGCGCGTAAGAAAACGGCGCGATGCGGCCGAATGGACGCAGCAGGAGCTCGAGCCCGAAACCGCCCAGGCGGACCCATGTCCAGCCCACGCCCACCACCAGCAAGGTGGTGATGAAGTGGCGCGCGGTGATCCCGGGGTGGTGATAGACGTCGAAGGCCCCGGTCTTGTGTGCCTGCAGCGCGGTGACAGCAATCCACCCGAGCGTGACGAGTAGCGCACCGGCCACCGCGGGCACCTGGCGGCGAATCGTGACTTGGCCCTCCTGCACCCACTGCGAGGCGAGCTCTGCACCGATCCACCACAGCACGAAATAGCTGGCCACGAGGGACAGCGGGTTGGGGACCAGGACATCGGTGACCAACCCGGCCACGGAGATGAGCGTCGCCCACCACCACCGCACTTTGCCACCCGTGCCGACAAACACGCCGAAGAACAGCACGTAGAACCACCACTCGTAGGACAGAGACCACAGCGGTTCGTTACCCATGTAGCAGTCCACCCACTGGCCGGGGCTGCGGTCGAGCCCCTGAAGCTGCAGGAGGTTGAGGCCCAGCTCCCGGAGGTTGGGCGGCAGCCACGACCCGGCCTGCACGCTGGCCGCGATGTACGAGAGTCCTAGCGCCAGGGCGAACACCGGGTAGATTCTGCGGAACCGGCGGACGAAGTAGTCGCGGGCGGTCAGGCTGCCGCGGCGCAGCGCGGAGACGTGAATCACAAAGCCCGACAGCAGGAAGAACAGCAGCACCGCGACCTGGCCGAACACGAAGAAACGAGCCACGCCGGGCGCCTCGGGCAGGTTGTGGCGCACGTAGTGGTGCACGAAGACGTAGAAGCTCGCCGCGCCACGGAGCTGCTCCAGACGCTCGAGTTTTCCACTCACCGGGACGGACCCTCCAGCATCGCGCGGCGATAGATCGCCCAGGTCCGGCGAAGGTGCACCTCGAACGAGAAGTCGGACTCGTAGCGGGCTCGGCCGGCGGCACCCATGCGGGCGCGAAGCGACGGGTCGACGATGAGGGAACGCAGGGCATCGGCCAAACAAGCGACGTCGTCACGCGGCACGACGAACCCCGTCTCCCCATCCGCCACAGCCTCCCGTACGCCACCGGCGTCCGTGGAAACGACGGGTAACGCGGCCCGCATGGCTTCGAGCACCGACAGCGGAAGGCCTTCGCGACGACTCGCGAGCAAGAACACGTGACTCCGGGCGAGCCGCTGGGGCACGTCGTTCACGGTCCCGGCCAACGTCACGCGATCGACCAACCCATGCTTGGAGATGCGCGCCTGCACCTGCTCGCGCAGCGGACCATCCCCGACGAGCGTGAAGTGCCACCGAAGTGCTCGAAGCTGCGCGAGCGCATCGATGGCCAGCAGCGGATCCTTGGGCCGATCGAGACGAGCCACCATCAGCACTTCGGGCTCAGCGTCGGTGGGCTTGCATCGCAGCGTCTGCGGAACATCGGGGAGCGCGTTGTGGACCACCACCCTTTGATGAGGCAGACCGATGCCGTGCTCCTGTGCCACCCGGCGGTCGTAGCCGGAGACGAAGACCATCGCACCACTCCCCCATGCACAGGCCTGCTCGGCGAGACGGATCACCTGACGTGCGGGCGCGAGTCGGCCGGGCGAGAGCGGCCAGCCGTGCACGGTGAACACCGAGGGAATGCCGAGGCTCCGCGCAGCAATCCGGCCCAACCATCCGGCTTTGGTGGCGTGGGTCGTGACCAGATCGGGCGCATAGGCTCGCAACGCTCGGGTCATCTCGAGCAGCCCGAGCGTATCGACACCGGGACGGATGGCTCGGCGCAGGTACCGCAGGCTGGTGAACGGAACACCATCAGCCTCCAGCATCCGGCACCACGGGCCATCCTCTCCCACGAACACGTGCGCTTGATGACCCGCATCGATCAATGCGCTTGCGAGCAGCTGCACGTGGATCTGAGAGCCACCGACGGCGTCACTTCGCGTGATGACAAACGCAACTCGGCGGGGTGTGTCCGCAGCAGGATCGAGCTCGGGAGGCGCAGGATTCAACGGCGCAGACGGTAGCATCAGCGCGCGCCCATCGAGGCGACTTCCAGCGCGTGAATGTGTTCCTCCACTCGCGAGCGCATCAACGCCAGCGCCGCGTCGTCGTAGCGACCGGCCAGCCCATCGATGAACGGGGCCTCCGCGGGCGTCCCGATCTTGGCCGAGAGCCGGTCCACATCGACCCCCCCGGGGATGCGCATCACGTCGCGGCGCAGGTCGTCGAGGTAGGCCTGCGCTCGGGCGGCAACCTCGGGAGCGCGCGGCCCGAGCCGTGCGATCGTCGTCTGCAGTGCGGCGAGGTAGCGCAGGTCATCGTGTCCCTCGGACAGCGCAGTCCAGATCCGCGTCGGCATGAGCACGTCGGGGTCGTCCGGATCCGGAAATGCCATTCCAAAGTCGTGACTGCGACCATCACGATCATCGAGCGGCTGGCCGTCGAACGACTGGTATGCCCAGGTGATGTGGGCTTCGAACGGACTGGCCCAAAGGTACAGGCCGTTGACCAACCGCGCCCACCGTCCGGTGAAGTAGGACCCGCGTTCGTTGTGGTAGAACCAGGCCGTATCCCCGCTGTCGCCCAGCTCCTGCCGGTACGCAGCGACGGTTCCCCCGCGTAACAGCCACCACTCGAACGAGTAGCCGTGGTGACTTCGAACGTCGAGCAGCGGATCGATGCGGGTCCGGGCGGTGTCGAAGGACGGGTCTGCCGTCGAGAGCGTGGCATGGGTGCGCAACCCGGCCTGGACCGCAAACGGTGCGAGACGCTCGAACAACGGGAGCCGACCGCGGTCGAAGATCTCGTCGACGTGCATGACGACGACATCCTGCTCGGCGAAACGTCCCTGGAGGTCTGCGATGGCGTCCAGCGTCCGGGTGGCAGCCTCCGCAAACACGGTGTCGGTGTCCAACGATGCTCCGTCGGCATTCGCATACGCGACGTCGGTGTGGCCAAGCATCTGCCCCAGCGCAACCAAGCCACTGTCCACGACAACGGTGCCGCGAAATCCCGCCTCTCGGGTCAGCGCGAGCGCCGTCTCGATCGGGGCGGTGTCGACAGCCGCCACATGACCCGGACCCCAGCCAAACCGTGGGCGTACATCGAGCACGAGCGTCTCCACGCCGTGCGCCCGCATGTCCGCGAGCTCGCGACGGACCCGCGGTGCGTCATCGAGGCGTCGATGCATCCGGTAGTACATGCCCAGGTGTTTCCCGCCCGCGGTCGCAAGCGACATCTCTCGCACCCGAACCCGGACCGGCCGCCGCAACGTCGTCTTGCCAATGCGGACCTCGAGCTCCCCCGCATAGACCCCCGGCGGCGTCGCGGCGGGCACATCGACTTCCAGCCAGATCTCTTCGAACGCCCCGGCCTCGACCGGGTGCGGGGTGAACAACGGGGCGAACCGGCCGACCACTTCGGTCTGATTGCCGAGGAACTGTGTCCGCACCGGGACCCGGCGGACGCGCCGCAGGGCGGTGACCGTCGCCGGCAACTCGTGGGTGGGCGAGCCGAGCGAGGGACGCTGAACATCGAGCGTGCCCTGCCGACCTCCGGTGTAGACGACGAAGGCCGCCCGTTCGCGTTCGCCCGCCGCCGCGACGAGCGTCAACGGTGTTGTTGCGAGCCAGGGGCTTGGGCTTCGCGTCGGGTCGACATCGTCGAGAGGACGATGCACCGAGAGCACCATCGGACCCTCGCTCGGAACGCTCGTGGGCTGCGCACTTGCACTCGCCGGCGCGGCTGCGAGGACACACCCCAGCGCCAACGCTCGTAGAACCCGCTCCACAGGCCCAGTCTCGCATGCGTTCGAACGTTCCTGATAGGATCGCCCGATGCACGCCAGCGCCGAGTTCGCCGAATCTCAGTGCCGCCTTTGTGGGAGCGGCGGCTCGGTCTACATGCGGCGGCCCGAATTCTCGATCCGCCGATGTGGGGCGTGCTCCACCCTGTGGTGCGACCCGCTGCGCTTCAACGACACGTTCAACCCGGACAACGAGGACGCGTACCTCGAAGTCGACGACGCGATTGCGGCCGAAAACAAGCTCCGCGTGGAGTTCGTGCAGGCACACGCCCCTCCCTCGTCCCACGAGCGCTTGGTCGAGATCGGCTGCATGCACGGCGACTTCATCGAGCAAGCCCGGCGCAGCGGGTATGACGCCTTGGGTCTCGACCTTTCCGAGACGGCAGTGGAGCACGCCGAAAAACACCGGCCCACCATGGTCGAGTACGGAACCTTGGACGACAGACAGGCCGACGAATCGCTGGACGTCGTGGCGGGGTTCAACGTCGTCGAGCACATGGAGGACCCCGGGGAGTTTCTCGACCATGTGCATCGGGTGCTCCGGCCCGGCGGGTGGTTCTTTGCGGAGACGCCGGCGCAAGAGAGCCTGTATCACTGGGCCTTCATGGCCCGCGGGTTCGCCCAGTCAAAGGCCGCGCACCTCGAGGTGGGCATGCATCCGGGCACGCACATCTTCAAGTTCGGCAAGAAGGCGTGGCGCAACGTTCTCGAGCGGCGTGGCTTCTCGGTCGCCACGATTCAGTCCAAGTCGACCCCGCTTCGCGAGCTGTTGGCGAAGAACAAGCAGGCCCCCCTGCTCTTCCGTGGCGGTATCGTTGGTGTCGGCGCGCTCGCCCGAGCCACGGGTCTGGGCAACCGGGTCCTCATCGCGGGGCAACGGCGCTGATGTGGGCGCACCTAGCGCCAAATCCCCAAAACCCTTGGAACTCCCGAGACTAAGCAGATCCGCGCTATCGTCCGAGCCGTGAAGGGCCTTCGGATCGAGCGCGCGTGTGTCGCGCCACTCCTCCTCTCTGTCGCACTGTTGGGGTGTGGACGGACCGACACCGTTGCCTCCGCGTCGCGCGGTGGGACGACCAGCGATACCGACGAGCCGACCGGGTCGTCCGGGTCCGGAACAGGGAGCAGCGACAGCTCCACCACCAACGACTCCTGGAACACGACCACCGGCGGTGGCCTTTGCGGCAACGGGGTCCTCGACGACTTCGAAGAGTGCGACCCCGGGGATGCATTGATCGGTCCGGGCCAAGCCTGTCTGTCCGGCTGCATCATCAACATCTGCGGCGACGGTGATGCGGGCCCCGACGAGCAGTGCGACGACGGCAACACCGACGACGACGACGGATGTCGCAACGACTGCGTGCTGGGCTCGTGCAACGACGGCAACGTGGATCCCGGCGAGGAGTGCGACGACGGCAACCTCGACGACTCCGACAGCTGCATCTCCGACTGCACGCTTCCGCGATGCGGCGACGGGTTCATCCGCTCCGGGGTCGAAGAGTGCGACGACGGCGATGAGGGCAACACCCCCTTCGGCGCCTGCACGCCCGAGTGCACGCTCAACGTCTGCGGAGATGGTTTTCAACGCTTCGACGAGCAGTGCGACCCCGGCGAGGATGAGATTGGCCCCGGCTTCGAGTGCCGCGAGGGCTGTATCCTCAACGTTTGCGGCGATGGCGAGCCTTGGGCGGGAGAAGCCTGCGATGACGGCAACGCCGACCCGACCGATGCCTGCGTGAACTGTGTCCCGGCCGAATGTGGAGATGGGTTTGTGTTCGTCGGCACGGAGGACTGTGACGACGGCGACTTCGACGACATCGACGAGTGTCACAACGACTGCAGCTTCCACCGGGTCACCAAGGTGAGCCTCGGCGGCAATCACTCCTGCGCCCTGTTCGATTCGGGCAACGTGCAGTGCTGGGGCAACGGCAACAACGGCCGCACCGGACACGGCAACGAGGACAACATCGGCGATGACGAGCCCGCAGGTGCAGCCGGCTTCCTCTCGGTGGGCGCTCAGGTTGACGACATGGTCGCGGCGCTGTCCCATACCTGTTTCCACTTCGAGGGCGCCGGGCTGATCTGCTTTGGGCGAGGTGCTGAAGGCCAGCTGGGCTACGGCAACACGAACGACCTCGGGGACAACGAGCTCCCCTCCAGTCTTGGACTCGTTCCTTTGGGGGACAGCTCGGCCCTCTTCGGAGCCCGCGGTGGTGCGTTCCACTCCTGTGCGGCGCTCGACGGTACCAACCAGCTCCAGTGTTGGGGTGCCCAGACGTTCTTCCAGCTCGGAACTCCTGGCGTGACCGAGAACATCGGCGACAACGAGCCCGCGTCCGCGGCCGGCATCGTCAACCTCGGCGCCGGCACCATTGCCGAGGTCGTGACCGGAGCCCGCCACAGTTGCGTCCGGATGGAAGATGGCGCGGTCCGCTGCTGGGGCGAGGGGTCCGACGGCGCGCTCGGCTACGGCAACATCAACGATATCGGCGACGGCGAGTTCCCCGCTGCCGCGGGCGACGTCAACTTGGGCGCCCCCGCAACCCAGCTCACCGCAGGCTGGTTCCACACCTGCGCCATCACCCAGAACGACGAGGTTCTCTGCTGGGGTCGCGGTGCAAGCGGCCGCCTCGGCTACGCCAGCACGGTCTCGGTCGGGGCAACCTTCCCGCCGGTCAACGCCGGGGCGGTCGACATCGGGCCGGGCACGCCGGTTCAGATCGCGGCAGGCCTAGGCCACACGTGCGTACGCATGGACGATGGTGCGGTGCGCTGCTGGGGCGATGCGAGCCGTGGCCAGCTCGGCTACGGCAATGTCACCACGATCGGCGACAACGAAGATCCCTCGGTCGCCGGTGATGTGCCGCTGGGAGAGGCCGCCTCGTTCCTCGCGGTCGACGGCAACCACGGGTGCGCCATCCTGCAAGGCACGGGAGCGATCCGGTGTTGGGGTCAGGGCGGCGATGGCCGGCTTGGCTACGGCAACCTGGGCGACGTGGGCGACAACGAGACCCCAGCCGCGGCTGGCGACGTGCCTCTCTTCCCGTAGCGCTCACCTGCCATGCCGGTCTTCCTCATCCTGTTGTTGGATGCCGTGTTCATCGCGGGCGCCGTGGAACTCACGGCGTGGTTGGTCGGCACGTACATTTTCGTTGGTGCAGACGTCGGCTTCCGGGGCATCACCGTGTCGGCCTCCGTTGGGCTGCTGTCCGGCGTCGCGGCCTCGTATCTCACCGGGTTGCATCAGACCTCGATGGTGCTGCAACGCAAGGAGGTCGCGATGCGTTCGGTCCTCGTGGGCATCGCGACCGCCCTGGGCGTCCTGCTCGCGAGCCACTTCGTCTGGTACCAGGCGCTCGGACGCACGGTCCTGCTGTTCGTCGCTGGGGCCGGGGCCGCCGGTGTCCTAGGGTGGAGGTTGGTCTACGCCCGCTACCTCGAACGGGGGCCCCGGATCCGCATCGCGGTGCTCGGAGATGGTCCGGCCGAACGCGCGCTGATCTCCCGCATCGCCAGCACCAAGCACACCCGATACGACGTTGTCGGGGTCTTGGGGACCGATGATGACGAACTCGACGTCCCGCTTCTGGGCCCGCTCGAGGACGCGGTGCAGGCCTGCAAGTCACACCGCATCGAGGTCGTGATGGTGGTGACCAGCGCCGCGGTCGATCCGATGCGACAAGCTGCACTCACCCAGCTCCGCGTGCACGGCCTCGAGATCAAGACCGCAGAGGCCCTCATCATGAGCATGCAGCGGCGAGTCCCCGTCGACATGGTCGACGAGCGCTGGCTGCTGCACCTGTTCGAGCAGCTCGACCAAACCCGGGACCGGGTCAAGCGTGTTCTGGACGTCGCCGTCGCCGCCGCAGGCCTCGCGGTGTTTGGCGCGATGTTCCCGTTCCTGTACGTGATGCTTCGGATCGACTCGCCGGGGCCCTTCTTCTACACACAAAACCGCGTCGGCCTGGGCAACCGCCCCTTTCGCATCTACAAGGTGCGCACCATGACCGTCGCTCAGCCGGGCGCGAGCCAGCAATGGGCCAGCAAGCAGGACTCCCGCACGACACGCCTCGGACGCATGCTGCGGCGAACTCGGGTCGATGAGATGCCTCAGTTCTGGAACGTGCTCCGCGGGGACATGTCGATCGTCGGCCCGCGGCCAGAGCAACCCGCCCTGGCCGAGGACCTCGAGTCGAAGATCAACTACTTCAGCTACCGACACCTCGTGAAGCCGGGCATCACCGGTTGGGCTCAGATCAACGCCGGCTATGCCGATTCGATCGAAGCCACCCGCACCAAGCTCGGCTACGACCTGTACTACGTCCGGCACCACACCCTGGTGCTCGACATCGACATCATGCTGCGCACCTTCTTCGTGATGGTGGCGCGGATCGGCTCTCGATGAGCGGGACGCGGGCCGGAGACTTTGGTCGGGTCGCCAGCAGTCTGCGCTGGACCCTGCTCGGCGAGGTGCTCTTCGCTGCGGGTCAGTTCGGTCTGATGATGGTGATGGCGCGCCTGGGCTCGGACGCGGCGCTGGGCCGCTACGCCCTGGGCCTCGCGATCGCGACGCCCTTGTTTGTGCTGACGAGCCTGCACCTGCGGCCGACGTACGTCGTCACCAACGAAGAGGGACTGAGCTTCGGCCACTTCTGGGCGCTGCGTCTGATCGGGGCCCCAGCGGCCGTCGTCTTGGCGGCGATCTGGGCCGTCGTCGCAGGGCTGGATGCCACCACCGCGGCCGTCGTCGTGTGGGTCGCCCTCACCCGAATGAGCGAGATGCTCGCCGACCTCTGCCACGCCTCGGCCGCCCGAGATGAGACCTTGGACCGCGTCGGAATTTCCCGGGCGCTGCGCGGCATGCTGCTGCTGGGAACTGTCGGCGGCGCCATGTTGGCCGGCATCTCCGAGACCACCGCACTCGCACTTGGAGCGCTCGTCGCTCTGCTGGTCACCATCACCTACGACTTCGACACCGCGCGCCGACACGCCAGCTTGCGGCCGAGATTCGACCGCGCCCTGCTGTGGAGACTCACCGTTCTCGCGGCCCCAGTCGGGCTCGCAGGCGGCCTCTTGGGCCTGACCACCAACACGCCCGCGTACGTCCTCGAGCACAGCGTCGGGGTCGAGTCGTTGGGGGACTACGCCGCGATCGTCTCGATCTTGTTCATCAGCGGGGTGCTCAACGCGGCGGTCGGTGGTGCTGCGGTCCCGCGCCTCGCCCGTCTGTTCGAGACCGACCGGGCGGCGTTTGTCCGCCTCCTGGTCCGCGTCGCGGCGGTCGTCGGCGCATGCGGCCTGGTCTTGCTGCTGGCCTGCGTGCTGCTTGGAGAGCTCTACCTCGCCATCGCCTACGGCCCTCGTTTCACGTCGCTCGCGCCCAACCTAGTCTACAGCGGCGCCATCGCGTTCATCGCAGGTCTCGCCAACCTGTTGTCGCAGACGCTGGTGTCGATGAAGCGGTTCCGGATGCAATTCACGATCAACGCTGTGACCTTCGCCGCCGCGATCGTCCTGGCGTTCGCGTTTGTCCCCGAGCGCGGTGTGGAAGGTGCACTGATCGCGTTGGGGCTTCTCTCGGTCGGCCGCCTCGTCACCTACGTCGGCATCATTGGCACGCTGGTGCGTCGACCCGGAGTCTCCGCATGACCCCTCGCCGCCTCGATACGATGCTGTCGGCCGTCATGGTCACGGGGATCTACGTGATCGTCGAGCCGGCCCCCTTCGACCTGTTCATCCTCTTGGTCGGCGGGCTGTTCCTCATGGGGCGTCGCCTCTCCATGCCTCGGGCCGCGCTCGTTCCCGGCGCGCTCCTGGGACTGTTCGTCGTCACCAACTTGCTGTCGCTTGTCTTCTCCCGCGACCTCCCCCGAAGCCTCTTTTTCTTCGCGGTCACCGGCTACCTCGTGGTGCTCTGGGGGATCCTCGTCGCGGCCCAGGGTGTCGGGCGCGAGCGAACCTCGGACGCAATCCTGCGCGGATACGCGATCGGAGGGAGCATTGCGGGAGTCCTGGGCGTCGTCGCGTATCTTGGCGCTCCGGTGATAGGTCCCATCATGGCGCCCAACGGCCGCCTGCACGGACTCTTCAAGGACCCCAACGTGTATGGGGCCTACCTCGCGCCCGTCGGCATCATCGCGATCTATCACCTGATCGCGGTCCCCGATGCGCGCCGACTGCCCTGGCTCGGGGCCCTGGCCGCCTCGGGAGCCGCAGTGTTCCTCAGCTTCAGCCGCGGGGCGTGGGGCAACCTCGGCGTGGCACTGGCCGTGTTCTTCTTCCTGTTCACCTTCGCCGACGGCCTGGGCCGAAGCTGGTGGCGCACGTTCGTGTTCTTCCCGCCGGTTGCGCTCTTCCTCGGCATCGTTGCGATTCAGCTGCTGTCCGTCGACGCCATCTCCAACATGTTCGAGATGCGTTTCGGCATGCAGAGCTACGACGATTTGAGGTTTCGGATTCAGGCGGAGGCGGTCTCGGTGGCGCTCCAGAACCCGCTGGGCCTCGGACCGGGGATGACCGAGAAAACCTTCTCGGTTGCGGCGCACAGCACCTACGTGCGCTCGTTGGTCGAACACGGGTTCTTGGGGCTGTTCTCCATCGTCGCGCTGGTCTTGGTCAGCATCGCCCGAAGCGTGTGGTTTGCGGTCTTCGCCGCGGTCCAGCAAGACCGACTGCGTTTTGCGGTCACCGCTGGCGTGCTGTGTGGCATGGCGGTGGAGTCGGCCGTCATCGACACCATCCACTGGCGGCACTACTGGGTGTTTCTGGCGATGGCCTGGGCACCCACGCCCCACCGCCAACGGGCGGCGATCAGCAGTAGTCGAAGGCCGCCAAGTCCTGGTCGATGAGCTTGGCGAGGTCCGCATTGGCCTCGGCGTGTAGCGCGAGTGCAGCCCGCTTGAGCTCGGCCGGCATCAGTGCCGCTCTCCCGCGCCGCGCAAGCAAGGGGTCGAGCACACGATTGAGAACGGCGGCGGGGTGAAGCTCCCGCGGCACCCACTGCTTGAACTGCATCTTGAGCGAGCGCGGCAGGGCGTTGACCAGACGAGCCGTCGCGGCAGACAACGGGCTGAACGCCACGTTCACGCGCGCCTTCGCGTCGGGCACGAACGGTTCGACCCCCGCAAATTCGCAGAATCGGCCCAGGAATCCGGGCGCATCCGCCACGAAGGCTTCAAACGGCTGAACCAGAACGCCGGCCGAGAACCGGCGCTGGTAGTGGCGGACGTAAGCTCGCCAGTCGAGGTCCCGCACGTCGAGGTTGGGACCACGATAAATGTTCCAGTTGAAGTCGCCGAACTCGCCGTGTCGGTAGTTGGAGAACGCCTCGGGCGTGGTTGAGAGCCCCTGCTTGAGGATCTGGCTGTACGCCGACTCGAGCCACGAGTCCTGTCGTCGTAGCACCAGCCAGATCTTGGCGTCTGGAAGCACCTGCGCGAGCAGGTCGGCGTTGCTCAAGAAGTTGACGTGGTTCTCGAACGGCCAGCCGAACAGCGCTTCGCTGCTGATGATCGTATGCCCTGGTTGCGCGTCGGCGAACGTCGCGATGGCGCGGCGGTGCCCTTCGACATCCAGCGTCGCGGGGTTGCGAAACAGGAGTTCCCGAACGAAACGCTGGATCGGGTTGGGGTTGGCGGGAAGCTCGTGCGTGGCGTGCACGAACGTGGTCCCGCGCAGGCCAGGGAAGAACGACTGCTGAAGAAACGTGGTTGCCGTCTTGTGCAGCCCCACGTGGACCAGAACCGCCACGGGGATAGTGTACGCGTCTGACCGTGGTACGCCATGGGCATGGTTCTCGCTCCCCGCGGCATCCTCGGCGTGGTCCACCTTCCCGCGATGCCCGGCGACCCTCAGGCGAGCGCGGGCTTCGACGCGATGGTCTCCCACGCCGTCGCGGATGCCGAAGCGCTCCGAGAGGGCGGTATCGACGGAATCGTGGTCGAGAACTTCGGATCGATCCCGTTCGCCAAGGGGGATGCGAACAGCACCCTTCCGCCCCACCAAGTCGCGGCGATCACCCGGGCGGTCCTCGAGATTCGGCAGCGCTTCGTGGGACCCATCGGTGTCAACTGCCTGCGTAACGATGCCCGGTCGGCGCTGGGGATCGCAGCCGCGACCGGGGCGAACTTTATCCGCGTCAACGTCCACGTCGGCGCCTATGTCACCGACCAGGGGATCATCGAAGGTGAAGCCCACGCGACGCTTCGCAGCCGAGCGCAGCTGGGGGCCGATGTTGCGATCCTGGCCGACGTCCTCGTCAAACATGCGACCCCCTTGGCACCGCTGACCGCCGAAGACGCTACGCAGGACACGGTGAAACGTGGTCTCGCCGACGGCGTCATCGTCACCGGGCGCGCGACGGGAGCCCCTGTTGACGCGGCGCTGTTGGAGGCGGTTGGCAATGCGGCGGGTGAGGCACCGGTCTATGTGGGAAGTGGGCTCACCGTCGAAGCCGCCGGGATGCTCGCTCCATTGTGCGACGGTGCGATCGTGGGCACCGCGTTCAAGCGAGACGGCCAGGTCCGTGCGCCGGTCGACCCGGCTCGCGTCCGGGCACTGTGCGAGGCGGTCCGGCCCCTTCTGCGCCGTCGCCTCCCTGAACGCGACGCGTAGCTGTGCGCATCGTGGCTCCGCGATGAAACGACCACGTCGGTGGGCTCCGTGGGAGGATGCGCGGGCACTCCAAACGGAACGCGTTTTGTGGTGCGAGCCTTGAGAACCTGCGCCACGGCGGGCTCAACCGCTGCGCTGCGATCCGGATCTCAGACTGTCGAACATCACCTCGTTGCCTCCGCGAGGCGCGACTCGACGACGGGAGGTTTCCCGCGTCGGTTTGTCCGAAACTGCGGTGCCCAACGAGCCACTCAGATTGGCCATAGCAGGCGCTGCACGGACCCGAGACGCCGAACAATCGCCGGCAAGAAGTGCGCTCTCGGGGCCGCTTCTGCCTGCAGCGTGGATGGCGCGGGGGCCCAGAACTGAGGTGTGTCTGACGCGCCACTGACGCATCGACCCGACGTCACCAAGATCAGGTTCCGAATCAAGCACTTGCGCTCTGTGACATTCCTGTAACACTACGGAGGACCGGCTTCGCTTTGCTTGAACCTGAAGAACTCATCGACTCTCGGATTGGCGTCCACGACGACAACCAGTTCGAAGTCAAACTCGACTACGCGATCGACCCCACCGGGCGACGCAGCCGGTACGTGGTGGAGACCTATCTCTTCTTGCCGCGAAGCCTGGGCGTGGACCCACACTCGTACCGCCGAGAGCAGTTCTACTCCGACATCCAGGCGTACATCCGGTTCAAGACACCGACCATCAGCCTGCGAGCGCTCGCCGACGAGGGCAACGACAGCTCACCGCTCAATCAGATGCTCGAGTTGATGCCGACGATCGGTCGAGAGACCGCGCCCGACCTCGACGGCGGCCTCGGGCACGAGGTCCGACTGTTCGGCTGTCTGGTCAAAGTCGGTGTTCGCGACCAAGTCAGCGTGCTGCGAGATCGCGTGGCCGCCCTCGCGGGGCATGCGAAGCATCGGCCGGTCTTGGTCGAAGACATCGACCGACTCGCGCTCCGTCTCGCCGACGACGTCTCCGCCGTCTTGGAGCGGTTTCGCGGGTACCGAGCGGACTTCGTCCTGCCGCGCCGCGCCGCGTGGATTCAGGAACTGTTCGCCTACGCCGACGAGTTCATCAGTCTCAGCGTCGAGCGCTACTTCACTCGTTTCGTCGCCGCCCTCGACGACAACCCGGCGGTCCGCGACGCCTGCGAGGCGGGCCGCGCCAAGATTGTCGAGCGCATCCTCGCCGAGCAGGCTCATCGCAAGGGCGCCGGCTACGACAGCATCATCGATGGGGTCCGCGGCAGCGCGCGCTACGTCCACCGCAACAGCGCGCTAAAGAAGTTCATGAGTTCGGTCCTGTTCTTGGACATGACCAAGCAGACCGTGGGCCGCCGCATCACCAACATCGGGGCCGGCATCGCCGCTGCGGTCGCGATGCTGTTCTCCACCGTCGCCGCGATCTGGAGTCAGAACCGCTACGGCATCAACAGCTACCCGTTCGTCGTCGCTCTGGTGATCTCCTACGTCTTCAAGGACCGGATCAAGGAGTGGCTGCGCACCTACTTCAACCAGCAGTTCTCTCGGTTCTTGTGGGACTACAGCGTCACGATCCGCGATCCTGCCAACGACGCAGAGGTCGGTCGGTGCCGCGAGATGTTCAGCTTCACCGACCCTGACTCCGTGCCCCGCCCGGTCTACGACGCGCGCCACGGAGACGCGACCGGCGTGCTCGAGCCCAAGAGCAAGCAAGAGATCATCCTCAAGTACGTCAAAGAGATCACGCTGCGAGGGCGCAGCATCGCCGCCAACCATGGCCGGCTGCTCGACGTCAACGACATCATTCGCTTCAACGTGTCGAGCCTGTTGGCACGCATGGATGACCCCGTCCGGACGGTCGAAACCTTCGACGCCAAGACCGGAGCGATCCGGCAGGTCACCTGCCCAAAGTCCTATCACGTCAACGTGGTGATGGTGCTGCGTGCCGTATCCGGATCGCCGAGCTACGAGCGTTTTCGGGTTGTCCTCGACAAGTCCGGGATCCGCGAGCTCCACGAGGTCGGTCACAGCCAGGTCGAGGCTGCAGCCCCGCGCCACGAGTTGGAAGTCGCGGTCGCAGAGTAGGCCACCGAGTCTGGGTTTAGCCCAGCGCGTAGCCGACCGTCACGGTGAGCTGCAGCGGGAGGGTCTGCGCGTGAACAGGAGCCGAAGCCGCACCAGCGATGGCGGAGACGTTGGCAGTCGCGATGGCATTGTCGAAGCCGAAGCCAAGGCCGTACGCCGACCAGGCCATGCCCGAGGGTGCCTCGGAGACCGACACCACGCGCATGACTCCCAGCTCGAGCGAGCCCTGGAACTGCCGGGCTTTCGCCTTGGCTGCATCCAGAGCCATGTCCCGGACCTGACGCTTGAGCTCGGTCATCTCGGTGTTTCGGAATGTGGTCGAGGACGTGGTCACGCCCGCGTTTGCGCCCGCCTCCAAGACCGCGGGGATCTGGGAAAAGTCCTCCGTCTCGACCGTCACCCGCAGCCGAGCCTCGTAGCCGGTGGAGACCTGCCGCTGCCGAGGCGCATCCCAGCGAGAGGTCGGCCCGAGGTCCAGCGTCGAGACGGCGATGTCCTCCGTAGTCATCCCCTCGTCCCCCAGGTTCTTCCGCATCGCCTCCTCTCGCGTACGAAGCTTGGCCACGGCCGCGCGGGGGTTGGGCGCGGTTGCGGTGAGTTCGAGCGTCACGTCCGCGATGTTGGGTGTCACCTGAAGCGTGGCGGTCCCCGTGACCGTCAGGTTTCCAGGCTTCGCATCACCGCCCGAAGACTCCGCGGTTTCGCAGTGCCCGCGGCGCGGCTCGATGTGGGCTTCGACAACCGGCGGCTGGCAGCCAGTCGTCACAAGGAGGCCGAGCGCGGCCAGAACCGAAACAGGGTGGAATTGCCTCGAAAAAGTGGACGGTTTGCTAAGCGGCTCGCGCCGCGGTTAGGGGTTGGGCCTCGTAGTCGGCCGGGCTGACGTAGCCGAGGCTCGAGTGTAGCCGTTGGTAGTTGTAGAAG
>Ga0316204_10003978_pt1 | contig 27851 bp, 24 predicted proteins | sample 6monrhotite_MG_2_FD_205661 | JGI IMG/M metagenome (GOLD analysis project Ga0316204, IMG submission 205661) | Microbial mat bacterial communities from mineral coupon in-situ incubated in ocean water Damariscotta River, Maine, United States -... | ecosystem: Environmental > Aquatic > Marine >...
CAATTACTTATTTAGCATTAGGTGCGGAGTCAATAACCTTGTCAACTGCTTGTAATAAGTAATTGACGCCTTTTTACAGAACAAAAAGGCGTCAATTACTTATTACAAGCAGTTGACAAGGTTATTGACTCCGCACCTAATGCTAAATTTTTAATTGTTGGTGGTGGCCCGTTAGATGAAAGTTTACGTAGTCAAGCGTCGCAATTAAAACATTCTGACTCAGTTATTTTTGCAGGGTGGAGGCAGGATATTCATGAAGTCATGACTGCAATTGATGTATTTGTATTACCATCGTTATGGGAGGGTTTACCTATGGTTCTTCTTGAGGCAATGGCTTCGGCTCGTCCGGTGGTAGTAACAGATGTTGCAGATAATTTAAATGTAGTCGGTCAGGGTGAAGCTGGATATGTTGTTCCCCCAAAAGATACTAAGGCTCTCGAAGACGCAATACTTAAACTAGCGTTAAATGAAGATAATATCGAGAGTATGGGAAAAGTAGCGCTAGCCAGGTATGAGGCTAAGTATACTGTAGATAAAATGGTTCAAGGTTATGAAAAAGTATATACAAATATTCTAATTAACTAGATTTTATGTTCATCTCATATTTATTTTGGAGTATTCAAACATGATAGAATCTTACAATGATTATTTAGTATACTTAGAGTCCGACCGGGTTTCGTTAGGTAGAACTAAGGCATTACGTACGTTGATTTTTGATGATGTGTGGAAGTTTCAGCGTTTACTTAGAAAGTACGAATTTCTTAATAATTGTAAAAAGAACCCCGTTTTGAAATTTATTACATCTATTCGATTAAGAAAGCTAGAAAGTAAGTTAGGATTTTCTATTCCGCCAAATGTTTTTGGCCCGGGTCTTGCTATAGCTCATGCGGGAACTATTGTGGTCAATCCAAACACGTCTGTCGGTGCAAATTGTCGTATTCATGTGTGTGTAAATATTGGTACACAGGCTGGAAAAGGAGATGAAGCACCAACAATTGGCGATAATTGTTATATAGGCCCGGGTGCTAAATTATTTGGTGCGATCAAATTAGGTGATAATATTGCTATTGGAGCGAATGCAGTTGTGAACAAGAGCTTTACCAAGGGCAATATAACGATTGGTGGTATACCTGCAAAAGAGATATCACAAAAAAGTAGTGATGGTCTGTTTGTAAAAGGCTTTCACACTGAATAAGTGGTTATTTACAATATATTAATTGTCGCTTCACATGATGTAAATATAGGAGCTTTGGCTGTATAAGCCCGTTAAACTCCAATATTTGGCGAGAATTGTTACATAGGTCCGGTACTAAATTAACTGGTGCGATAGTATTAGATGGTATTATTGCTATCAGGATGAATGCAGTTGTAAACAAGAGTTTTAGGTAATATAACTATTGGGCGCATACCTGTAAATAGAGATATCACATATAAGTATTAATAGTTTGTTTTTAAAAGGATTTTATATAACTGAGCGGATATTTTTAAATTTTTAATAGGGTTAAAAGAATATGAAAAAAAATAGTTTATTTTCTATAGTTATATTAATGTGTTTTTCTCATTTTGCTAATGCAGCGGAGGAATCACCAACTGAGACTGAATTAGCTGTCATGAATGAAAGAAATATAGTAATTATTGGTGCTTCTTATGCGAGATCATGGCCTCTACAACAAGTCGAGTGCCTTAAAGTCGTAAATAAAAGTATAGATGGTGAACAGTCAAGTGAAGTAAATCAGCGTTTTGAAAAAGATGCATTTGAGTCAGATCCAGAGGCAGTCATTATATGGGGCTTTATCAACGATTTACATAGAAGTCCTAAAGAAGACATAGATAAAACTAAGGAAATTGCTAAGAAAAACATGATGTCTATGGTAGAAGCTACATTGGCAAATAATAAAATTCCTGTTCTTGCAACGGAAGTTACTTTGGGTATTTCTGAAGGTCTGAAATGGCAAATTATGTCTTTTATAGGAAAGTTAAGAGGTAAAGTTAGCTATCAGGAGTTTATTAATTCAAATGTTTTATCGGTTAATAACTGGATGAGAGAATATGCTAAAGAAAAAGGTCTCTTGATACTGGATATTGAAAAAGTGCTCACTAATAAAAAAGGTAATAGAAAAGAAGGTTTTGCTCAAATTGATGGAAGTCATATAACTGAACTAGCCTATGCAGCTATTACACGTGAAATGACGCCCGTATTAGAAACTGGTTTAGTTAATAGAAATGCTCTGTGTAATTCAGTTGCAGCTAATGAGGAAAATTAAGGAAAAATCATGAAATCTTACTTATTAAAAATACTATTCTTTAATTTGTTGTTTATATCGGTGCCTGTTTTTTCAGCAGCAAACTTGCCGTTTTTGAGTGACTTTGAGACAGGTGATTTTTCTGAGTGGGATGGTGGTGCTGATGCAACTTTAATTGTAACTAATGAAGACTCAAGCCGTGGTCAGTATTCTGCTAGAGCACAAATGATTAATGGGCAGGCTGCAGATAATTATAAAGATTTTTATTTTGGTGATCATGTTTCGGTAAACGGGCAGGCAGCTAATGATGAGTTGTGGTTGCAGTTTGATAGTAAATTTGATTCCAATTTTGATTTTGGAAATAATGAGTCAATTCATAAATTAGCTATTATTAATTTTACAGATGAAAACGCACGCAGACGTTATCAGATGATTGTTAATTTATTACTCCCGGGGGAAACATTTTTTATTGAAAACTTAGCATGGAATGCTGATAGGAGTTTTGATAAAACTGTTGATGCTTATCAACAAAATACAGGTGATCCAGTAGTGATGACAAGAGGTCAATGGGACACAGTTAAAATGTATTTAAAATTAAATACTCCTGGCCAGCGTAATGGAATTTTACGTGTCTGGGTTAATAATCAACAAATTATTGAAGTTACTAATTCATTTATGAGAGAAAGTTCTAATTATAATCCGAATAAATTAATATTATCTAACTATTCTAGAGATTCAGATTTAATAGGTTTCCAAAGATGGGATAACTTTTATTTAGCAATCGAACCACCGGCAGATACAAAACGACCTAAATCTCCAATTTTGAATCAGGTTGATTAAAGTTAAACGTTTTCTTTAGCTTTATCAGTCATTAATTTTTCATAGATACGTTCAATTTTATTGACACGGGTTTTAAATTCATAAAAATCCATGACTTTTTGTTTGCCTGTCTGAGTTAGTTTTTTTGCGTCTTTAGGGTTATCAAGCAGGTATTTAATACCTGATTGTATTTCTTCAATATTTCCCGAATTAACTAAAATACCGGTTTTTTTATCTGTAATAATTTCAGCCGTTCCACCAACATCAGTTGCTAAAACAGGTGTGTTCATACATAAAGACTCTAATACAACATTCGGAAAACCTTCAGTATGAGATGTCAGGGCGAAAATATCTAAATCCCTGAAAATTGGTTTTACATCTTTCTCATGACCTGTGAAATAGATAAATGTCTGAATGTTTAATTCTTCAATGAGGGCTTCAATTCTTTTACGATCTGGGCCATCACCAGTTATTATAAAAGCTACATCTTTACGCACATCAATTATTTGTTTTGCAGCCAGAATAAAATCGATTTGGCCTTTTTCAGGACTTAAGCGACCTATGTTCCCTATAATTTTTGTTTCTTCTGAGATATTAAATCTATTTCGTAGGTACCCTTTGTCTGTGTTTTCTTCCCGATAGTCTTCTTCAACTATTGCATTGTAAACTAAGGATAATTTTTCTTTCTTTACTCCAAAGCGTAAAACCTCGTTATAAATTTTAGGTGATACAGCAATGATATGGTCAAAAAATCGAAATGATTGCTTGCCTAACCAAACATATATCTTGCTCTTTAATGAGTTTGTTATCCAGCCATGGGCAGTTGTAATAACCGGAATTTTGATTCTTTTAGCAATGAGAGCAGTAAGGATGTCAGACTTATAGTCATGGGAGTGAACGATATCAATTTTGTTCTTTTGAATTTCATGTATCGTTTTATTGATAATTTCCGGGCTGAATTGTGATTTTGCTACTAGTGGTATAACCTGTATTTTGCGATTTTCTACTTCATCGCGGTAACTATTTTTTGTTTCTGAGCTTAAAAGAAAGAGCCCTACAGACAATTCAAATCGACTACGATCAATTCTACAGGCAGTTTCCAGAATAGTTTTGCCCGGACCACATATTTTATTTGTATCTCTCAAGTGTAAAACTTTTATCATATTTATTAAACTTTTATCATGTTTTTAAAGGCTGATGGAAAAGGACATTCTAACAAAAAACGGGGTTATTACTAATATAATGCATTAGTAAAAAACACCTGCTATATCCTTTGTATCGGGTGCTGCAAGTTATTGTTTTGTATAAATAAATCTGTTTTATCAAATTTATGGTATTATTCATCGTTTCTAGTAGAATAAATTAAACATTTTGGGAGAATATTCACATATTCTGTCTGGCTTAAGGGTTAATCTTACGTTTAATCGAAATATTGCAGGCTAGGCTGTTTGGAGTTTTAATATGTACCTAATTAACCGAAAAAATCACAATTACGATGCTTTTACTGGCTCAAGTCAAAGTCCAGTAGAACAAGCTAAGTTTAGCCAACCATCAGTACTATCACTATCAGAACGTCGTCAGGTAGCACTAATAAGCCCCTCTTTTTTGATACTAATGGCATTATTATCTGCTCTCATATCAACGGTAGCGCAAGCAGGTCGTGTGATTACATCTTTGCCCCATTACGAAAATTTTGATGATAATTCATATGTAAGTGAGCTTGTTTTTACTACACAAGGTGCAACACATTCTTATCGTGCTGCTGAAGGCTGGACTGGCGGTGCAGCCAGGTTTACGCCACCGACATCTGAAGGCTATTCTGGTTTAGGGTCATTCACTGGTTTAAGAGATCATAACGGTGACTTAAGACGTTTGAACGTGAGAATTCTCATTAAACATGGTCCGGAATATCACGATAATGCGGGCACTAATAAATTAATGATATTTAATCGCGAGGCTATGGACGGTACTACCAACCGAGCTGAACGCAGACCAATGATTATTACAACAGCGCCGAATGGACTGGCATGGCAAACATACAGACCTTGTCATAATACATGGTGCTATCCAGAAGATGTACCATCGAATGAGCCACTACAATTTGGTAATAATATTAATAATATTATTAGTGATAGATGGGTTTCTGTTGAGCTTGAGGCGGATTTAGATGCAGGTGTTATTAATCTTTATGTTTATACCGATAATGGAGAAGTTAGTGGCTTGTATGCAACAAACCCATTTATAGACCCTAATGATCCTCTTACAGGCGTATTTTCGTATATAGATATAATCGGTGGTTACTTTAACTATGATAATAATCTTAATGCAGCAACTGGAAATTATTTTTTAATTGATGAGTTGGTGATTGATGATGGATATATCGGGCCACCTGTAAATTTTTTAAAGTTCTCGAAACCCCCGACTGAGCTAACTACTGATTAGTACGAACAAGTATATTTAAACAAATAATAAATAATAAATAATAAAAATGACAAATGCGGTATGGATTACCTGGGAAGACCAGCGTAGGAATAAGACTCTAAGCAAAGCTTTAGGTGTTAAGCTTTATCAGGTCGAAGCTAATTATCATCGTCTTATTAGATATCCAGTATTAATAGTACGAACTCTATACATACTGTTATCATCTAAACCGAAAATTATATTTGCTCAAAATCCTTCAATTATTCTTGCATTATTCATAGCCATATATGGAGCTATTTTTAATAAGAAAGTTGTTATAGATGCTCATAATGCCGGAGTTTTTCCATTTGAAGGCAAATTTGCCTGGGCAAATTTTGTAACAAAAATCATATTTAAATCAGCCGATTTAATTATAGTAACCAACGAGTCATTGAAGTCTTACGTTGAATTAAATAAAGGCAATGCCTTTGTTCTGCCAGATCCATTTCCGGTTATAGAATCCAGTAGTACTAAAAATCTTAAAGGTAAGGTTAATTATCTCTTAATCTGTACCTGGGCTTCTGATGAGCCTTACATGGAAGCAATTCAAGCATTTTCTAACCTCGACGACTCATATGTTCTATACGTAACGGGAAATAGTAAAGGCAAAGAGAAAAAATTACCTTTTGAAATATCAGATAATATTCAAATAACAGGGTATTTAAGTAACCAGGATTTTGATCTGTTATTGTCTTCTTGTGATGTCATAATTGATCTTACAACGAGGGAAGACTGTCTGGTATGTGGTGCTTATGAGGCAATTTCTGCTGGAACACCTTTAATATTATCCGATACAAAAGCATTGCGTCATTATTTTAAAGAATCAGCTATATATACTCAGAATACTGTCGATTCAATTCAGAGCAATGTGTTGTCGGCAGCAACTAAGTTACCAGAATTGAAGCAACAAGTTATTATATATCGTGAGCAACAACAGCAATTGTGGAATGATATGAAGCTAGAACTTTTAGCTTATTTGAATATGCCTAATAATTAGTCATATCATTATTTAATCTAATAGGATGCTTGTTAATAGATCAGGTATTCGTATTTTCCATATCTTTTTTTTTCATTAAAAGTTAAGTAACTATCTAAAATGTCATTAAAGAATAAAGTAATTAAAAGTGTATTTTCAAATTGGGCAGGCTTACTTATAAGTATCCTGGTTTCTTTCTTTCTTGCGCCTTATGTAGTGCATAAATTAGGGAATACATTTTATGGTATATGGTCAATTATTAATCAGTTTACCGGTTACTTATATTTATTTGATTTAGGAATACGTGAATCGGTTATACGTTATACAGCAAAATATCAATCTGGTGAAAATTCCAAAAAACTTGAGGATATTCTTAAGGCCTCGTTTTACATATATTTAGTTATTGCGGCAATGTGTCTATTGGTGACCGTACTGCTTGCTTATGTATTTACAGATGTTTTTGATGTTGATCCAGAGTTAGCTACACAATCAGGTATTGCAATACTATTTGTTGGTGGAACCATTGCACAGGTTTTTATATTTAATGTTTTCAATGGCTTGTTAATGGGGTATCAGCGTTATGATATTTTTAATGTTGTACAAATAATAGGCACGCTAATAAGAACCCTGTTTTTCGTTATTGCACTAGAAATGGGCTATGGCATTGTAGCTCTCTCAGCTATTCAATTTTTTGTTTCTTTATTTACGGGTTTTATAATGTCTAGAATGGCATTAAAGCTCGCTGCTACAAACGGTGTATATTTTAGCTTTAAGATTCCTAAATTTTCAGCACTAAAAAGCACATTAAGTAAAGTCTATAATTACAGCGTTTACGTGTTAATTAATAATATTGGCCAGAAAATTATATTTACAACAGATGCAATCGTAATTGGTCTGTTTATGCCGGTGGCTTCTGTTACATTTTATGCAATTGCAGGTACTCTTGTAGACTACCTTCGTAGATTATCAATTATTTCAGCCGAAATATTAAATCCTTTGGTGAGTCATTACAGTGCCAATAATGATGATGAAAAAATTCATTATGCGATGGTAACAGGTGCTAAGTTAACCTTATTTATTGCGCTACCAATATCAGCTACCTTTGTTATCTTAGGTAGTAATTTTATTGGTTTATGGATGGGGCCAGAATTCGCTAAAACATCTGGTGAGGTGCTGTTAATATTAGCAGTAGCTCAGGCATTATCTGCGCCACATCAATCAGTGACTAGTGTTTTATATGGGTTAAATAAACATAAAACACTTGCTCATTTTAGAATTGTGGAAGCAATTGCGAATTTAATACTCAGTATTTCATTAATTCATTCTTACGGCATTGTTGGTGTGGCCTTAGGAACGGCTATACCTCATATTATACTTGTGTCTTTAGTTCTGCCTTTATATGCAACCAGAGTAGTAGGTATACGATTCAGTACATATCTTATTCAAGGGTACTTACGGCCGATAGTCGCTATTGTACCATTCGTGTTTTTATGTCTATATATTAAAGATAATATGTTGCCTGAGTCATTATTATCATTCTTTTTATATATTGTTATAATTTCGTTATTCTACTTGCTAGTTTCATATGTCGTAATCTTTACAAAAGACGAAAGGGGATCATTGAATAGAAGCTTAATAGGTATCTATAACAGGAAATTTAAAAAATGAAGAAAACAGTCCTTTTTTTAGAGCACTGTATTGATGATACTGTTGGTGGGTCCCATTATTGTTTGCTTGAAATTTGTCGGGCCATTGACACATCTGAATACAAGGTTTTGGTTGCTTTTTATCAAAAAAATGATTTGCTGCAGAGTTTTCTAGATGCTGGTGCGGAAGTTATAATTTTGAAGCCTAATACACCGTTTTTATTACCTGACTTTGTTCCTCATGTAATTAATAAATTAATTAGAATGCCAATTAATTTTATAAAAACATTGGTAATAAGGCCGGTTTATTGGTGGTCGATTCTAAAAAAATATAATGTATCTATCCTGCATCTAAATAATACATTCACTACTGATCACGATGCAATAGTTGGTGCATTGCTATCTAATACTGAATGCGTTGCTCATGTTAGAGGTATACAGCCTGTTATAGATAAAATGTCACGTAAATTTTCTAAAAAATTGTCAGCTATAATCTCCATATCAAATGCTGTGACTGATAATCTATTAAAAAATAAAATACCGGACAATAAAATTAATCTTATTTTTGATGGAATATCTTCAGATAGAATTGTCAATTCAGTATCTGAATCGGACATTAAAAAACAGTATAAATTATCTGATACTTCGAAAATTATTGGTATTATTGGTAATGTAAAAGTTTGGAAAGGCCAGGAAGTCGTTGTTGATGCAATGTTACAATTAGCAACTACACAACCAGATTTACACTGTTTTATCGTTGGTTCAATATCCGATAATGATTATTATGATCGGTTAAAGAATAAATTGAGTGGAACAGAAGCAGAATCTAAAGTTCATTTTGTTGGTTATCAAAATAATGTAGCTGATTTTTTAAATGTATTTGATATATTTATTCATGCTTCAGTTGAACCAGAGCCTTTTGGTATAGTTATTTTAGAGGCTATGGCTCTTAGTAAACCGGTAATTGTTTCTAATATTGGTGCGCCTAAGGAGATAATTCTCGATAAAATATCAGGTTTGCTGTTTGAATCAGGGGATGCTTCAAGTTTATTCAATGCTATACAGTATTTAATGCAGGATGAGCAGGTTCGTAGCAGTATGGGTGAGCAGGGCAGAAAACGGCTACATGACAATTTTACCAGTCAAATCAATATAGATAAAATATCTAAATTATACAATAAGGTTTTAGTTAATGAATGACGAATCATATTCACCATTGGTTTCAATTTGTATTCCTGTTTACAACGGCGAAAAATTTATTGCAAAAGCATTTGAATCAATTAGTCAACAAACCTATAAAAATTATGAATTAGTTATAACTAATGATGGTTCTACTGATAATACAGAGCAGGTATTAAACCAAGAGCTTAGTAGTTTCGGATTCAAAGGTACTGTATTTACTATACCAAACCGTGGCTGTGAAGGCGCCAGAGACTATGCCTGCAGTAAAGCGTCAGGTGAATTTATTGCTCCATTAGATATTGATGACATTTGGGAACCTGGGTATTTAGAAAATATGATTGCAGCTATACAGGCTAAAACTGATGCGGGTTTAATTTATTGTGATTTTATTGATTATGATGAACGATCCGGAGAACGAGTTAAAAAGTCTGATATTTCTCCCTGGATAAAATTAGAAAAAGCTGAAAATTATTTACAAGACGCATATTTTTTTAAAAAACGAGAATTTTTAGGCATGCTTTTTCTAGGGCAGGTGTTATTTCCATCTTGTACTCTATTTAGAAAATCACTATATGATGAGTCAGGAGGGTACTGGAAAGAGATGCAATTACAGATTTCAACTGACTGGGATTTTGGTTTAAGAGTATCTTTATTAAGTGGGATTATCTATTTAGATAATCCTTTACTAATTAAATTGCGGCATGATTCTAATTTGAGTGGGAATCAATTAAAAACATCTGAATGTGATATTAAAGTAATACGTAATTTACTTAGCAAGTATGAATTAACAAATACAGAGATTAAACTTGCGAAAGACAGGCTAGCAGCACGTTACTACGATGCTGCTTATTGTTATTTTATGGACAAAGCTAACTCTAAAGCTCGTAAATATTTAATTTCATCATTTATGGCAAAACCCAGTATACGTTCAATACGATTGATACTTGCAACTTTGATACCATCGTCTCTTATTCGCTTGATTAAATCATCCTAAGAATGATTTAATCAATTATTGATACTAGCTTTAATGCGGTATATAAATGAGTGATTTACTTAAATATATTCTAACACCTTCAACCATTATCCTTTTTGGTTTGTTGTTTGCTTTAGTGTTTACCATTATCTTCAAAGGTAAAAAAATAGCTAAAATATGTTTAGCCATATCTTGTCTATTGTATTTGATTTTGGGAAGTGGGCCTGTTTCATTTGCTCTGATGAAAAGTTTAGAATACCAATATCAGCCTTTAATAGATGATATAAATAATGATCAGGTTGAGTACATTGTGGTCTTAGCGGGTTATGCTGAAAATGTGCATTATTTACCACCTAGTTCATTAATAAATGAAACTTCTGCTTATAGGATTTTAGAAGCAACGAGGATATTTAACACTAAACCAGAATTACGAAAAATCATAATAAGCGGTAAGAATGAAATCCCCACCATTATGAAATCAGTGTTTATTGCAACAGGTGTCCCTTCGGATAAGATAGAAGTTGAAACACAATCATGGGATACATCGGATAGTGCTACAAACCTAGATAAGTTACTTGCTAATAAAGCTTTTTATTTAGTGACTTCAGCGGGGCATATGCCTCGATCGATTACTGCTTTCAGAAAAAAACAGCTAAAACCCATAGCTGCACCAACTCACTTCTATAGTAAACAGAATATTTACGCAACAGCTTATCTGCCAACACCTGAGCATCTGCATATCTCAGATATGGCTATTATTGAATATCTAGCCACATTCAGGGATTATTTAGCAGGATATATAATAAATCCCTAATCATTCCACCCAAATGGGTGGCGACACCTATATTCACTGAATATATAATTCCCTTACTATTTGACGTAATGTCTAACAAATATGTCGGAATATATGACATTTTTATATTTATTTATAATATTTGCTAGCTAAGTCACTGAAAAATATAGATAGTTGATGTTGGCATATTTAATGCTTCTAGCATACTTAATGTATTAAATGTAATTGAGAAAAGACATAGGGAATGAAATTGAAAAAATTTAACGTATCTAAGAAGATTTTACTAATATCAGTATTATCCGCATCTTCACTAACAGCGCCTTCTATGGCAAGTGCTGCTGACTGGATTTGCTCTGGTACTGATAGCTGGTCCAGCTCTAGTTGCTGGTGGGAAGGAATTGCTCCCGGTTTTATGGACTCAGCAAATGCATACGTTAGTGATAATTCTGACGTCACTATTGATTACACAGGTAATGTTAATAGTGGAGTTCAACTCTCTGATATCTTCCTTAATAACTCTGCTTCAGGTTCTCTTGTTTTTAACCGTAATGAAGATCTTGATCTAAATGCATATTTAGCGGTATTTGGTACTAATGGCCAAACAACTGTAAACCATAGTCAAGGTAGCTCTACATTTCTTGATGCTGTTATAGGCAGCGGTTTTACATCAACTGCTAACTATAATTTAAGCGGTACTGCTAGTATTAACTCTTCAGGCTTTACTGTCGGTAATGAAGGAACGGGGAACATGCTGCAAACAGGCGGCTCTTTAACCGTTACAGATACATTATCTCTAGGGCATGAAGCTGGTAGCAATGGTAACTACAACTTAACTGGCGGAACGCTGACGGTACTTGGTGCTGAATATGTTGGTTTCTTTGGTGATTCCTTGTTCACTCAGTCTGGCGGCCTACACACCGTACAAAATTTACATGTTGGAAGAAAGTCTGGTAATGGTACTTATGTAATGAATCAAGGTTCATTACAGGTAACAGGTGTAATGGAAGTAGGTACGATACCTGGTGCTCCAGGCTCAACGACACAACAGGCGACAGTTATTCAAAATGGCGGTGATGTAGAACTCACTACGCCAGGTTCAAAGCTTACTGTATCAGCATCTGGCATGGCTAATGGCCGTTATGAGCTTAATGGTGGTACGCTAACAGCAACTTCTATTTATAATAATGATACATTCGAACATAATGGCGGCACTATAAATGCAACTATAGTAAACAATGATAGCTTTACCTTCGGTGGTTCTGGTACTCGCACTATTAATGGTGACTTTATTAATACAGGCTCAAGTACGTTTGAGCATATCTACCGTGAAGGTTCTCCTACAGAGGAGACTATCCAGCGTACGACTAATGGTTCAATACGTTTAGAAGACGGTACATTAATAAATATTAATGGAAACATTGTACTGGAAGAGGGTGGCGTGCTCGACATAGAGCTAGGAACTAACTTTTTCAATACCCCAGATATTGCCTGGATTACTGTTGCTGATACAGCGACTATTGGTGGTACACTGGACTTAACAGATATTGGTGACTTTGATCCTCAAAGTTTTGATACGTGGACAATTTTGCAGGCTAGCCTTGTGTATGGTGAATTTAGTGATGTTTTATTTCCTGTGTTGCCTGATTGGACATGGGATCTTGTTTATGGCACTGATAATATCACTCTATCTGGCGTCTCTGCTGTTCCAGTTCCCGCAGCATTCTGGCTATTTGCAAGTGGTATAGTTGGTTTAGTGGGTGTATCTAGACGCCCCAAAAAATAACCTGAATAATTAATTTATATAATAGCCTCAGTGTTTCTCGCACGGGGCTATATTGATTGTTGATCATCAGTTAATATCTCATTCCTTCTACTCTCTGGTTGGAACATTTAAATGAATGCAAAGCAAAGACTACGGCAGTTCACTAAACTGATTATTGCAACTTCGCTTCAATACACTGGACTGCTTTCATATATGCGTTCACGCATTATGCGTGATAAAGCTGCAGTATTAATGTATCACCGTATCATTCCTCAAGAAGAAGCTAAGTATGACTATGCGCCGAATGGAATGGTTGTTACTACATCATTGTTTGAAAAACATATACAGTATTTGGCTAAACACTACCATACTGTGACTATCAATGAACTGTGTGATATTTTGGATAAAAAAGAATTTACTTCTAAAAAGCCGTTATTAGCCGTTACATTTGATGATGGCTGGTTAGATAATTACACTAATGCTTTACCTATTCTGAATAAATATAATGTGCCTGCAACAATATTCATTGGCTGCAATTTTATTGATAATAATGAATGGTACTGGTTGGAAAGGGTGAAATTTGTACTAGCACATGCACATAAATCATTGATAGAGAAGCACATAGATGGTGAGCAAAGGCAACAGTTACAGGATTTACTGAGTGAATTAAACCTTGAATCTATTTTTCAGAAATTTATGCCGGATCTCGGGCTTTATTTAAATGATGTTGTAAAGCGTGTTAATAAAATGGATGTATCTGATAAAAAATTATTTTTAACTAATATTGAAAATATTGCTGAGTTATCAAATCTAACTAATAAGCAATATTTTATGGACTGGCAGCAGGTTAAATCACTATCAGATAAAGGCATAGAAATTGGTGCTCATACTATTACGCATACAGATCTAACTTCCCTAAGTGTCGATTTAGCAGAGAAAGAAATTACCGAATCTAAATCTATACTGGAGTCTAAATTGGGTTATAAAATTAATAATTTCGCTTTTCCTTATGGGAAAAATAATAAAAATATCCAGGACTATATAAAAAAAACCGGTTATCGCAGCGCTTGCTCAACCATTAGTGGTTTAGTCGATGATGGTGCAAACCACTATCATTTGAAACGAATAAATATGCATACTGACGTATCTTTTACTTCGTCCATGTTCGGTATTCGCATACTTGCTTTATAATGACTAGTCTAGTATCAGTTATAATCCCAACTTATAATAGTGCTGATTTTCTTAAAATCGCAATTGATTCTGTTCTACAGCAAAGCTACTCTAATTACGAAATATTAGTAATCGACGATGGCTCCACTGATAACACAGAAGAGTTAATGCGTGGTTACTCTGAGTTGGTTGTTTATATTAAGCAATCAAATCAAGGTGTATCAGCGGCAAGAAATACAGGTATAAAACAGGCAAAAGGTGAGTTTATTGCCTTTCTTGATGCGGATGATTCCTGGTTCTCCGATAAGCTTACATTACAAATTGATATGTTACATAAATATCCGGAATGTATAGCTGTTTTTTCAAACTTTCACATTGTTGATGCTCAAAATAAGCTTTTAAAATCAAATGGTATAGCTGAAGATTATGCGATTTTTAAATATAAAAAGTTAAATAAAACGGATTTATTTCAGCATGTTGATAACGGTATATGTACAGGGGATATATTTAAATCTTTGTTCTTAGGTAATTTTATTAATACCTGTTCTCTAGTGATTCGATCTGAATCGGTAAAAAAATGTGGTTTTTTTAACACTAAACTCATTACACAAGAGGATTATGATTATTGGTTGCGACTGTCAATGCTTGGTAAAATGATATATGTAGATAAACCATTATTAAATAGAAGCAGGCATGGGGCTCAATTAACTGCAAATGATAAAAAATTACAAATATCGACAGATGTTGCGTCAGTAATTGAAGTGTACGCAGAAAAAGCTAAATTATTAATTGAAGAGAAGGTATATAAAGAGCGTTTACGTGGAGTATATAAAGTGCTTGCACTCAATTATTTGGCATCTAAAAGTAATATGAATGCTTTAAGAATATTAAAAACCAGTTTAGTTAGTGCAGGTTACTCTAATAATACGGTGCTACTTATATTCTGGAGTTTGTTACCGGTATCGATAGCTGAATTTATACGACTAAAAATCCTTAAATAGAAGCATAGATAGAGAGGCACACCTAATTGGTGCCAAGCATTGACTTAATTTTATTTCTATCTTCAAATATGTTTGCAGAAAAGCTCGAAATTTTTATTATAAAAATAAATGAGAGTATAGTTACAATTGTTCGAATTAAAACTGAATCATGAAATAGGTTATGAAACAGACTGTTTGTAAGAATTAGCAGAGGCCAATGAATAATGTATAGCGAGTAAGAGTATTTAGCCGAGCTAATGTAAAACCGTATTCGTGTGTTCATCTTAAGCCGTACTTGTGAGTGTGAAAATAATACACTTAGATAACTAACAAAGGTTAAACCGGCTATGTGTGTTTTTAAGTGATAGAAAATAGATTGTGAATCTGCTATGAAGCAGTAGCACGTTAATAAAAAAAAGAAAATTAACGCTATAATAGAGAAAGTTTTGGTAACCCTTGATGTTAAATAACTTGATTGATAAAGGATGGCCAAAAAAGCGCCTGAAAACCATATTATTGCTCCAGCTGCAAAGTAAAATGAATTACTGAGTGTGGACATAAATAGCAATAATGCTATAAATAGTGATATAAATAATAATTTAAAATTGCTAAACAGGCTAAGTGTTAGAAAAAGGGCGAGTACATAATACCAAAACTCAAATGAAAGGCTCCATAATGGTGTATTCATTTCCAGGAATGGCAGGGATGCGTCTAAGTTTTGTAAATAAAAGGCGTTAGAAGCAACGCCTTTTAAGCTTAAGGTGATATTATCGATTTTCTGAAAATAATCACCTTCTATAAAAAATGTCTTAAAACCATGTAGTTCAAATAAATAAATGAAATAATAAACAAATATCACAATCAACATTGAAAAGAGCAAAGGTGGATGAAGGCGGTAAAGTCTGTCTTTAATGTATTTTAAATAGTCAAAATCCGTAAATTGGTTTTTTGAAAGGTTGTTATATATAGAAAAGGTGATCATAAAGCCGCTGAGTACAAAAAATATCATAACTGCAAGTGCAGCAGCAGCTGTGCTGGATTCAGTCAATAAACCATTAAACACTGCCTTGCCAATATGTGGTTCCCAAATAATAATAAAAATATGATGAATAAATACAACAAGAGAGCTGCCCCCTCGTAAAACATCAAAGTAATTAGATTCTGTTTCTGTAACGCGATTAAACGGGTTTAATAGATTTTTAAACATCTTAAGTCTTATGCTTCTCTCTGCTATTTCAGGGTAAATTAAGTATACTTGATTTACCTTATGTCAAGATAATTAATTTTAATATCAATATCTTAGTGGTTCAGTCCCTATAGAGTGGAAAGACCTGATTATTGCTACATTAATTGACTTGTGTAGGGAAATTCTTACATAAATATAAGCAATTTAAACAATATTACTTAGTAAATTATATTACTCTACGTGTTTTTTTTGTAGGTAGCAGGATAGGTAATGGTAGTAAGCTCAAGCCAACGAATTTGGTTGTAAATGAATATTAAATACCTATAGAATCTCTTGATTAGAGTGATAATTTCAGCTGTTTCTATTTAACACAGAATAGGTGTTGATATTGGTAAAAAACAACAATAAACAGGTGCTTAAATACTATTTTGCTATATAATTCTCCTATTAATTTAGAGATGATCGGCCGAATTTTGAGTGTTCATTCGTCTTTGAATCATTTGGAGTAGTATCATAATGAAATCATTGCTGATTATAATTTTAAGTATAATCATTTCCTCATGCACGGGTATGGATGCACGTCCAAATATGCCTGATCCTCAGAAATCTTCTCAGTCAACTATGTCAATTAAGGAGTATAGGATTGGTGTAGATGACCAGCTTAAGATAAATGTATGGAGAAATCCTGAGTTATCATTAACTGTACCAGTAAGGCCTGATGGTAATATTACGATGCCATTAATCGGTGATGTTCAGGCCGGAGGAAAAACCCCCAAAGAGGTGTCTGCACATATTCAGAAAAAATTATCCGAATATGTTAGAAATCCAAATGTAAGTGTAATCCTGACAGAATTACGTAATTTTGAGTATATTTCAAGAATTAGAGTAACTGGGGCTGTGCAAACACCATCTTCATTTGCTTATAGGCAGGGAATGACTGTGTTAGATGCTGTTTTACAATCTGGTGGAATAAATGAGTTTGCTGCAGCTGACAGGTCAAAATTATATCGTCAAGTTAAAGGTAAAACTCAGATATATAATATTTATCTTGATGGTATATTGAACCAAGGCAAGCTATCAACAAATTATCCATTAAAGCCTGGTGACATAATCACTGTACCAGAGCGTTTCTTTTAATAGTAATTAATCAAAGTAGAACTAAGTAACATGGATATAAGTAAAGAAAAAAAAATTCAATTCTTATTACAAGAAATTATATATAGAAGAAATTTCGTTGTTATAGTTTTTTGTCTTATTACAGTTTCTATTATTTTTGTTGGCTTGAACTGGCCAAAGAAGTTTACTTCCTCAACTACGATTTTTGTTGAGGAGCAGAATATTCTGGGTCCATTAATGGAAGGTGCGGCAGTTCAAACGGTTGTTGTCGACAGAGCGGCTATTGCTAGAGAAATGATTTATGGGCACAAGATAATCTATCAGTTACTTGAGAAAGAAGGATTAATAGAAAAAAATCCTGATCCAGCAGTTCAGGAAAGAATAATGAACAGCATTAAAGGGCAGACTAAGATAAGTAATGCTAGACGAAATTTGATAAAAATTGAATTTCAAGATTCAGATCCAGATAAGTCTTATCGAGTTACAAACACCCTGGCTAATTTATTTATAGAAGAAAGCCTTAGGTCTAAATCTCAAGAAAGTATAGATGCTTTTACATTTATTGAAATGCAAGCTAATGAATATAAAGAAAAGCTACAATCTGCTGAGCAAGCACTTAAGATATTCCGTACTGAAAATGTAGGTGCTCAACCGAATATGGCTGGTCAAATAGGAACCAGAAGTGCTGAGCTACAAAGAGCTAAATCACAGCTTGAGCAAGACTTAAGAGAAAAGAAGATTAGAAAATCTTCATTAGTACGTCAGTTATCTGGTGAAGCTCAAGCATCATCAGCATTTTCACGTAGCGAGCAAAATAAAACTAGAATAGCTGATTTACAAGCACAGCTTGATGTTTTGCGATTGAAATATCATGAGACATACCCAGATATTGAACAAATCAAATTACAAATAAATGATCTTAGAACCACTATAAAGAAGTCAGAGTCACAAGACTCAAATAGTTTATCTGGCACTTCTGAAAATGTTGAATATTTTACTGATGAGAGGGTTCTTCAAAATCCAGTTTACCAGCAATTACAAAGAGATCTTTATAATACAAACACAGAGATAGAAACATTAACTGCTCGACTCGATCAAACAATTTCACAAATATCTGAACAACACCTAAAGGCAATTAGAGTTGAAGAATTTCAAACTCGATTACATGAACTTACTCGTGATTATGATGTTAACCACGAGAGTTATACTGATTTAATGAGGCGTCGTGAACAAGCTCGTGTATCAATGAATCTAGATATTGAACGAAAAGGCTTAACCTTAAGGGTGGATGAACCTGCCTACTTTCCTCATAGCCCTAATGGCCTGAGATTTTTGCATTTTCTATTAGTTGGGCCATTAGTAGGATTGATTTTACCAATTTCTATTTTATTTTTATGGCGTCAAATTGATCCTAAATTTAGAAGCGAAGCTCAGCTGTATAACAAATTAGGTATTCCTATGTTAGGAAAAACCCCTCATTTATTTACACCCACTGAAACACGAAGGGAAACAATACAGTTCATTATCTTTACACTTATGTTTATAGGTACATTGTCTTTTGTAATTATAATCGGTGTTCTTCGAATGAAAGGGCAGGTTTAAAATGAGTAAAATACAAAAAGCATTAGATAAATTAAAACTATCTGAAAGATCGAAGAACAATAGTAAACAAGAACTAGAGGGTGCAGATTCAAGTTTAAATGATGATTCTGTTGAATTTAAAAAGTTAAATACAAAAATATCAGATATGTTTGAACCTGATATGCTTACAACAAAAGAGAAGTCTGATTTAAAAATAATAGATGCTGCAATGACAGATAGACTTATTTTTAACGCCTTTAGGGACTTAAGGACTTCAGTTTTTCAAAAAACCAATAAACCCAACCCTATTATTATGGTTACATCATGTAACTATAGAGGTGGGAGCACATTTGTATCCCTTAATCTTGCAGCAGCGATTGCGAATGATGAAACGAAAACATCTTTATTAATAGATTGTAATTTACAAAATCCGGGATTAAGTAACCTACCTGTAACAAAAGAAGAAAAAATAGGTATGCGGGATTATTTAATGAACTCAGCTCATTCTATAAAAAGAATAATTTACCCAACAGGTATACCTCGGTTGCGAGTAATACCTGTGGGTATAGCAAACCAGCCAATGGCTGAATATTTTACAAACAATCGATTGAAAAGTTTATTTTCGGAAATAAAAACTCGATATGATCAACGCTTTATTATTGTAGATGCTCCGCCAATATATGAAAATGCAGATGCAAGAATATTAGCAGATGTATGTGATTACGTCGTTCTTACGGTGCCTTACGGAAAAGTTGATGAGGAGAAAGTATTAAACGCTGCACGTACTATTGGTAAAGAAAAACTGTTAGGTTGTGTTTTTAATAATCAGCCTAGACCGCCAAGACTTACATGGAAGTAATCAAATCATATTGATATGAGAAATAACCGGTTTGTCGTATTTCATAAATTTAAATATATAATTCTTATGCTATGTATTGAAACTGTTTTAGTGAATAATGCCCATGCTGCAAGAGCTGATTATGCATTAGGTGTTAATACAGAATATTCTGATAATCAAAATTTATCTGCAGACAATGAACTCACAGATATAAAAATGTCTTATCTGGCTGGCATATCATTTCATGAAAATACGGCATCAATTCAGTCTGATCTACGAGCATTAGCTGAGTACAATAAATATAAGAATGGCACATTTGAAGATGAAGTGATTTTGAATTTAAGTACTGAAAATATCTGGACAATCAGACCTTCAAGTTTTTTTTGGGTACTAGAAGACTATTTTAGTCAAACTGAAAATGATGTGTTATTAAATGAAACACCGGATAACTTAATAAATACTAATGTTTTTTCAACGGGGCCTGATATATATTTTAGAATAGATCCGGTGAATAAAATTGCTATAAATATGCGTGCTTCTTCATATAACTTTGAAGATAATGACACAGATAGTAAGCGTGGCTCGTTAAGGTTAGGTTGGGTATATAATGTGCACTCGTCTTTGGAAGTATCAATTAATACGGAATTTCAGGATATATCTTATGATGAAATAGTAGATTCCGATTATAGTAGTCAAGACTATTTTATAAGTATTAATTCAGAATATTCCAGATCAGTCTTTCATCTTGATTTTGGTACATCATTTATACACCGTGATACACGTGAAGATTTTGATGCAAATCTTTTACGTATGACATGGGTTAATCAGTTTAGAAGTCAGTCGTTTTTTACTTTAGACGTTTCATCACAAATAACTGATAGTGGTTTAGATTTACAAATGTCCAGTTCAAGTGATCAAGAATTTGACAGAACTGGCACTCAAATTAGTGGTGATATATATAAGGCTAATAATATAGAAGCGATTTATCATATTGCTAACGGTTATAGAAGTTTTGATTTTACTCTTGGGTTTCGTGATGAAGACTTTGAGGAAGTAGAGCAGGATCGAATATTAAAAAGATTTGGATTCAATTTTAGTTATAATTATTTTACAAGAGTATTAATTAGTACTCTGCTTCAATACGAAAAAGTAGATAATACAGATATACTGCAGTTAGATGAGCAGATAACAGCTGGAGTGTCTTTTGATTATAGAATGAGCCGTAATTTTACCTTTAGAACTGAAATTACAAGTATAAAAAATACGAGTAATGTTAGTACGTCTGAATATGATGAAAATAGACTATTATTCAGTTTGAATTACAGCGGTAACCCTCAATCTTATAGGTGATAAAAAGATATGTATTATGAAACATTTGGATTAAAGGAACCCCCGTTTCAGTTGACGCCTGATTCCAGGTACTTGTTCTTCAGTCATATTCATAAACGTGCTAAAGCATATATGGATTATGCTGTATGGAAACGTGATGGTTTTATAGTGCTTACAGGAGAGATTGGTGCAGGTAAAACGACTCTTATTAATAAGCTGTTGTCTGAAATTGATAATGATGTTGAAGTTATCAGAATATTTCAGACACAACTTAATGAAGTTGAGTTTTTGCAGGCAATGCTATTTGAGATTGGTGTAAATGCATCTGAAATTCATGGTCAAGGAAAAGTTGAGTTATTACATAGGCTAAATGATTATTTAATTAATACATATGCTAAAGGTAAACATGTTGTCTTAATTATAGATGAGGGGCAAAATCTTACATCTAAAGTCCTTGAAGAAATTAGAATGCTTTCAGGCTTAGAATTAGATAAAGAAAAATTGCTTAACATAATATTAGTTGGGCAGCCTGAAATGAATCATATTCTAGATCAACCTAATATGGTTCAGTTAGTGCAACGTATACGTCTCCGTTTTCATCTTGGCCCATTAAAAGAAAATGAAACTATACAATATGTCGAGCATAGGCTTAGTGTGGCAGGTTCAAAAAATCCTAAAAAAATATTTGCAGATACTACATATAAAACAATACAGCAGTATTCTGGAGGTATTCCAAGAAAACTTAATGTACTATGTGATACTGCATTAGTATGTGCTTTTGCAGATAATAAAAAGATTATAGATCTTGAGACAATAAAAGACGCAATTGATGAGCTACAGTGGGATAAAGAGTCACATAAAGTAACAAACAAAACACATGTCAAACATCCTGCTATTGATAACGCATCCTCAGATAATAAAATTTCCGCACCATCTTTTACTGTTAGAGATCAGCAATGGAGTGATATGTTTTCAACCCTAATAAATGTGATTGGTGATAACACAGAGAGAATGAAAAGAATAGAAAAAACCATGAATGTTATATCTGAACGACTTGATAAATTTGAGCCTGATCATAACAGTACAAAAGTTATTTCTATTTCTGATAAAAATAGTAAAAAAAGTAAAAATGGAAAAAGTGACACAAAATGATTAATGCCATGACTGTGGATGTTGAAGATTACTTTCAAGTTGCTGCTTTTTCTAAGAGTATTTCTACCAGTTCCTGGAATAAGTATGAGTCTAGAGTTGAGGCTAATACTATACGAATTTTAGATTTATTTGACCAAAAAGATATTAAAGCTACATTTTTCACGCTTGGTTGGGTTGCTGAACGTTGCCCAGATTTGGTTAGTGAAATATTTAATCGGGGTCATGAGGTTGCAAGTCATGGGTATAGTCATCAACTGATATATAAGCAAGATAGAAAGACATTTTATGATGAAACAAAGAGAAGTAAAGATCTGTTAGAAGATATAATTAACCAGAAAATTGATGGGTATCGTGCTGCAAGTTATTCAATTACTAAACAGTCTCTATGGGCATTGGATGTGTTGACTGATATCGGCTTTAACTATGACTCAAGTATTGTGCCAGTACATCATGATCTTTATGGTATAGCTGATAGCCCAAGAATACCTCATATCTTAACTGCTCCAAATGGTAAAACAATAATTGAATTTCCACCATCGACATTATCTTTACCGGGAATGAATCTTCCTGTTTCTGGAGGTGGTTATTTTCGCTTATACCCATTTTGGTTTAGTAAGGCATCATTAAAATGGGTAAATAAACATGATGATATTCCATTTATATTTTATTTGCACCCTTGGGAAGTTGATCCGGAGCAGCCTAAAATGAATGGCAAATGGTTCTCGCGCTTTAGGCACTATAATAATTTGGATAAATGCTTTAACCGTCTAGAAAAGCTTGTTGATACTTTTGAATTTACAACGACTAAAAATGTATTAATTAGCCAGAAATTACTAACGTCTTCAGTAGACGTACATAAACAAACTGCTATTACATCTTAAGTATGTATATTTCAGGATAAAAATATAAAATGTGTGGAATTGCAGGAATACTAAACCTTAATAGTCAGGAAAATATTGATGAATATCTGTTAAAGGCTATGGTTCATCAGTTAAAACACCGTGGCCCAGACGGGCAAGGTTATTATACAGATGCTTCTGTAGGCTTGGGGCACGCCCGGTTAAGTATTATTGATATTGAGAGTGGTCAACAACCTGTTCACAATGAAGACAAATCAATCTGGGTTGTTTTTAACGGAGAGATTTTTAATTATATTGAATTAACGAATCAACTTAAAAAATTAGGTCACACTTTTTATACGAATTCAGATACTGAAGTTATTGTTCATTTATATGAGGAGTACGGGGATGGTTTTGTTAATCACCTTAATGGACAATTTGCTATAGCTTTATGGGATAGCAGGAATAAACGGTTTTTATTAGTCAGAGATAGACCTGGTATACACCCACTTTTTTATTCTATATATAACAATCAGTTATTTTTTGGTTCTGAAATTAAAGCCATTTTACGTGGAATGAAACAAATTCCACAACTAAATGCTGTAGCACTAGACGAGTTAATGACATTTTGGTCGCCTGTTTCTTCAAATACGGTATTTCAGGGCGTTAAGTCATTACAACCTGGGCATATGCTTGTAATAGAGAACAATGGCAAATTAGAAAATAAAGCTTATTGGCAGTGGGATTTCCCAGAGGATGGCCAATATCTTCATAAACCGGAGTCTGAACTTGCAGAAGAACTAGAATCCTTGTTGGTCGACGCAACTAAAATTCGATTGAGATCAGATGTTCCAGTCGGTGCCTATCTTTCTGGTGGGCTTGACTCGTCCTCTTTGGTATCTATTATAAACCAGCATTCAAATTCTAAACTTAGAACATTTTCAATTGCCTTTGAAGACGAAGGTTTAGATGAAAGCCCGTATCAGAAGCAAATGATAGATCATATTAATTCTGAGCATAGCAGAATAGTTTGTAAGCGTAGCGATATTTCAGATCAATTTGAAAAAACAATATGGCACACTGAGTCACCAATTTTACGTACTGCACCAGTACCTATGGGCATTCTATCCTCACTTGTAAATAAGCATAGTTATAAAGTGGTCCTTACTGGTGAAGGTGCTGATGAGGTGCTGGGTGGTTATGATATTTTTAAAGAAACAAAAATCAGACAATTTTGGGCAAAAAACCCTGATTCAGTCTTTAGGCCTTTATTATTAAAACGCTTATATCCATATTTAAATATGGGGCAGGGCAAGGCACCAGCTTATGTACAGAATTTTTTTGGTAAAGCATTAGATCAACCTGATCTTGAGTATTTTTCACATATCCCAAGGTGGGATACGACATCTAGATGTAAAGATTTTTTTTCAAGCGATATGAAAGATAAGCTTGTAAGCGATGTGATGACTAATATGGAGTGTTCTTTACCTGAATCAATTAAACAATGGCATTACTTCAATAGAGCTCAATACATAGAGTCTAAATCTTTAATGGCAGGTTATTTATTGTCATCTCAGGGTGACAGAATGTTAATGATGAATTCTGTTGAAGGTCGATTTCCTTTTCTGGATCATCGAGTAATTGAATTTGGTAATAGTTTAGACCCAAGACTTAAAATGAAGGTACTTAACGAAAAATATCTTTTAAAAAAGGCGATGAATAAGTATGTTCCTAATAGTATAATAAATCGCTATAAACAGCCTTATCGTGCGCCTGATATACCTAGTTTTTTTACGGATACACCTAATGATTATGTTGAAGAACTGTTAAGTGAGTCCTCTATTAAATCTAATGGTTATTTTGATGAAAAAAGAGTAGCTATGTTAGTAAAGAAAATTAAACGTGGATCTGCTATAGGCTACAAAGATAATATGGCTCTCGTCGGGATATTGTCGACGCAGCTGTGGCACAAATTATTCATAACTGATTTTAAACAAAATATCATGAACCAATGATATTGATATATATTTTATTGGAGTAAATATGTCAACCGAACAACAAATTCGAGATTATATCCTTGAAAACTACCTTTTTACGGATGATCAATCGGCACTTGATAATTCGGATTCTTTTCTAGATAAAGGAATTCTGGATTCAACAGGTATCTTAGAAGTGATTTACTTTATCGAAGAAGAGATGGAGATTAAAGTCGAAGATGAAGAAATGATTCCTGAAAATCTAGATTCAGTAAATAATATAGTTGCTTTTATTAAACGTAAGAATGAATCTGATTAATTAAAATGCAAAATACGCTCGTTCAGTTATTACATAACTCTGTCGATCGCTTTCCTGAGAAAACGGCTGTTATACAGGGAGAGACAACATTAACTTATATAGAGTTATGGAATAAAGCATGTGGTGTTGCTCATTATTTACTACGAAATAATTTTAAAAATAATGATAAAGCTAGCTTGCTTCTCGATAATTCAGCTGAATATATAATCGCTTATTATGGTGTGCTAATTGCTGGTGGTTCAGTTATTGGGTTAAATACAGCAGCAAAATCACGTGATCTGGTAAACTGGATTGAGCATAGTGATTCGAAATTTGTATTTGCATCTATAAATCATGCTGAAGTTAACGATGTACTAGACATATTGCCTGACAATAAATGTCAGTTTATTTTTGTTGGTTTAGAAATAACTAAGCAAAATGATCATGATTGGAATCAGATACAAATGAATTCTGATCTACCTGAGAGTTGTATTGAATGGTTACCTGATGAGAAACTAGCATCAATTATTTACACTTCAGGTACAACGGGTAAGCCTAAAGGGGTAATGTTAAGCCATACCAATTTGTATGAAAATATTGTCTCGATTCTAACTTATTTAAAACTTAATAATAATGACAGTATTGTTAATGTACTTCCATTTTACTACTCTTACGGTAATTCGGTTTTACACAGCCATCTAGCTGCTGGTGCAACATTAATTCTTGAGAATAGTATGTTGTATCCGCAAAAAATATTATCAGTACTTGCAGATAAAAAAGTAACAGGTTTTTCAGGTGTTCCTTCAACATTTAACTTAATACTTAATCGAACAAAACTAGCTGATTTTGATTTGTCATCACTTCGTTATATGACTCAAGCTGGCGGACCTATGGCTCCTGCTAATGTTGAAAGGTTAAAGAAAGAACTACCTGGTATCGATTTTTTTATAATGTATGGACAAACAGAGGCAAGTGCACGATTGAGTTATTTGCCACCTGAACAACTAGAAAATAAACCGGGATCAATAGGTAAAGCTATACCGGGCGTTCGACTTGAAATTAGAGATGAGAATCAAAAAGCAGTATCTATAAGTGAAACCGGCGAAATTTATGCCTATGGTAAAAATATAATGCTCGGATACTGGAAAGACAAAGAAGCTACAACTAGTGTTATATATGATGGATGGTTGAAAACTGGAGATTTAGCATACCAGGACGAAGATGATTATTTTTATATTGTTGGAAGATCAACCGATATGATAAAAAGTGGAGCGCATCGAATTAGTCCAAAAGATATAGAAGAGGTTATTTTAGAGCTAGATGGTGTTGAAGAGGTTGCAGTTGTTGGTGTTGCAGATGTTTTACTAGGTCAAATTATAAAAGCAGTAGTTGTTATTGCTCCGGGTTATACGATGGATAAAATGAAATTAATGAGACACTGCAAAGAAAACCTTGCAAGTTATAAGTTACCTAAAAATATTGAATTTAAAGATGAGATACCTAAAACGGCTTCAGGAAAAATTCGTCGTTTTATGTTAGAGAAATAATTGGAGAAATATATGTCATCAGAAAAACTATCTATAAATGTACTTGATTTTGATAAAGATGCAGAAGTCGAAAAAATTTCAGCTCGTTTACGTGAAATTTTAAGAAAAGACCTGAATCGACGTGGGCTGATCATTGCTATGTCAGGAGGTATTGACAGTTCTGTAAGTGCGGCCTTAGCTGTTAAAGCCTTAGGCCCTAAAAAAGTTTTTGGTATGTTATTACCTGAACAAGATTCATCTTCTAATAGTAGTAAGCGTGGAAAAATGCTTGCTGAACACTTAGGTATTGAATATATAGTACATGATATTGCACCTACTCTGGATGCAATTGGTTGCTATAAATGGCGTGATGATGCAATAAAAGAAACATTTCCGGAGTATACAGAAGGTTGGAAGAATAAAATTGTTATTACAGGTGCGTCTGAAGGTCAAATTAATCATTTTAATCTAGTAGTTCAGTCACCTGATGGTGAAAATCAAGAGAAAAGATTAGACCTTAAGCAATATTTACAAATTGTTGCGGCGACTAATTACAAACAGCGAGTTAGAAAAGCTGTTGAATATTTTCATGCTGATAGATTAAATTACGCTGTAATTGGAACACCTAATAGACTTGAATATGATCAGGGATTTTTTGTTAAAAATGGTGATGGCGCTGCAGATGTAAAACCAATATCACATTTATATAAATCTCAGGTATATGCATTAGCAAGACATTTAGGGTTACCAGATGAAATATGTAATGCTATTCCAACAACTGATACATACAGCCTACCGCAGGGACAGGATGAGTTTTATTTTTCACTACCATATGACAAGATGGATGTTGCTTTATGGTCGTTAAATCATAATAAACCTGCTTCTGAATTAGCTGAATTTTTAAATTGTAGCGAGGAACAAGCTCAATGGGTATATAATGATATTCAAGCTAAACGCAAGGCTACTCATTATATGCATGCGCCTGCTGTATTAATCGAGCCTGTAG
>Ga0316204_10003979_pt1 | contig 27835 bp, 28 predicted proteins | sample 6monrhotite_MG_2_FD_205661 | JGI IMG/M metagenome (GOLD analysis project Ga0316204, IMG submission 205661) | Microbial mat bacterial communities from mineral coupon in-situ incubated in ocean water Damariscotta River, Maine, United States -... | ecosystem: Environmental > Aquatic > Marine >...
AGCTAAAAGCATGATGCTTTTGGGTATGGCTTACTTTGCCTATAATGACTTTTTTGACTCAGATTTTGATGTTCCAAGATTTAACACTGACAGTATGATTTCCAATGCTGCATGGGAAAATTCATCTGTTTCATTTGTACAAGCTAGTTCTTTAACGTTAATGGCTGCTGCAGCTTATAGTGTGACAGCGTTGCAAAGTGGATCGAGTATTGTTTCCTCTGTAGCTACAGCGTTGGCATCAATGATGCTAGGGGTGTCTGATTTAGTACAGCCAGTGATTGCGCAAGGGAGTGATACTACTTTTTTTCAGGTTTTTGGTGATGCTGGAAATGAAAGAGGGAACACCATAAAAGCTACAGCTGATGGTGGAAGCTAAATTCAAACGTAATCCTAGTGAGTTGTATGAGGTGGTATTAGCGCTACCAGATACGACGACACATGTTTTCATTAATGAAATCCAAAAGGTTCCTGAGTTGTTGGATGTTGTTCATTGCCTTATGGGGGTTTATAAAAAAAAATTATTTTATCTGGCTCGAGTGCACGTAAATTAAAAAGAGGCGGCGCAAATTTATTAGCAGGCCGTGCTTTTGTTTATCACTTATTTCCATTAACGCACATTGAATTAGGAGAATCGTTTAATCTACAAAATGTACTGCAATGGGGGAGTTTGCCAGAGTGCATTGCCTGTGATGATGATCCTAGTCATTCTGAATTTTTATATGCTTATGCACATACTTATTTGAAAGAAGAAATTTGGATGGAACAATTTATTAAAGAGTTAGATCCATTCCGAAAATTTTTAGAAGTTGCGGCGCAATGTAATGGTAAAATTATTAATTTTTCACTACTGTGTATAGAAATTGAAAGTTCGACAGAAATTCATGAGCAAGATATTAAGTCATTTATTAAGTTGAGTTGTGATATTAAAAATTCCGAGTCTATTTGTATTTCAAATGATAAGTATGTTAAGAAAATACAGCATGTCAAAGTGATGCAGTGGAAGGTGGCAATGTTATCGTACTTTACTGGTTAGACTGGGCTTTTTGTATGTTCTATCACACCCCAGCGTATAAAGAGCTGAGGTGTGATAATTTTTGGTGGCTCTTAATTAAAGAAATAGTTTATGCCAACAAGTACTGTATGTTTGTGAACTTCTGAACTAGAAGCAGTGTTAAATGGAAGCGTGAACCCATTCGTTCTGAAAGAGCCCATTGCAGAGCCAGAAATTTTGCCATAGTAGGTATATATGTATGAAAGATTAAGAGCAAGTTTCTGTGTCAGCATTGAAGAAAGCCCAAAGCCTGCTCGGATACCAACCACAGTTTTCTTTGCAGAAAACCCTACTGTTTTCGAAAAAGTACTACCATTCTTCAAATCTTGTAATTTTGAAAAGGAATTCGAAGTCATTTTCATTTGATTAATGGCGCCGCCGATAACAGCAAAAGCAAGTGTATTATTCGATATTAAGATTCCAGGTTTAAGGTCAAAATCAAATTCAGCATGATTAAGTTTTGTTTTAATATTGTTATTGAGGTCAAGTATAAAACCGTCATCAAAGGGGTCTGATGTCGTTAGTTTATCTAAGGTATTTAAATCATTGCCTTGAAAACTCACTGATGCTTCCGTTATCAAGTTAAATCTTTTTCCTAGGTCAACACCATATCCAAAAGAGATAGCGCCAGCAGCACTATGGGAATATACACTTGAATTAGTATGGTTCATTGTGACATCAGTACCGTAGAATACCCGATAAGTAACTGAAGAATCAGCCACTTGACGCGCAGTGTTGGTGTTAAGGCCAGCTCTAGCGCCGACAAAAAAGCCAGTAAATGGAGGCTTGATTTGTTTTTTTGTAATAGCAAGACTGTTAAGAGGTAGAAAAAATGCAGCTAGTGCCGAAGTCAATAATAATATTTCGATCCTTTTTTTCATTTGAAGTTCCTTTGTATTTTAGTGGGAATTAGTCCCGATAGCTCAGCTGGATTAACTGACTCTGAAATTAACATGTTTAAAAGTTCGACATAATCTAGATAGATTTTGTTGGTGTCAATAGAGAATGATAATTAAGAGATTTATTTGTTCATTTTGACTGAATTAGGCTCAATCCTGATCAATGGTCATGTAATATTTGCGATTATTTGCGTTATCTCTGATTTTTGTTCCGCTGAAATATCTTCTTCTTGTTTTTGAATATTACTGAAGTCTGTTTTTAATTGTTTTAAGAACTTTTGTATATCAGCTTGTTGGTGTGGTAAATGTTGGCGGCTTAGTGCGCTTTGAATGGCTATATCAGACTTTAAGGTTAGGTAAGTAGAAACATTCATTCCAGATTTTTTCATCTTTGGTAAAGGAATATTTAAAGAAATAAAACGATCACGCAGTTCTGATACGGGTTCTGGGTCATAGAATTCTTTAATTTCAATATCTGATAAGGTGAGGCCAATATCCGACAATCGTTGCAGCATATGGTTATTCCAGGCTTCGAAACATTGTTCCCAATAATCACCATGTGTGAGTATCAAATCATCAAGTTGATTTTGTATTTTGTTTAAGTCAGAAATTGAAGTTTGTTCCAAAATATTTTCGGGTACTTTGTCTTCCTCAGGGATATCCGCTCTTTTATCTTTAAAGGCTTCATCTTCACGCATATTGAGATGTATACGAACGCGTGCGATGGCTGAATAGGCTGTTGATGCTTGTTTGAAAAATTGTTGTAAAGGCCCATTAAATGCATCATCAATTTCACGTTGTGATAATGCGCTGGGCGTTGATTCGGTTTCGGTTTCCTCTTGTTGAGGGCGATCTTTTATGAATGCACTATGTTTTGCAATCAATTTTGCTAGGACGTGCCAATCACTCAGTGTGATTCTAGCATGTGTGCCGATGATTTTTTCATCTTTCTTCCGGGTCATGTTAATTCCTTTTTGCTTTCTATTAAGTGTTCTTTTATTTTTTTAAATGATTTTTCAAGTTTGCTGACCATGTCTTTTGAATAAGGATTATAGTTTTGTAGATCTGAAAATAGCTCCCAAGTATCATGGCAATTGTTTTCAACCAAGGCTAATAAATGTTTAAAGCCCTGGGTATCTATAGGCGTTTCTTGAACGCCAAAATCGTCTAAGACGCGTGCTGCAAAGTGAACCACACTTTGTGAATTCGCGGCAATCTGATCGTGTTTTTCAGGTGTTAATTCGACAATATTGAATTTTTTGCTTGCAAAGAATGTCTTCCAATCATCGTAGCAATCCTGTGTATCTCTTACCTTATGCATCATCATATTGAGTAATGCATTCGAGTCGATTGAGTCTGGTCCAAACATGGGGTGTGTGGCGATAATCCCAGCGTCTTCTGGGAGATATTTTTTCATCACGGAAACAGGATACATTTTAACGGAGCAGACGTCGATAACGGTCGTATTACTTTTTAATTTTGGTGCAATGTTTTTTATGACTGTTTCAAATTCTCTGATGGGGACTGCAATAAAAATAGTTTTACATTCTAGTACACTCTTTTCATCAGAAAGTAGGTGCTTATTTGTATCAGCAGCAACACTATCGAAAATTTTCAGCTCAAACTGCTGCTCTAATAATTGAGCGAGTACTTTTCCAAAACGACCGAAACCAATAATGCCAACTTTCTGCATTAGCTCAATACCTTTATAGCAATAAACAGGGTGATATTGTTTTTCATATCTTCGATTTGTGGTTCGAGGATATCAAGTTCGTAGAGCTTGGCGCAGTTTTTGTTGGCGATTACCGCTGATGTTTTGGGTAATTTTCCAGTATGTAATAAGCGTGCTGACTCAGCCGTATCTGCTTCTTCGAGTTGGGGTGTGTCTTTGAATTTCTCTTCAAGATATTCCCTGCATTGTCGCAATGCTTGTTGATGGGAATGAATTGATTTTATTTCACCTACCGTCATGCCGGGTAAGGCTAATAGATTTTGGTGAATTAAGATATGAAACATTTCAACAATATCGCAGCGATGAGCAGCGAGCGCTTCAATACTTTCAATGACCACGCCACCTTGTGAATTTTCAATTGCAAAAATACCATAGTCAACAGAGCGATCTTCAACTGCTTCCAGAACGCGTTTTGATGAAATTAAGTATTCAAGCTTAACATCAGCAAGGTCATGTCTTTTTACAAAATCATTTGCAGCCTCTTCTGAAAAGCTACCAAGATCACCTTGTATACCTATCTTAGTCATTTTTTTTCTCCGGTTGAGAAAGTTGCTATTTGTAGGCGTAGACATTCTGTCATGATTGACTTAAAAATATTGGCAACTGCTTCATCAGCTAAAGGACCGACGTTATATTTGCTGATTTCCTCTAATATTTCATGTTCGCGTTCAGGGCGATGAAATTCAACATTAGTCCCATCTTTTTCAACTTTTATTTTACCCACTTGTAAGGCAAGTTTTGCGCGCTCGTTAAGCAGGTCATGTATTTTATAATCAAGATTATCAATTTGTTGCCTTATCTTTTGTAGTTTCATTAGGCTATTCTCCAACAGTTTGTTTGACTGTATCGCTTAATATGGTTAATGCTTTTATTGTTTCATCCCAGCCCATGCAAGCATCAGTGATGCTTTGCCCATAAGTCAATGCCTTTTCAGGCGTTAAAGTCTGCTTGCCAGCGATTAAATTGCTTTCAAGCATAAGGCCAAATATGGCGTCTTTGTCTGACAACATTTGTTCGCATAAATCTTTTAGCACGATTTGTTGGCGAGTGTGATCTTTATTGCTGTTACCGTGACTGCAATCTACCATCAGTCGTGGTTGTAGTTCTCTTTCTTTTAGTTTTTTGATCACAGCCTTAATACTATCAACATCGTAATTGGGTCCTGTATTAGAGCCACGTAAAATGACATGACAATCAGGGTTGCCTTTAGCATTAACGATAGCAGCGATGCCTTGTTTAGAAACCCCAAGGAAATGATGTGGATTTTTAGCGGCGCAAATTGCATCAATGGCGATATCAACATTTCCCGTCGTGCCATTTTTGAATCCGACAGGCATAGATAAACCTGAAGCTAGCTCGCGATGAATTTGACTTTCTGTCGTTCTAGCGCCAATGGCAGCCCAGGAAGTCAGATCAGAAATGTATTGTGGGATCGTTGCATCAAGAAATTCACTCCCTGTCGGTACGCCAAGTTCATTGATATCGAGAAGAAGTTGGCGAGCGACACGGAGTCCACGATTAATGTCAAAACTTCCATCGAGCTTTGGATCATTAATGAGGCCTTTCCAGCCGATGGTTGTCCTGGGTTTTTCAAAATAAACTCGCATGATAATGCAGAGTTCATTTGAGAATTGTTCGATGACTCCTTTTAATTTTTTTGCATATTCAATGGCTGCAGCAGGATCGTGGATCGAGCAGGGGCCAACGATAAGCAATTTTCTATGATCTTTACCTCCAAGGATATCGCTGGCTTCCTGCCGAGCCTTATTTACAACGCTGGAAGCGTATTTTGATTGTGGAATTTCGTCTAGGAGTAGGCCTGGTGAAGCTAATGGCCTTAGGTCTTTTATTCTTATATTGTCAGTGGGTTGCATGGTGACTACCTTTATATGTTTGTTTATTTTTATGAAAATACAGGATTGCGTTTAGCTAAAAATGCAGCTAAACGCTAGATAAAGTAGACAGCAATGCTAAATCGATAGCATGACAGGTGGTCGGTGATATTTTTGTTGCTTGTCATTGTTTAAAGACCAAATAAATGAATCGGATAACTCAAATTGTTGATTATTTTCTTGCCAGTGTCAACTGAAAGATGAGTACAACCAAAAATATTGTAAAGTTTATGATGGTGATATGAAGGTCACCTTGCCTGACGATACATTATAGATACCGCCAACAATATTTACTTTTCCAGCTTTGACGAGTTTGGCAATAATTTTACTGTCTTGAATAATTTTTTTCGTCATATTAATAACATTTTGTTTAGCAATAGCATTTATAAATTTAGGATTACTGCAGCTATTTTTTTCAAAATTTGTTTTTGTTGTTTCGACAGCTGGCTGAATTTCTTGTAGCAAATTAGTAAGGTTGCCAAGTTTGATATTATTGCATGCGGCTTCAACAGCACCACAATGTGTGTGACCTAGGACAACGATTAATTTTGCTCCGACTACTTTTGTCCCATACTCCATGCTACCCATGATATCTTGATTGAGGACATTCCCAGCAACGCGTAAAGTAAAGATACTTCCAATACCCTGATCAAATGCTAATTCTGGAATGCTACGTGAATCCATGCAACTTAGTACGATCGCTTCTGGTTTTTGGCGAAATTTGGTGTTTTTGATTTGTTTGCCATAATTGTGCTGACGCGGCTTACCGTCTGCAAACCTTGTATTGCCTTGCTTTAGGTGCATGAGAACTACATTGGGTTGCGGTGTAGTAACTTTCTGATGTTTTTTTTGATAAAAATAATATGCTGAGCTAGCTACGAAAGCCAGGAGAAAAAAAATTATAAGCGTTTTTTTCATCATAAATTCCTTTTATGAGTTTTATATTATTATTTACTATCCTACATGGTAATGTGTCGGTGTGTCAGCTGTCATTTGCTATTAAAAGAATAAGCTAGAATTTTATAGGCTAGTTTTGCCGCTGTAAAATCTGCACTATGGAAATTTTCTATAGGGGATAGTTCGTTGATATCAGCTGCAACAACGTTTCCAACTTTGCTGACTGCTCGAATAATTTTTATGGCATCATCCCAAAATAGGCCACCGGGTTCAGGTGTGCCCGTAGCTGGCATTAAACTTGCATCGAAGCCATCAACATCAAATGTTAAATAGATAGGTCGGTTTTTAAAGTGGGAGGTAATCTCATCAAGATTCCAGTTTGCTTTATCTTTTGCCCAGTAAATATGAATTCTATCTGCATTTTCTTTTAGAAAAGGAATTTCTTCAACAGATATGTTACGAATGCCAATAGAAACCAATTCAATGTTTTTATTGTCAAGACAACGTCTTAAGGCAGATGCGTGTGAGTAATGCTCTCCATCATATCCATCTCTTAGGTCGGCATGTGCATCAAAATGCAAAATAATTAGATCGTCGTTTTTCTTCGCAATAGGGCGTATTGAACCAGCTGTTAAAGAGTGCTCACCTCCAAAAATAAAAGGGAATTTACCATCATCAAGTACTTTTGCAACTATTATCTCAAGCTGATGGAGAGCCTCTTCTAGAGAATCCTTAATTATAGGCTCTTCTAATGTAGCGAAGCCAATATTTCTAAAGGGTTCGCACCACAGTTCCTCATCAAAAAGTTCAACTTCATGCGAGGCACTTATTATCGCCATAGGGCCTTTTGATGTCCCTGATTTGTAGGAGACCGAAGCTTCTAATCCAAAGGGTATGATCACGACTTTTGCATTTTGATAAGAAACAGCATCAGCTTCATCAAGAGCAAGAAAGCCTTTTTTAGGAGGCATGTATTTCATAAATATCACCTCTTGAAGAGCTTGGTATATCTCTTTCGATCACGTTTTTTCCACTCACCTTGATGGTAAGCATCACTTGTTAAAATCGGCAGTACGGTTGTTGCTTCTGCATAAACCATTTGTTCATGTGTTGTGTCCACTTTTCCCCAAGAAGTAGCTTCTCTTAGGGTGGAACTCGAACACGCTCCGTCTCGTACATCTGCGACTGTAATTTGGACTGCATATTTATGCATTTCTACATCATGTCCAAGTAGCTCAGCGCACACTACGGTATCTTGCGTGAAATTTTTTGGGACCCCACCACCGATCATAAGTAGGCCTGTTGTTCCTGCTTTTATCTTTATATCTGTTAATTCTCTAAAGTCAGCAATAGAATCAATTGTGATATGAGCGTTGGGCTTTTTTACTTGATGTAATACAAGGCCGAACCCGGCAGAAGAGTCAGTAAATGCAGGACAAAATATCGGTGTATCATATTCATATGCGAGTTGAACGAGTGAATTTGGTTTTTGAGCGTTTCCGTTAGCAAGGTAGCGTCCCATTTCGTAGATAAATTCTCGTGAGCTGTAAGGGCGAGGACTTAATTGGTTTGCTATTTCATAAATTGCATGATCGCAAGCTTGGAGATCATTTTCATCAATATAGGTGTCATATATTCTATCAATAAATTGTTTTCTAAGTATTTTGTCATCGACAAATTGACTACCTTGGTAATGCTTGAATCCTAAGGCTTCGAAAAAATCCATATCAACAATACTCGCACCTGTTGCAACGATAGCATCTACCATGTTGTATTTGATCAAGTCAGAATATAAATTTAAGCAACCTGCAGCTGATGTGGAGCCCGCTAATGTGAGTATAACGCTACATTCTTTATCGGTTAGCATTCTATTAAAAATTTTTGTTGCCCTAGCCAATTCTCTGGCACTAAAAGACATATGTTGCATGGCATCAATGATAGGCCTGGCATCGAATTGTGTGATATCAATATGTTGGATTTCTTTATTTAATAGATCCGATTTTTCAATTAGTTTTTTAGCTTCATTATGTTTCATTTTTACCTCGATTATGCTGCAATTATTTCTAGTGGTTTTTCATAAAATTCTGTTCCTTGGTACATCGTCATTAGTGGAGCTTCATGAGATATGGAATACTCTTTTTTTTGTGAAAATCCATTAAAAGAGGTAGACATAGTTTTTGCATATGCTCCCATTTGTCCAATTTCGATATAGTCACCTTCTTTGATGTCATTCGGTAGATAAAAGGGTCCTTTCATATAATCTAGGGAGTCGCAAGTAGGTCCATAAAAGCTAAAAGGTAGCAGGTCCGTGCTTGCTGGGTTGGAGTTTCCTAGAAGTCTGACAGGAAATATAAACTGTGGTGTTCCTGCATCGAAGAGGCTTCCATAGGTGCCATCGTTTATGTACAGATTATTTTTCTTTCGCAGCTCAACTCTCACAATCAATGAAGAGGATTCTGCTACCAATGCTCTGCCTGGTTCACTCAGTAACTTCATCTCAGAATTAATATTCATTCCAGTAAATTCTTCATGAATCGCATCGAAATATTCTGTTAAAGGAGGCGGCATCATTCCGGGGTATATCGAAGGGAAACCACCACCCACATTGAAATATTCAACAGGTACATTGGCGTCCTTAATTACTTTACTGGCCATTCTGATTCCTATTCGATATGCATCTGGGTGCATGCATTGTGATCCAACATGGAAACAAATACCTAGTTTTTGTGCATGTGGGCGTACTTTGCGTAATAATGTATGAGCTTCATGTAGATTTATGCCAAATTTTTCAGATAGTGAGTGTTCTGCGTAATTGTTTGGGATAGCGATCCGAACAAATAAATTTAGATCAGTAGCATAATTAGTTTCATTTAGTATTTTTTCTAATTCCTCTTCAGAATCTAGGGAAAAATATTTTATATCATAATCATAGTAAGCTTCTCTAATAGCAAAGCGCGATTTAACTGGGTGCATAAAGTACAGCGTTGCCTTAGGTGCTAATTGTCGTAAGTGTTTTATTTCTCCAAGAGAAGCCACATCAAAATTAGAGATTCCACTATTATACAATGCGCTAATAATGTGATCTTCGGGGTTTGTTTTTACGGCATAAAGAACCTCTCCTTTGAAATTAGCTCGAAAAAACTGTATGGCATTATTCAGAGCATTAGGCTTGAATAAAAAATACGAGCTATCATACATAGCGCTTGAGTTATTGAACATAATGGTAATCCCAGACTGTCATCAACCAATGTATTTAGAATAATCTATGTTAGTCATAAGAAAAGATATCATCATCATTGTGCCAGCCGATATCCGCTTCTAGTTTTTTTCTCTCTAGTCGGTCTTCAAGTCGACGGCGGTTAAAGGTTTGTTTATCTTGGTTAAGAGGCATGGTTTGGTCTGTTTGATCCAAGTCTGAAAGCGCTGGATCATCAGCAAAATCTTCATCAAACAAATTAGATTTATTATTCATTATGTTAGCTCTCATTCAATAAAAATATGGGGCTATTCAAACCCAGGTATTTTATTTTCGCTTTACTAGCAATACGGCCTATTGCGAGCGACTTAGTCCCGCTCTATGTAGGCGAGTTCTAATTCAGGAGAACTATATACACCATTTTTTAAATTTGGGAAATAAAAATTTATTGGGAGAGGAGAGGCTGATTTTAGAGGGTTTCAAACTCAATTAAATCGACTCCCTCAACAATGGAGTCGCCTATCTGACAGAGGATGTTTTTGATCACACCGTCAGAAGGAGCTGTAATTTTGTGTTCCATTTTCATGGCTTCGAGTACCAGCAATTTTTCGCCTTTTTTAACTTTTTGTTTCGGTTTAATGTTAATTTCAACAATGGTTCCGGGCATAGATGAGCAAAGATGTGTTTCGGTTTCAGATTGATTTAACTGCTGTGCTTTTGGATTTTGTGTATGAAGGATGAATTGTTGTCCTTTTGAAAAAATAGCCATTGCTGTATCAAAGGGGACAACTGTTGCATTGATGGAGTCTTTATCAATGCTAATAGACATTCGATAATCATCATGCCAAATTATCTGTGCAGTCAGGCTTTCCTCTGGAAGTTCAATGGTATGTTGATCACCTTCAGTGGAGATCATAATGGTTATCAAAGCGTCTTCTTGCCAAAATTGAAGCTTAGTTTGTGTGCGGCCATGCGCTCGCCAACCATCTCGAAAAAACCAGGGCGAATTAGTATCGTTTGCACACTGTGCCAAGTCATATCCAATCGCTTGCAGGCGTGCGCATTGTGCAAGACTGGCCAATGCAAGCAACGGATTGGGAATCGATTGGTTTAATGCTGCCAATAAGTCTGAGTGTTGTTCGATAAAACGTGTGTTAATTTTTGCATTTCTAAAGTCACGGTTCTGAGTAATATTAGCAAGAAATTCTGTGTTGGTGGCCACGCCTACAATATGTATTTCGGTGAGTGCTTGGTGCAATTGTAGTAAAGCGTTTTCACGATTGTCAGCAAAACTAATTATTTTTCCAATCATAGAGTCATAGTGCATGCTAATGTTGTCGCCTTCGGAAAAACCAGTATCAACGCGAATACCTGTGTCATCATCTGGGATTGAAAAATAAGTAAGTTGTCCTGTTGAAGGTGTGAAATCTTGGGCTGGATTTTCAGCGCAAATTCTCGCCTCAAAGGCATGTCCTTTTTGTTTGATTTGTTTTTGTTTCAGTGGAAGTGGTTCACCTGAAGCAACACGTAATTGCCATTCAACTAAGTCCAGTTGTGTAATCATCTCAGTAACAGGATGCTCAACCTGCAGACGCGTATTCATTTCCATAAAATAAAAATTTTCACTTTCATCAACCAAGAATTCAATAGTGCCTGCGCCAACATATTCAATGGTGTCTAGAATGGCCAGTGCTGATGCAGCCATTTTTTCTCGTGTTTTAGCTGATAAATTAGGGGCAGGAGCTTCTTCAATAATTTTTTGATGACGGCGTTGAACAGAGCAGTCTCGATCAAAAAGCTGGACCTTATTGCTATGAGTGTCGGCAAAAATTTGTAGTTCTATATGTCTTGATTCTGGGAGGTATTTTTCGATGAAAATAGTATCATCACCGAAGCTTGCCTTTGATTCACGCTTTGCACTTGTAATCGCATCTTCAAGTTCAGATAAATTTTCAACGAGCCGCATGCCTTTTCCGCCACCACCGGCTGCCGCTTTTAACAGCAGGGGGACGCCAATTGCTTTGGCTGATTGCTTGATGGTTTTTGGATCTTGTTTCTCACCGTTATAGCCGGGAATCACAGGGATATTGGCTGCTTCTAGCAGTGCTTTGGCTTGATTTTTGTTGGCCATTATTTCCATGGCTTCTGCTGGTGGTCCAACAAAAATAATCTGATGTTCATGACAGGATCTGGCAAAGTCTGGGTTTTCAGCCAAAAAACCATAGCCAGGATGTATAGCATCTGCTTTTACATCCAAAGCGACTTCAATAATTTTCTCAGCATTTAAGTAGCTTTGTGTGCTTGGGGCAGGGCCAACGCAATGTGCTTCATCAGCATGTATAACATGTTGGGAGCAGGCATCAATTTCAGAGTAAACAGCAATTGTATGGATGCCTAAGCGTTTTGCTGTTTTTATAATTCGGCAAGCTATTTCTCCACGGTTTGCGATCAATAATTTTTTAATCATTGTTCTTTCCATGTGGGATTACGTTTTTCAAGAAAAGCTTTAATGCCTTCTTGTCCTTCTGGTGAAACGCGTATAGATGCCAAAATTTTAGCTGTTTCTTGTTTTAAAGTTGGATTGATGGCATCTATTTTCTGGGTAAGTTGCTTTACTGCTGTAATGGCTTGTGGACCGTTGTTCTGAATGCATTCTATTACTTGTTCTGCGGCATCCGCTAATTTTCCTTCATCACAGCATATATGGACCAGCCTTAACTGCTCGGCAGTTGCAGTATCAAAGGTTTCTGCCGTAATAAAATAACGTGTAGCGGCACTTGAACCGATGCATTGAATAACATAGGGCGCTATTGTTGCAGGGATCAATCCAAGCTTTACTTCTGAAAAACAAAATTGTGCAGAAGATTCTGAAATAACGATATCGCAGCAGGCCAGAAGTCCCAATGCGCCCCCATAAGTGCGACCTTGGACAAGCGCGACTGTAGGTTTAGAGAGTGTATTGAGTTTATCGAGGAGTTCTGCCAAAAGTAGGGCGTCTTTCTCATTGACTTGTTCAGATGAGTTGACCATACTTTTCATCCAATTTAGGTCGGCTCCGCTGGAAAAATTTTGCCCAGACGCCCTTAAAACAACCACTCGAATTTCTTCATTTTTGTTAATGACTTCTAACATGTTTGTAAAGTCTTTTATTAACAAACCCGAAAAAGCGTTGTGATTCCTGGAGTTATCCAATGTAATTGTTGAAATACTTCCTTTTATTTCATGATTTATCATGATTTCTCCGTTTCTCGTCCCATGAATTTTTAGTGAAAATATGGTGCTTTTAGTATTTTTTTTGCCAAAAAGTTAAAGTAAGCTTATTTACATACGAATTACACCGTAGTCAGTGTTGGCTATTTCAGCATTCAAGGACATTGAAATACTCAAGCCTAAAATCCGTCTTGTGTCGAGTGGATTGATCACACCGTCATCCCATAAGTGGGCACTAGCGTAATATGGGTTGCCTTGTTGTTCGTACTGGTTTTGGATGTCTTTGATAAAGTTTTTTTGTTCTGACTTCGGCCATTTCTTTCCTTGTCGTTCGATCTTCTCTTGTTTTACTTGTGCTAACACATTGGCTGCTTGTTCACCGCCCATGACACCAATGCGTGCATTAGGCCACATAAATAAAAGGCGTGGGTTATAAGCACGACCACACATGGCATAGTTTCCTGCGCCATAACTATTTCCGATGATGATGGTGAACTTTGGCACCTGGCTACACGCAACGGCATTGACCATCTTTGCACCGTGCTTGGCAATACCACTTGCTTCATATTTTTTCCCGACCATAAAGCCAGTGATATTTTGTAAGAAAATTAGAGGAATTTTTCGTTTATTACAAAGGTGAATAAAGTGTGTACCTTTGAGTGCGGCTTCTGAAAAAAGTATGCCGTTGTTGGCGACAATCCCAACGGGGTAACCGTAAATATGTGCAAAACCACAGACCAGTGTAGGGCCGTAAAGTGCTTTAAACTCGTCAAATTCAGAGCCATCCACAATGCGTGCAATAATTTCGCGAACATCAAAGGGTTGTCTGGGATCGTCATTAACAATGCCGAGTAATTCTTTTTCGTCGTAGGTGGGATCTTGAATGCTTTTTACTTGTAGGCTGATTGTTTTTTTCCGATTTAAATTGTTAACAACTTCACGTGCAATTTGAAGTGCATGCGCATCATCATTTGCGATGTAGTCAGCAACGCCGGAGGTGCGGCAATGTAATTCAGCACCACCTAGTTCTTCAGCAGTAACGACTTCGCCTGTTGCTGCTTTGACAAGTGGGGGGCCGCCCAAAAATATCGTGGCCTGTTCTTTTACCATGATTGCGATGTCTGCCATGGCAGGCACATAAGCACCACCAGCAGTACAAGATCCCATGACAACGGCAATTTGTGGGATATTTTTTGCTGAAAGATTTGCTTGATTGAAGAAGATACGTCCAAAGTGATCTCTATCTGGGAATACTTCGTCTTGCTTAGGCAAAAATGCACCGCCTGAATCGACGAGGTAAATACAGGGGAGATTGTTTTCTTCGGCGATACTCTGTGCGCGAAGATGCTTTTTAACGGTGATCGGATAATACGTACCGCCTTTAACCGTGGGGTCGTTAGCGACGATCATGCATTCTTTCCCCATGACTTGACCAATGCCCGTAATAATACCTGCGGCAGGAATTTCATCTTCATAAAGTCGATGGCCTGCAAGGTGCGATAGTTCTAGAAAAGCGGAACCGGGATCTAGGAGTTGAGCAATACGATCACGAACCAGTATTTTTCCTTGTTCTAATTGACGTTGCTTGGATTGTTCAGACCCACCTTGTTTAATATTTTTTATTTCTTGTTCAAGTTCATTAATCACATGTTGCATAGCAGCTGTGTTTTCTTTGAATGTGTTGCTGTTTGGATTTATTTTGCTGTTAATTTTGGGCATGAGTTTAGTCCTTAAACCATTTCAATTGCGATTGCTGTGGCTTCACCCCCGCCAATGCAAAGTGCGGCAATCCCGCGTTTTAGTTGGTGATGTTGTAGTGCATAGAGGAGTGTAATTAGGATGCGGGCACCTGATGCGCCGATAGGGTGCCCGAGTACGCAAGCGCCTCCATTAATGTTTATTTTTTCATGTGGAATTTTGAGGTCTTTCATTGCAGCCATAGTGACGACGGCGAAGGCTTCATTAATTTCAAAAAGGTCTATGTCATTAATGTTCCAAGCGAGTTGTTTTAATAGACCATTGATTGCGCCAATGGGAGCCGTTGTAAACAATTCGGGTTTTTGTGCGTGAGTATAGTGTCCAACGATTTTGGCCAAGGGTTTTGAGCCATTTTTAATGGCTTGAGATTCTCGCATTAATGCGACGGCTGCAGCTCCGTCTGATATTGAACTTGCATTCGCTGCCGTGATTGTCCCTTCTGGGATAAATGCGGGTTTTAGCTGTGGTATTTTATCAGGGTTTACTGTTTGGGGGCCTTCATCCTCAGCAATTGTTATTTCATGTTTAGGTGTCCTGATTGTCACGGGGGATATTTCGTCGTTAAACTTTCCTTGCTTTGCTGCTTGTTGTGCACGTGATTGAGATTCGCGGGCAAAGTCGTCTTGTGCCTCACGAGTGAAGTTATATTTCTTAACACATTCTTCAGCAAAATAGCCCATTGGACGACCTTTTTCATAGGCATCCTCAAGTCCATCTAACATCATATGGTCGATTATTTGTCCATGACCAAAGCGATATCCGAATCTTGCTTTGGGGAGCAAATAGGGTGCGCGTGACATATTTTCCATACCCCCTGCAATGGCGCGGGAAATAGAGCCAGCCACAATAGCATCGTGCGCTTGCATGATAGCTTTCATCCCAGAACCACACATTTTATTAATGGTTGTGCAGCCCGTTTTTGTTGAGATGCCTGCTGCAAGCGCCGCTTGTCGTGCAGGTGCTTGTCCTAATCCAGCAGGCAAGACACAGCCCATAATGATTTCATCGACAGTCTCAGTTCTAAAATTGGATTGTTTCAGTGTTGCGTGGATGGCAGCTGCACCGAGTTGGATCACTGAAGTATCTTTGAAACAGCCATTAAAATTGCCAGTGGGTGTGCGCTTGGCGCCAACAATAACGATTGGGTCTTTCTTTGTCATAAAGTTTTATTGTCCTGCTTCTTCAAAAAGATTACGCCCGACGACTAGTCGGCGAATTTCAGAGGTGCCAGCACCAATTTCATAAAGCTTTGCATCACGCAATAAACGGCCCGCAGGGAACTCGTTAATGTAACCATTACCGCCGAGACATTGAATAGTTTGCAAGGCCATTTGTGTTGCATTTTCAGCAGCATATAAAATAACGCCGGCAGCGTCTTTTTGATTACAATTGTCTTGGTCGCATCCTCTAGCAATTGCATACAGATAGGCTCGAGTTGCATTTAGTGTCGTATACATGTCGGCAATTTTTGCTTGAATTAATTGAAATTCACCGATGGCTTTTCCAAATTGTTTGCGTTCATGGATGTAAGGTAGTACGAGGTCCATACAGGCTTGCATGATACCCAGCGGTCCAGCAGCAAGAACGACGCGCTCGTAATTCAGGCCGCTCATTAGCACTTTAACGCCTTCGTTAAGTTCTCCAAGAATGTTTCCTTTTGGTACTTCGCAGTTGTCGAAAACCAACTCACACGTATCAGAGCCACGCATACCTAACTTATCGAGTTTTTGTGCTGTGCTGAATCCTTTGAAATTCTTTTCGATGATAAAAGCGGTGATACCGTGCGCGCCCGCTTCAGGTTCTGTTTTTGCGTATACAATCAGGATGTCTGCGCCTGGACCATTGGTAATCCACATTTTTGTGCCATTTAGCACGAATACATCACCTTTGGCTTCTGCGCGAAGTCGCATACTCATGACATCTGAGCCGGAACCGGCTTCACTCATCGCTAATGCTCCGAGGTGTTCGCCCCTAATTAAGGGGGGTAGGAATTTTTGTTTTTGTGCATCGGTGCCAAGGCGGTTAATTTGGTTGACGCAAAGATTAGAGTGCGCGCCATAGCTCAAGCCTATCGATGCGGAAACACGACTGATTTCTTCAATCGCAATAATTTGTTCGAGGTAACCCATGTTGGCGCCACCAAATTCTTCTGGTGCAGTAATTCCTAGTAGTCCCATCTCGCCCAGCTTGGGCCACAAGCTGCGTGGAAAAGTATTTGTTTCATCAACTTCAGCGGCAATAGGAGCAACTTCTTGTTTGGCGAAGTTGATAACCGCCTCGCGTAACATGGTGGTTGTTTCACTTAACTGGAAATCTAGTCCCTGAATCATGATATGATAATCCTTATCTTTTAGTCTGTTCTATTGTAACCACTCAGCAAGGAAAATGTCATGAAAAAAGAACTCGATCTGGTTCCCAGCTGGGTTTATAGCATGGCTGATTATTGTCAGATCTTTGATCTGTCTGATGAGGATTTGACAGGGAATATTTTGGATTATCCGGCCGGCATTTCTAGTTTCAATGCAGAAATGCAAGCGAAAGGTCGCACCATTCTTAGTGGTGACCCAATGTATGATTTTTCTTATGAGAAGATCGCGGCCTACGCTGAACAACTTATCCAGATCAATGCTGCTCATTTGCGTGAGCATTCACAAATTCTACGTCAGAGCAGTTCACAATTGTTAGAAGTGGTTCTTACTGATTGGGAAAAGAGTAAGAGGATCTTTTTAGAAGATTATAAAAAAGGAAAAATAGAAGAACGATATAAATTCATGAAGTTGCCACACCTTCCTTTTGAAGATTATACGTTTGATATCGCACTTTGTTCGGCACATCTTTTCCATACGGAACTCACGCGGGATGCCTCTCGAGAAGCGCTCGTAAAAGAGCTTTGTCGTGTATCCAAAGAGGTCCGAGTTTTTCCATTGCTTGATGAGAAGGGTTCGGTTACAGATGCTTTGGGGCGTGTCATGCTTAACTTTCAAAAACTCAACTATGGTATTAAAATTTCTGAAGTTCCTTATCATCAGATGAAGGGTGGTAATGCCATGTTGAAGATCTGGACCACTGAGTGTGTGGTGGATTGATACGATGTACCCTTTTCTGCGAAAACTCTTATTTCTTTTGCCACCTGAAACTGCTCACCATCTCACTTTACGTCTTGCACGGTGGTTTTATCCGCCTTGTTTGGGTAAACGACGGTGTAAAAATGCATTAGAACATCCCTTTAAGCTTTTTGGGTTAAGCCTAGCGAATCCTGTTGGCCTTGCCGCGGGCTTGGACAAAGATGGGAAATGCATGGATGCTTGGTTTGCCATGGGTTTTGGTTTTATAGAAGTTGGGACCGTGACACCAAAGCCGCAATCTGGAAATCCTAAACCTCGATTATTCCGTATCAGTGATCAAAGTGCGCTGATTAATCGTATGGGCTTTAACAATGCGGGTGTTGATGCGCTTGTCACTCGCTTAAAGCAACGACGTGTGCCGGGAATTGTCGGCGTTAATATCGGGAAGAATAAGGAAACGCCTTTGATTAAAGCTGTCGATGATTATCGCTACTGCTTAGAAAAAGTTTTCCCTTATGCAGATTACGTCACGGTCAATATTTCTTCGCCAAACACACCTGGTTTACGAGCGTTGCAGGGAGCAGAATATTTGGATCATTTGCTATTTGAGCTGATGAAAACGAGAGCTGCACTTGAAAAAGATGTGGGAAAGCATTGCCCGCTTTTAGTTAAGATAGCCCCTGATTTAAATGATTTAGAACTTAAAGCAATGGTTGAGCTTTTTATAAAACATAATATTGACGGAATTATTGCAAGTAATACATCCATTGATCACTCAGCAGTTGAGAGCAGTATGCATGCTATGGAGCAGGGTGGTCTGAGTGGAAAACCTATTTTCCAGCGTGCGAAGACGATGATTAATCGCCTATTCCATCTAACCGAGGGGCGTATTCCTATCATTGCTGTAGGCGGTATTCATTCGCCTGAGCAAGCAAAAGCCATGCTTGGGGAAGGGGCGAGCGCAGTTCAAATATACACAGGTCTTATCTATGAGGGGCCTAGTTTGATCAGAAAAATCATCCGAGCTCTCTAGTCGCTCGGCAAAACTGAGCTTCCTCTTCTATACTCAAAGGAACTGTGAATCAAGCTGGAGAGGGATAATGTTACGGAACAAACTTCTTTCACTCACAATTGTGGGTCTTTTTTTCTTTGCTTCGGCGGGTGTAACGACCAGTGCCTATGCTTATGTGAAGGGTATTTACATCACGTCGAGTACAGCCTCACATACAAAGCGTATGCATTATTTGATTAAGCGGGCTAAAGCCGTTGGCATTAATACATTTGTTATTGATATGTATAAGCCCAATAAGCGTTATAAGAGGAATATTGCTTTAGTGCGTAAGGCAGGGATTCGATATGTGGCCAGGATAGTTGTATTTCCCTATGGTGGCACACATAGCCAAGTTAAGAACCGTGCTATATGGGAAAATCGATGGCGACGAGCGCAGCATGCTATTGCATTAGGGGCAAAAGAAATCCAGCTTGATTATATTCGCTATAAAAAAACAACCCGGCCTTCTGCGCAAAATGCTAAGAACGTCTATGCTGTCATTAACTTTTTTAGAAAAAAACTGCGTGGTACCGGTGTTAAATTACAGATCGATATTTTTGGTGTTGCTGCGCATCGGCCCACACGCACAATTGGCCAAGATGTTAGATTGTTTGCGCCGATTTTAGATTCGATTAATCCGATGGTTTATCCATCGCACTATGAGCCATATCGGCATCATGCGGTGCGGCCTTATAGTACAGTCTATGATTCGGTAAATGCATTGCGCCATCAGCTAAAAGGTTATCCGCATGTGAAAGTGTATGCGTATATTGAACTTTATAATTATCGTTATCCAATGAATAGAGAGACGAAAATTAAATATATCTTAGCGCAGATCCAAGCTGCAAAAAATGCGGGTGCGAATGGTTGGTATGCGTGGAGTGCAACGAATAAGTACAGTCTTTTATTTAATATTTTGCAATCTAAGACTCGTTATAAACATAAGGCTGAAAGACATAGACGTCGTTGATCGTTGAAGGATGTCTGAATGAATAAAGTGCGCAGGTACATTGCAAGTCAGGTACTTGAGATTACACGCGATTTCTTAAGGGAATTGGCGTCTCCCTGGGCCTATCGTTCAGTGAGTTTAGATGCTTCGCTTGAGCAAGATTTGGGTATTGATAGTCTAAAAAGAGCAGAGCTCTTGCATCGCGTTGAGCTTACTTTTCAAATTCAGTTCTCAGACGCTTTAATTCTCAATATTAATACACTGAAAGATATTGTTATTGCTGTTCAAGAAGCCGAGCCCAGTCGCTTGATCCCATCGCGTGAATTTGCGCCGATCTTGAAAGAAGCGGATTTTGATCCCTCCTCAGTGAGTACTTTAACCGAAGTGTTGATGGGTTATGGCGAAAAAGAGCCGAATCGTCCACATATATATTTACAAGATGAGCATGGCTTTGAGCAAGTTATTCAGTATGGGGAGTTATTAGAAGGAGCAATGAAGATAGCGCATAGCCTACATGAGCGAGGTTTTGAAAAAGGAGATACGGTTGCCATCTTGCTGCCTACTTCTGCCGATTTTTTCTATGCATTTTTTGGGATCTTATTGGCGGGCGGTGTTCCTGTCCCGATTTATCCTCCTATAAATCGAGATCAAATAGAAGAATATGCGAAGCGGGAAGTGATTATCCTCCGTAATGCTGGTGCACGCATATTAATTACTTTTCATCGGGCAGAGGGTTTAAGTAAATTATTACAAGCTTTTATTCCTAGTTTAGTCGAAGTCACTACGGTTGATGTGCTGATAAAGTCAGAGCCTGAAAAGCTAGGTGTTTCTTTTAAAGGAGAGGATTCCGCATTAATTCAATATACCTCGGGGAGTACAGGTGACCCAAAAGGTGTATTGCTGAATCATAATAATTTATTAGGAAATATCCGTGCCTATGGCGAAGCAATGGCGGTAACACCAAAAGATAGGATTGTCAGTTGGTTGCCGCTATATCATGATATGGGGCTAATTGGCGCTTGGTTAGGATCACTTTATCACGGGGTTCCAATAACGATTCTGTCACCGCTGGCTTTTCTCGCACGACCTGAACGTTGGTTGTGGAGCATTCATTATCACCATGCCACCCTATCTGCAGCACCTAATTTTGCTTATGAACTATGTACCAATAAAATTTCGGACGAGGCGATAGAGGGACTTAATTTAAGTTCTTGGCGTTTAGCTCTAAATGGTGCAGAAGCAATTTATCCAAAAACGATACGTAGATTTATCAAAAGGTTCTCTGCTTACGGTTTTAAAAAAGAAAGCTTATTTCCAGCGTATGGGCTTGCGGAGTGTTCTGTAGCGCTTGCTTGTTCGCCCATTCCTCGTGAACCTGTTTTTGATAAAGTAGATCGTGAAGTTTTTGATCGAGAAGGCATTGCAAAACCAGTGAGTATTGATGCGAAGAGCTATCGTGAATTTGTTTCTTGTGGTGTTGCATTACCCGGGCATGAAATTCGAATTGTGGATGAAAGTGATCGTTTGGTGGGTGAGTGCAGGGTAGGACACTTGCAGTTTCGTGGGCCATCTAGGATGCAAGGATACTATCGTAATCCCATTGCGACGGAAGCAGTTTTGCACGATGACTGGTGTGATACGGGTGATTTGGCCTATCTTGCAAATGGGGAGTTGTATATCACCGGACGTAAAAAAGATATTATCATTAAAGCCGGTCGTAATTTATATCCTGAAGAAATTGAAGAAATTACGAGTCATGCCACGGGAATTCGGAAAGGTTGTGTGATTGCATTTGGGACAAGAGACTCTCAACGTGGCACCGAAAAACTGATTATTGTTGCTGAAACGCATAAACCAACCTCCTATACGCTGCATGAAATTCGAGATGATGTTATTAAAAAAGTCACGGTTCATTTGGGTATTTCGCCTGATGAAGTCATTTTGATTCCGGCTCGGTCGATACCGAAGACTTCAAGCGGTAAATTGCGCCGATCGACATGTAAGGAAAATTATTTGAATGGAAAAATGGTTCATCATAAGACCCCAGTATGGTTCCAGATTTCTAGATTATTTTTCAGGAGTGCTTTGAAGCGAATAAAAGCTTGGTTTGCTTTTTCTGCCAGGCTTATCTATACCCTTTATCTATGGCTTTTATTCGCTCTTGTTATCCCAGTTACTTGGCTTTTTGTTGTTTTGTTTCCACGGAAAATTGCTGCAAAATCGACTCAGTTATCTTTAAGGTTACTTGTGTATTTGTCGGGATGGCGTGCGAAGATTAAAGGACTTAAAAACTTAAATAAGAATAAGTCTTTTGTGGTCGTTGCTAATCATGCGAGCTATATTGATGTGCTTGTGTTAATAGCATTTCTGCCTGCTTCTTTTGTTTATGTCGGTAAGAAAGAGCTTTTAGATTACTCCTTGCTTCGTAGTTTTATGAAAAAATTGCGTTACTTGACGGTCGATAGGATGGATTTTTCAAAGAGTTCTTCGGACATTGAAAATATGCATGAGGCATTACGAGATGGTTATTCTATCGTTATATTTGCTGAGGGCCTCTTAACCTCTAGTCCTGGGCTGAGACCCTTTAAATCAGGTGCTTTTAAGTTGGCAGTTGAAACGGATACGCCGGTTTGTCCTGTCGCTATCAAGGGAACAAGATCGATATTGCGTGACCCGCATTGGTTATTAAAATTGGGCAGGGTGTCTATCCATGTTGGTGAACCTATTTATCCTCAAGCGAAAAACTGGGGTGAAATCAGTCGTCTTGCCGAAATATCAAGAAATGAAATCGCAAAGCATTGTGGTGAAGGGATTATTAAAATTTAAGAAAAAAATATTTACTTTGTAGCCCAGGGTAAGCGTAGCTCAGCCCTGGGAGTGATTTGATTACTTAAAATGGTACAAAAGACCGGCACCAAAGACACCGTAAAGACCATCCATGCCATTATTGCGATTGAACCCACCTGTATAGTCTACGACTAGATCCAGCTGCTTAGATAGTGCAACAGACACACCAGCACCTGCTAAGCCAGCCGCTTTTGTTTGTGTTACACATTGGCCAGAGTTAAAAATAAAATCACATACTTCAACAGTGATAGCACCAACACCCAGCTTGCCATAGAGAGCGACACGGTTGCCGATAGGTAGGATGCCGCGCACCATAACGCCGTACGTATAAAAAGAAGATGTGAAAACCGTAGTGATGCCAGTGAAATCAGCTTCAAGACCGATGTTAGGGTTGAACTGATAGCCAAGAACAGCATTTCCACCAAAGCCTTCGAAACCGCCTTGAGTTTCACCCGTTTTGTCTCGTACGCCACCAAGACCAGCACCGAGTGTGCCACCCAGATAGACCCCTGTGTGACGATTATATTCTGTTGCATTCATATCTGCGGCGCCAGCAAACGCTGTGGAAACACATAAGAGTGTGGCAAGTACGATTAAGGAGGTTTTAAATTTTGTCATGATAATTCCGGAGGTTAAATATCGATAAAAATTAATGTGGCCAGACCCAGAATCGAACTGGGGACACGAGGATTTTCAGTCCTCTGCTCTACCTACTGAGCTATCTGGCCGGCCTTACAGAAGGGGAAAATTAAACAGGTTCGTGCTCGATGAGTCAAGGTTAATCTGACTCCTTATCACCTTCATTCGAAAAGAAAAATTTTTGCATTTCTTCTTCCAAGAACTGGCGAGACTTTGGGTCAATTACAGACAATCGATATTCGTTAATTAGCATGGTCTGATGAGCAACCCAGGCATCCCATGCAGGCTTGGAGATCTCATTATAAATTTTTTGACCAAGTTCTCCTGGATAGGGTGGATTGTCCAGCCCTTCAGCGTCCTTGCCTAATTTTTTACAAAATACTGTTCGTGTCATGTGCTTTTCCAAATTGTTTAAGTAGGGTTTTAACCGGTGCTGAAATGCCACCGGGCAATGCAGTGGATAGCTTATACCAGACCTGAGAATCAGAATCCATTACACAGCTAGAAACTGGCTTCACATCAATCAGTACTGGTTTAATTTTTAAGTGAAAATGTGTGAATTGATGATCGATGGTTTCCCAGGTTTGATAATCTAACACTTTAAGTTGAAAGTGCTGTTCACAGTGTTTTTTAAGATCAACATCAAGTGCACACTCTGGGAAACTCCAAAGCCCACCCCAGATACCCGTTGGGGGCCTTCTCTCTAAAAATATCTCTCCCGAGGGGCGTCTTAAAAGAAGAATATTCGTTTCTTTGGTTGGGCGCGCTGGTGGTTTTTTTCGGAAGGGGAAATCAGCTTCACGCCCCTCAAGGTGAGCGATACAATCGGCGGATAATGGGCAATGCTCACAGCTTGGTTTGCTGCGTGTGCAAATGGTTGCGCCGAGGTCCATCATGGCTTGGTTATATTGATTGACATTTGCTTGAGGTGTGTTGTTTTTTGCAATTTCCCAGAGTGCTTGATGGACTGCCGTTTTCCCAGGCCACCCCTCGACAGCAAAATAACGGGTTAATACGCGCTTCACATTTCCATCAAGAATGGTCGCAGGAATATTCATCGCAAAAGACGCAATGGCTCCGGCGGTTGATAAACCGATGCCCGGCAAATCAGTCAGTGCTTCAACTGTTTTTGGAAATCTTCCGTTATGCTCTTTATGCAGGATAATCGCAGTTCGATGTAAGTTACGCGCGCGTGCATAGTATCCTAGGCCAGACCAGTGAGATAACACATCATCGACATCAGCAAGAGCGAGTGACTTAAGGTTAGGGAAGGAATGCATGAATCTTTGATAGTAGGGTATTACGGTATTGACTTGAGTTTGCTGCAACATGATCTCAGATACCCACACGCGATAAGCTGTGGGATTCTTTTGCCAGGGTAGGTCATGGCGCCCATGTTTTTGATACCAAGCCAGCAGTTTTTTTGCAATGGTCATTAGTCGAATAAGCTTTTCAGGTTAATGCCTTTTATGGCTTTACCAATGTCCTTTTGTATTTTTGACTTCAAAAACTGACTTGCTAAGCCTTTAACATTCGGTTGAATGGTGGGGGCAAATAGATTCCCAGAGATTACAACAGGTAATTGAATGTTGGGTTTTGGAGAATATGTCATTAGCATTTTTAGGTCGATGCTTGTTTTGGGTAAGTTGACAGTTCCTGATCCGTTCGCTTTTATTTGTTCGCCTGAGATTAGAATATTTTCACTTCTAACCGTGCCATCATTAACATGATAGCTAGCAGAGATTTCTTTAAAGCTAGTCTGAGGTTTTTCGTCCTCAGAGGCCAGTTTGATTTTGGTGTTTTCAAGGAAAATGCTGTTAAGCGCGGTAATCACGATATGTTGGAGATTGGTACCGTAGATCGCACCATCTGATAATTTGAACTCTCCTGAGCCATCAAGTGCTTTCAAGCAAGCTTGTAGCGTGTCACCACGTGTTAGTAGGGTGGTATTAAAATTTAAAGTACCTGTTATCGATGTCTTGCCGGTAAATGCAGCTACAACACGGTTAATTGGGAACTTGTTGATAGACAATAAAATACGATCTATTGAATTTTTCTCGTTCAGTGTTAATTTTATATTTCCACTGTTGTCACGCACAAGTCCGTTAAATGTAGCATGCAGGTTCTTATTCCAAATGAGCATGTTGCCATTTAGCTCTAATGTTATAGGTCTTTTTACTTCGTGGAACTGTGACAGCTCTGTAATAATTTTAAGCGAGTCGAAACGATAGTATTTGTTTTTAAGGTTTAATGTGGCAACAGAAGTTGAATGAAATTTAATGGCTAGATTTGGGTCCTTACGATGAAGTATGCCATCAAGTTCTATTGAATAAGCATTTCCTTTATTAGCAGACTCTATTTGTACGCCTATATTTGAAAGGTCAGTAATATTTTTCGTTTTGTTATTGATGAAATGAAGGTTTGTTTTACTAATAATGATGGTTGGGAAAAGGACGTTTGGGATATTAGATCCTGCTTGGTTTTGATTTGGCACTTGATTGCTTACAGCGATGGCTTTCTTATTTTTTCTTTGCTTAGCATCAAATAAATCACTCCAGTTATTTTTCCCAGAGCTTGTTGTAAGAAAATTGATGGTAGCATTGCTTAGTAATAATTTTGAGGGGTGAAATTTTGCTTTAAAAAGCGGAAAAAGTTCAAGTCGAATTTCTGCAGAGCCTATTTTTGCAAAGTATTTAGCATTTTTAGGTGCTTTAAATCCGGTTGGATTGGCAATGTTAACTTGATTTACTGTCAGCGCAGGTGCAGGGAAGAGAGATAGTTTCATCTTTCCATTGATCGTTACTTGACGCCCTGTGGCTTTATAGAAGGCTTTTTTGATAAGTGGTTTATATGTATCAGGATGTACGAAAAAATAAACAATTGCAGTCAGTATGATATATACAATGATGAGAAGCCCTGCAATTTTTGCGATCAATTTTAGAAATTTATTCATCGTGTAAGTCCTTTTGTTCAGCCTAGCCCTTAGGTATGCTATCGAATCGCCCAACGAGATACCAGTACTATGAAAAAAATTGAGAAAAGACGGCCGATACGGAGTTTTGTTCGTCGAGAAGGAAGGATAACTCCAGCACAGCGCTATGCATTAGACAGCTTATGGGAAAAATATGGCATTGATTACGTAGATCAAGTTTTGAATTTTTCTGAAATTTTTAATCGAGAGGCTGGCTTGGTACTTGAGATTGGGTTTGGCAATGGGGAGTCGCTGCTACAAATGGCTGTTGAAGCACCTGAACTTAATTTTATTGGCATTGAGGTGCACAGTCCTGGTGTTGGTAATTTGTTGCTTGGGATTGAAAGGGAAGCTTGTCAAAACACTCGTATCATTAGTCATGATGCTGTCAACGTATTGGAGCAAATGGTGGGAGATGCTTGCTTGGATAGGGTTCAGATTTTTTTTCCTGATCCATGGCCAAAAAAGCGCCACCATAAACGTCGATTGATTCAAGCTGGCTTTGTAAGTTTATTACACAAAAAATTAAAGCCAAATGGCGTGTTGCATTTGGCTACCGATTGGGAAAATTATGCACAACACATGATGGAAGTTTTATCGGCATCGGAAGGGTTTAGAAATCGAGTCTCGAATGGTGGTTTTTATGCGGATGCCTCAAGCCTCCGCCCTGTGACAAAATTTGAACAGCGCGGCTTGCGCTTAGGGCATAAAATATTTGATTTGATATTTGAGAAAGTTTAGATAAGCTTTTTTATATCAAACACTAAAGTGTTCTTCATTATCTATTAATATATCTTATCCCTATATTTTCTTGACATCAAAATTTCCCCATGACAGACTCCATCCGCTTTATCTTTTAACTAATTAAAAAAGAGAATAATATGAACAAATTGATTGTTGCCTTATTGGCATCTTCTACGCTAGCGCTGAGCACAGCTTCTATTGCTGGTGGCACGACCACAATTGCTCCAGATAACAACATGGATAACGGCGACGCTGCTGGTTTCTATATTGGTGCGAACATTGGCTATGGTGACGTTGATGTCAACCTGCCTTCTGTTCCTGGTATTACAACAAGCAACCGTGGTGTGGCTTGGTCTGCTGAATTGGGTTACCAATTTAACCGCTATGTTGCGCTTGAAGTTGGTGGCATGCGTTTTGCTGATCTGACAGCAAAAGTGAATGGAACTGATGAATCAGCTAAAGTCACAACAGGTGCGTTTGATGTTTTAGTTAAAGGTATTTACCCCATTAGTGATCAATTCAATGTATTTGCTAAAGCCGGTATCGCTGTTTTAGTTCACTCTGAAGTTCTTTCAGGCGGTGGTACTTCAATCACTACTGTGGATAACAACACACAAGTTGTACCTATGTTCGCGCTTGGTTTTGGTTATAACATCACTCGCAATTGGTCAATCAATTTGCAAGGTGTTGCTACTACTTCAAGTGGTGATAGCTATCCTGCAACATACACTGGTCTTGTTGGTGTCAGCTACAAATTTGGCTAATTTTTTAGCCTAATTACTTGGTCGATAACCCTCTTTCGACCGAAGTCTAAAACAGGGCGCCTGAAAGGGTGCCCTGTTTTTTTTTATGTTTATCAAATCAACACTTTACTTCTTCTCTTTGCTTTCATAGAATTCAAAGCTTTCATTTCAGTCGAGAAGTAGTTTTATGA
>Ga0316204_10003980_pt1 | contig 27832 bp, 26 predicted proteins | sample 6monrhotite_MG_2_FD_205661 | JGI IMG/M metagenome (GOLD analysis project Ga0316204, IMG submission 205661) | Microbial mat bacterial communities from mineral coupon in-situ incubated in ocean water Damariscotta River, Maine, United States -... | ecosystem: Environmental > Aquatic > Marine >...
AACCTACTCAAGCAGGAGACTACGCTAAAGCGTGGGATAAAGACAAAACGGCTTAAATCTGGATGGGATGAAAGTTATTTGCTCAAAGTGTTAGGCATTGCAAGCTGATTTATATGCGATTGCCCTGCTTATTGTGGTGAAATGTTACTTTCATATTAATGACGTTGAATTAGTTTCTGCTAATCAACGCGTCTGTTATTGGTGCGGCACACTTATGACGTAAATATTTTTTGTTTTGTACTTGAATTATTCGTTATGAGTTCGATTAGGTTTAGCGTAAAATTTATCGACAGTAGTGAAAAATTATGGTTTCTAAAAATAGATGATCATTCAGTAAGAAAGTTGAAATATTGTTTCGATAATGTGACTTTTCGGTTGTAGCAATTAATAATGTAAAACGTACTAGATAATATAGGGATACGAAAAATAATAAAAACAATAATCTATAAACTAGTATTTTTATTTTCTAAAATGGATTAGCGTTTTCTGTGTGTGGAAAGTTGCTTTCTAATGCTTGGTGAAACCAATGCGTGGTTAACTGTTTGGTTTTTTAACATTCTTTTTTTTCGAGCAAAAGGATTTGCAAAGATGGGTAAAAGCAGTGACTTTAACATTCATGAGTATCAGCAATCACTGACTCAAGTTTCATCGCATACTTCAGAAAATCGATTTCTACATCGCCTACACTGTGTAATTCTCATTGGGCAAGGCTGTAGCTATTCTCAAGTTTCCAATTGGTTTGGTGAACATCCTCGTACTGTTGAACGGTGGGTTCAGCATGCACGTGAATTCGGAGTTGAAGGGCTGAGGGATGAGGAGAAAACAGGTCGCCCAACTCGAGTGCGAGATGATCAAAAATCTTTATTGAAAATTGAAATTACACAAGCCCCTGAAGAGTTTGGCTATAGAAGCCGTTCTTGGAATGGGCGCTTACTGCAATTACATTTGAAAAATAGATATCATATAGATCTCGGTTTGCGACAGTGTCAGAGGTTGTTTAATGAGCTAAAAGTATGTGACTCTGCCAGTATCGCATAAACTCTAAAAATCCGTTTGACTGTTCGGTTAAACCGTTATCCAATAGTTATTAACTACAAAACAGAAAAATGTACTTTATTCATATCAGTCTATTCTTGATATTATTACGAAGGCGTTTTTTTGAACTCTCAGCTTTTACATCTATTATTTTTTACATGTGTATGCGAACGGAGTAAAATGTAGACAATAACTCTTGTTCATATGTGGGGCATAATGGTACCGCTTGTTCAATCTTTCATCATTGTTTCGTTTTTCCTTTTCCTACCTTTCCCGGTAGTGGCTAACTCTTCATCATTATATGATGATTTGCAATCGTCTCCCGGTCAGACCCAAGAACAATCTCAAGAAGAATCTAAACCAAAGCCAATGGATTGGAGTAAACCGGCTGTCTCGCGGGGCTTTGGGTTGGAAGCGAAAAATGAAGAGGATGAATTTTCAGCAAGTCAATATCGTTCAGGTCAGGTTTCTTACTTTTTTGGTGAATATAAAAAGGCGTTAGACAAGTGGCTGCCATTGGCGGAGAAAAACTATACAGAAGCGCTTGCAAGCATTGGCTGGATGTATCAGGCAGGATTAGGTGTAGGAAAAGATATTCATAAAGCTGTTGAGCTTTATAAAAAAGCCGCACAACAGGACCACGCTATTGCACAAAATAATCTCGGTGTATTATTTGAAAATGGCCTCGGTGTTGAGAAAAACCTGAGTAGCGCACGCGAATGGTACAAAAAGTCTGCTGCACAGGGTTATCGGTTTGCAGAGTATAACTACGCTAATCTTCTGCACAATGGCAAAGGTGGTGTAAAAAGTATTGAGAAAGCCATTCAATGGTATCAAAAAGCAGCAGATCAAAACGTAAAAGAAGCAAAAGAGAAATTAGCTGAATTAACAGGGCAAACACCTTTCTCTACCCAATCACATCTACCTGCGCATTAAGGAAGACTGTATGATTCGGGCCATTCCTTGCTTGATTGGTTTTAATTCGACTTAATAGAAGTGACAGAAATTAATGGGCGATGAAATCGTAAGTAGTCAGTTTAGTGATGCAGATTATTCCAACTACTGGGAAAAATTATCATCAGAGACGCGTTTGTTACGACAGATGTTTCAAGATCAACTTTTTGAAGATGGCCAAGCTGTGTTTGGCTTGGAGCAAGAGGCTTGGATTGTTGATCATGAGTGTCAGCCTAAACCTGAAAATCAGTTTTTATTGGATCAGATGAATTCTGAGCTATTAAGCCCTGAACTTGCGAAATTTAATATCGAGCTGAATGTTACCCCACAACTTTTAGCCAGAGATGGCTTGCAAAAAGTCCATCGCGAACTTGAAGAGCTTTGGACAAAGTGCGAAGAGAGTATTGCACAGAAGAATCTTAAGCTACAAATGATCGGCATTTTACCCACGGTTAAAGAGAGCGATTTAACATTAAAGTATATGTCAGAAATGAAACGCTATCGTGCGTTAAATGAGCAGGTATTGAAGTCACGTAATGGTAGCCCGATTCGTTTGGATATTGTGGGTAATGAGCATCTCAAGTGTGATCACAATGACGTTATGTTGGAATCTGCGGCCACCTCATTTCAGTTGCATAGACAAATCCCACCAGCAGCAAGTGCGCGTTACTATAATACGTCTATTATTTTGTCGGCAATAACCGTTGCTATTTCAGCAAATTCGCCTTATCTATTTGAATCGGAATTATGGGACGAAACACGCATACCGTTATTTGAGCAAGCTGTAGAAGTTGGTGGTTATGGTAGTGCGGCACGTGGCCCTATTCGTCGTGTGACATTTGGCTCAGGCTACGCGAAGGAAACCATACTTGAGTGTTTTAATGAAAACCTTGCTCACTATCCAGTTTTGTTACCGGTAAAGTTTGATAGTGAGGAATCTGAACTTCGTTATCTGCGTATGCACAACGGTACCATATGGCGCTGGAATCGTCCGTTAATCGGTTTTGATGAGAATAAAAAGCCACATCTTAGAATCGAGCATCGTGTTATATCCGCAGGGCCAACCGTCATTGATGAGATGGCAAACGCAGTATTTTTTACTGGATTACAAGAGTACTACGCGACAATAGAAAACGCTCCGGAGAATAAGCTAAGTTTTTCTGACGCAAAAAGTAACTTCTATTCCGCAGCACAACACGGTTTGGAAACTAAAATTCGTTGGTTGAATGGTGAAAAGATATCGATAACAAACCTGGTTCTTAATGAATTAATCGCTAATGCCAAACTTGGTTTGCGTCAGCTCGATGTAGATGATGTTTTAATTAATGAATATCTCCACATTATTCAGGCTCGTGTTAGAAGTGGCCAAACGGGGGCTATCTGGCAGAAGAAATATGTTGCCAAACATGGGCGTGATGTCACATTATTGGCCAAAGCATATTGGCAAAATCAGAAAACGGGTGCTCCCGTTCATCAATGGCTGGTTTAAGGAAAATTAATGGCTGTAGAATTAAAAGAATATCATTATCTTCCCCCCGGCTTCCTCGAAAGCTCGGCGAAAAATCTTCATCATATTATTCCACAACCGTCATTGATTCATCTGAAAGGTAAAAAGAGCGAGCCGCTTTTTATTGCAATTTTGCAACATGGTAATGAAGCGGTGGGATTGTATGCAGTACAGAATTTGTTAAAAAGCTATGGCTCTGAAACGTTACCGAGAAGTATTAGCATCTTTGTTAGCAATGTAGCTGCTGCTCGTCAAAATCTTCGTCGCCTTGATCACCAGCCTGATTATAATCGTATGTGGCCAAGTAAGGTGATTGAGCACGAATTGCCTGAGGCTATTGTGATGCAACAAGTTGTTGAGCGAATGAAGCAATTGAAACCTTTCGCTAGTATCGATTTACACAATAATACCGGATTAAATCCTCATTATGCTTGCATTAACAAACTGGATAATCGTTTCTATCATTTAGCGAGTTTATTTTCGCAAACGGTTGTCTATTTTATTCAGCCGCAAGGTGTTCAGTCGATTGCGTTTGCAGAATTATGTCCATCGGTGACGCTAGAATGTGGTCATACAGAAGATGAATCAGGAATCACTCATGCGTTTGAGTTTTTAGATTCATGTTTACAGTTGCATGAAATACCTGATTCAGCGGATGTGAAAAATAGCATCAATATTTATCACACTGTTGCTACAGTAAAAGTTCCGAAAGAGTTTGGTTTCAGTTTTGATGACAGCACGGAAGACCTCTATTTTAACCCAGATCTTGAAGCCTATAATTTTCGTCAGGTTGAAACTGGCAGTCTGTTTGCGTTAACTCACCCGGATAAATCTGTTTTTCTTCAAGTTTATAATGAAGCAGGTAATGAAGCGCAAGAAGACTATTTTGACTTTACTAATAACGAAATTCGTTTGAAAAAGTCGCTTATGCCATCAATGATTACTTTAGATAAGAATGTGATTAGACAGGATTGTTTATGTTATTTGATGGAAAAGATGGATTTAGCATAGTGGAATTTTGAAACAAAAGTGGTTCTGATGAGTCAGAACGTTAATGGGCTAGTGTTCTTCCAAATGCTTGCATAATATCGCTGCTTAATGATTTAATATTCCTATGAAAATTTTGCCGAAAATATCACTTAGCGTTTTGCTGGTTATTGTGATGATAATCCAGCCAGTGGTGTTTTCTTATGCAATGGCAGATATGAATCATAATCATCATGCTGTTGCAGAAAGCTCTGACATGAATCACCAACACATGAACCATGATGATACTCTCATGAGCGATTATGAACCTGCTTCAGTCAACAACTGCTGTGCTTCACCCGCTTGTGGCGGAGCAATTGCGTCAACCATTTCCAACTCTTCTTCGCATTTCTCTTTTGACTACCTGTTAATTAGTAATATCTCACGACAAAGTGTTGTTCTCTCCAGCGAAACGAAACCTCCTCAGAAAATATCTGCGTAAACACCCAAAAACCGTCTGCCGTGTGTAGATAATCTCAATGTTGTTTTCAATCCGTCTTTAAAATAATTGACTAGGAGTCTCAAATGCCTCTATTTGTGCGTGTTTTCACATGTGCATTGCTGCTATTTGTTGTTCAATGGCAAGCCAACGCCGAGCCGCTTTCACTGGATCATGCTGTTGAAATTGCCGTTGTAAATAACCCCAATTTATCGGCGATTCAAGCAAGGGCAGATGCGTTGGCTCAATTGCCTTCGCAGATGGAAGCCTTGCCTGATCCTCGGTTATCGATAAATTTAATGAATTTGCCAGTGGATAGTTTCTCATTGACTCAAGAGGGGATGACACAGTTTCAAATTAGTTTCACTCAGGCTCTACCCTATCCGGGTAAATTATCGTTAAAAGCAAAAGCAGCAACAGAGCGTGCCGAAGCAGCTCGGTTCACTATTGAAGAGGGAACGTTACAGTTAAAAAGCAGCGTTAAACATACCTGGTGGGATATTTTTTACCTTGATCGCGCACTGGATACGGTGGAAAAAAACAAGAAACTGCTCAATCAGTTTTTTGAGTTAGCGGAAACGCATTACAAAGTGGGTAAGGGAGCACAAACCGATGTACTCTTGGCTCAGCTAGAGGTAGTGAAACTCACCAACAAAAAAATTGCACTAAATAGGCAAAAATCAAATGCTAACGTGCGACTAAATAATTTACTCAACCGCGCAGTAGAAACACCAGTGATTATCTCCTCTCAAGTCGATGAAAAGTTGATGAAACTCAAAAGTAGAGAAGAGCTTGTGATAATGGCAAAAAAGCAAAGCCCAGCACTTATTGCCAAACAGCGAATGGTTGAATCGTCAAACAGTGCAGTAAGTCTAGCAAGAAAGAATAGAATGCCCGATTTTATGACGGGTATAAGCTATGGTGTTAGAGCCGGCGAGAATATGGATGGAAGTTCGCGTGCTCATTTGGCATCGTTAATGTTCAGCATGAATCTTCCACTATATTCAGAAAAAAAGCAGGAGCCACATGTTGATCAGCGTAATGCGGAATGGATGCAGCAAAAATATGAACTACAAGATAAAAACAATCTAACTATGCTACAAGTGGAAAACGCAGTAATCAACTATAAGGCTGCAAGTTCTCAAGCGAAACTTTTCAAAGAACTCATCATTCCACAAGCAAATCAAACAGTGGAGGCGATGATGGTTGGGTATCAAGTGGGTAATAACGATTTTCTCACACTCCTGAATAGTCAGACCATGCTTTACAATTATCAAACGCAGTATTGGAAAGTGTTAAGTGTTGCAAACCAGGCGTTAGCAGATTTGATTGCCGCAGTTGGAGAGGAATCTATCTATGAATAAATTATCGACCGGCGTTTTTATGTTTGGTGCATTGATCATTAGTGCATTGGTCATTGGGTTTGGCGGGGGATTTTATTTCTCCAAAACATCAGGCCATCAGCAACAAATAGATGCTACTGCCGCCTCAAAAGGAGATAAGGTACTTTTTTGGCGAAATCCGATGAACCCGGCAATTACTTCCCCTGTGTTTATGAAAGATGAAATGGGAATGGACTATTTACCCGTTTATGCTGATGGGAGGTCTAACAGCGGTGATGTCATTGGTACGGTAAGTATTGATCCTGTTACTGTGCAAAATATTGGTGTGCGTTCAGTCGCTGCGAAAAGAGAAACGCTGTCTCGTGAGATAAATGCTTTGGGTCGTATTGATTTTAATGAAGAGCGTTTGACTAGACTTCATCCTAAGACTTCGGGATGGATCGAGAGCATGCATGTAGATGAAACTGGTGTGCGTGTTAAACACGATACCATTCTTCTTGGCATTTATTCCCCGGATTTGGTTGCTGCACAGCGGGAATATTTGTTAGCACTCACAACTTGGGAAAAAAATAAAAGTAGCAGATCCGAAAGTGTCTTAAAAAGTGCACGAGAGAGACTAGAGTTATTTGATGTGCCTGAGCATCAAATTATGGAGTTGATAAAATCACGAAAAATAAAAAAACAGTTACATATTCATTCCCCATTTCAAGGCAGAGTGATAAAAATTGGGGCGCGCGATGGGCAATATGTTACGCCGAAGGATCAACTCTATTTGATTGCGGATTTGAGTAGAATCTGGGTTAATGTTGATGTGTTTGAAGATCAGCTTGCCTGGGTGAAGGAAGGTGATAGAGCTGAAATGCGTGTGAAAGCAGAACCAGGAAGAGTCTTTCACGGTAAAGTGACTTTCATTCATCCGATTTTCAACAGTAAGAGTCGTACAGCACAAATTCGCTTGGAGTTTGAAAATAGTGATTTAGCATTAAAGCCTGGTATGTTTGCCAATGTGATATTGTTTAGTGATCCACAGAAAAATGCGGTTGTTGTACCAAGTGAATCCATTGTGCGTTCTGGTAATCGCGAGCAGGTGTTTGTCGTACGTGCGCCAGGAAAGTTTGAGCCACGCGAAGTGATTATTGGGGTTTCTGCTTCGGGCCTTACTCAAATACTAGAGGGTGTAAATCCGGGCGATCAGGTAGTCACTTCCAGTCAGTTTCTTATCGACTCAGAATCTAAATTGCGAGAAGCAACGGCAAAAATGATGGCTGTGATGTCGTTAGAGCCTCCCGTTGAAGTGGACGAAGATATGTCTATGGATGGTATGGGTATGTCAAGTATGGAGATAAGGGAGTAGCTTATGATTAATCGCATCATAGATGCATCGATAAATAATCGATTTTTGGTAATCATAGCAACACTGATTATTATAGCCGCAGGTGTATGGTCGTTAAAAAATACGCCATTGGATGCCATACCTGATCTCTCAGATGTGCAGGTCATAGTTTTTACCGAATATCCTGGGCAGGCGCCACAAGTTGTCGAAGATCAGGTTACCTACCCGCTAACAACGGCGATGTTAGCGGTGCCCAGTGCGAAAGTCGTTCGCGGTTATTCATTTTTTGGCCTCTCATTTGTTTATGTTATCTTCGACGATGGAACAGATATGTATTGGGCGCGTTCGCGTGTTTTAGAATCCTTAAATTATGTGAGTGCGAGATTACCCGATGACGTTACACCCTCATTAGGGCCTGATGCTACTGGTGTTGGCTGGGTCTATGAGTATGCGTTAGTAGATCGAAGTGGGGCGCATGATCTGGCACAATTGCGTTCAATTCAAGATTGGTATCTTCGTTATCCATTACAAACGGTCGAAGGTGTTTCAGAAGTCGCATCAGTCGGTGGCCATATTAAACAGTATCAGGTTGAGGTTGATCCTAACGCGCTGCTTGCTTACAACATTCCCTTATCAAAAGTAAAACATGCCATTAAGCGATCTAATAATGATGTTGGTGGTAAATTGATTGAGATGGCTGAAACTGAGTATATGGTGCGCGGTTTAGGCTATATTCAATCGATCGATGATCTGAATGTCATTCCACTCGGGGTTGATGAAAATGGAACACCAATTCGGTTGCAGGATGTGGCGCATGTTCATCTCGGTCCTGAACTTAGGCGAGGTGTTGTTGAGCTGGATGGCGAAGGCGAAGTAGCTGGTGGTGTGGTAATCATGCGCTATGGTGAAAATGCACTCGCAACCATAAAACGTGTTCAGCAAAAACTTGAAGAACTCAAATCTGGTTTGCCTGAAGGTGTAGAAATTGTCACGACATATGATCGTAGTGATTTAATAAATCGTGCAGTAGAGAACCTGCAAGATAAGCTTGTTGAAGAGTCCATTGTTGTTGCATTAATTACAATTATATTTTTACTACATGTTCGTTCTGCACTGGTTGCTGTTATTTTTCTTCCTATCGCAATTTTAGTTGCGTTTATTATTATGAAATGGCAAGGAATAAATGCCAACATCATGTCGTTGGGAGGAATTGCCATTGCGATTGGAGCGATGGTGGATGGTGCTATTGTCATGATAGAAAACGCACATAAGCATCTTGAAAAATTACGCAAGGATAAAGGAGATGTAATAACCTCTCGTGAACGCTGGGGTGCAATCTCGAATGCATCAAAAGAGGTGGGTTCAGCACTGTTTTTCTCGCTGATGATTATTACTGTGTCGTTTTTACCTGTCTTTACATTACAGGCTCAAGAGGGGCGGCTTTTTTCACCGTCCGCATATACAAAAACTTATGCTATGGCAGCTGCTGCGATATTGGCAATTACACTAGTTCCGGTAATCATGGGATATTTGATACGGGGGAAGATATTGGCAGAAGCGAAGAATCCGGTTAACCGGTTTTTGAACTTTTTTCATACACCGCTATTGAAGGTGGCAATACGCTGGCGATGGATGACTCTGTTAATTGCGCTTGTTATTTTATGTGGGACTCTCTATCCGATGAGTAAATTGGGTAGCGAATTTATGCCTCCGTTGGATGAAGGAGACATACTGTATATGCCCACAACCTATCCTGGCATCTCCATCACCAAGGCAAAAGAGATATTGCAGCAAACGGATAAAATATTAAAAACCTTTCCTGAAGTTAAAACTGTGTTTGGAAAAGTGGGTAGGGCAGAAACTGCGACCGATCCCGCGCCTCTTGCAATGTTGGAAACAACGATTCGGCTGAAACCCAAACAGCAATGGCCAGACCCAAATAAGACCACAAAACAGTTAATGAATGAGATGGATGCGGCTATTCAATTTCCTGGTTTAGCTAACGCTTGGACTATGCCTATTAAAACGCGTATCGATATGCTCTCAACCGGGATAAAAACTCCCATCGGTATAAAAGTTAGTGGCCCTGATCTAAATGTGTTGGAAAATATCGCGGGCAAACTCGAGCAGGTTTTAAAACAGTTACCTGATACCCTTTCTGCATTTGGTGATAAGGCGGCTGGCGGATATTTTTTGGATTTTGATATTCATCGCGAGGAGGCGGCACGATATGGACTGACCACTGGGGATGTACAAGATATTATTCAAACCGCAATTGGCGGAATGAATGTGACACGCACTGTCGAGGGATTAGAGCGTTACCCGGTTAATTTGCGATACCCGCGAGAGTTTCGTGACAATTTAGATAGTTTGAAACAAGTGTTGATCCCTACTCCTACAGGATCTCAAATTCCCTTATCATTGGTTGCCGATCTAACGCTAAGGCGAGGCCCGCCTGTTATTAAAAGTGAAAATTCACGACCTAATGCATGGGTGTATGTTGATATTAAGGTCTCTGATATTGGGGGTTATGTTAAGCAAGCGCAAAAAATTGTTGCTGAACAAGTTAACATTCCTCCGGGTTATACCCTAGTGTGGTCTGGTCAGTTTGAATATATGGAACGTGCTGCACAACGGCTTCAAATTGTCATTCCTGCAACCTTGTTAATTATTTTTTTATTACTCTATCTGAATTTTAAAAATATTACCGCGCCACTGGTTGTTATGTTGTCGATTCCATTTGGATTAGTGGGTGGTTTTTGGTTGGTCTATCTATTGGGTTATAACCTCTCTATTGCAGTTGCTGTTGGTTTTATTGCCTTGGCTGGTGTTGCCGCTGAGATTGGCGTATTGGTATTGACGTTTATTGATCACAAAATTGTTCAAATGCGCAATGAGAAAAAGGGGAGCTTGAGTGTGGAAGATGTTATGTTGGCTGTCCAGACAGGTACATCTGATCGGCTCAGGCCTGTGGTAATGACTTCTATCGCGACTATTGCTGGTTTATTGCCAATTATGTGGGGGACGGGAACAGGTTCTGAAGTGATGCAACGAATTGCTGCACCAATGGTTGGTGGTATGATGACAGTATTGATTCTTAGTTTAATTGTGCTGCCAGTTATTTATGGATTGATTATAATATTACAAGAGAGAGTGATGACACGGGAACGAGTTCATCAACAAGAGAATTAGAAAAGGGGAATTATATGAAAAAAGTTATTTTGTCGACGACGATCATTCTATCAATTTTAGGAGGAATCCCACTCTTCGCTAGCGAAGGTCATTCACATGGCAATAAACATGATGATATCTCAGGTGATCACGGACATGGCAGTGGACACGACCATGATGATGCTCCAATGGCTGGAATGTTTATTAAGAAAAAGATGATTGATGCTTATAACGTCCATTTTCATGTAATGGAAGCTAATGATGATATGCGCCATGGTGGAACACACAATCTCATGATTAAGGTGGAAGAGGGCAGCAAAGTACTGCGCAATGTTAAAATAAACTCCAAGGTCATTTACCCCAATGGAAAAGCCGAGAGCAAAGGGCTAATGCGAATGGGCGATTGGTATATGAACGGTTATGATCTTGGTCATAAAGGTAAACATCAATTGATGATACTTTTTAAAACCGCCGATGGGGAAAAACACAAAGGCGGCGTTTATTATCCAGCAAAATAGCCCTAAGCTTTGTGGGCCAGAGTTTACCCTAACGTTGCATAAGATATCGGAATTAAAAGCTTATAGAGCGAGTATAGTAGCGTCTTCGCGCTGGTTTTCTGGTTTGAACTTAGTCACTCTAAGTGAAATCTAGAAAAGCAGCGCGAAGACGCTAATATGCTGCTATAGAAGCAGCAACGCGGTTTTTAACCGAAATTTTATGCAACGTTAGGGTTTAGAGTGCCAAGCTGAAAATATGGATCGCAGTGAGCGATAGTACAAGAAAGAATAGTGTTGTATACATCGTACACCAAAGAGAGAGCAATCTCTGTGCTAAGGTGTATTCAACAATTTTAACGGTGTAGTTAATGTATTTATCAACATGTGCATTTACGATTTTTTTAATTAATACTGCACCGGTACTTTTATTGGGGTTTCTTGTGCGACCTTTAATAATATTGTTAACGTGAATTCTGCTTCGAATTTTCATTACCAAGGAGATTAAAGGTAATAGTAGAAAGATTAACAAACCAATGAAATAGTTATCCGATAATTTGCTGAGCTTTGCTTCGAATTGTTCTGCTGGCTGCATGATCTTATTGAGAGGTCCATTCCAATAGGTCAAAGTTTGTTTTTCTGAATATTCTATTGCTACACGTAATCCTTCCGGCGAAGCATTTTTCCCTAATAGGCCATACTTTACATTTGAGTAGATGACTTGTCCTAAGATACCGGTGATTGCAAGCATAACCAGAAAGCCCAGTGCCATATCACCTGAAACTAATCCTTTACTACCTACCTGAAAACTCGCATGGAACAAAATGGCGATAGTTGCCAAGCCACCTAATGTCATATGAATGCGAAACCAAGAAGAAGTCGTAATTACTTGGCTGTATTTAAATAGCTTGAGTAGGGAATAAACGAAAACAGTACAAAGCAACCCGATACCGATCAACCCTAAATCATATGCTTGAGCTGAGTTCGGCATGAACGCAAAATGATCTCTAAAAAACCACCCTACGTAGAGTGTTAAAAGAATAAGAGCAAGGCATAGCTCATCATACAGATTAAACTTGTGCTTTTTATCATCAGTTGTTTCAAATCCTAAACCGATTGGTGTTTTTTTGAGTAAATCAGCACTGGATAGTATGCGATTCATAGTTAGCCCTTTTGCTCTTATGTCATATATAGAGGATAAGACGTTTTAAGTGATAAAAAAGTTTCAGAAAAAACCATACTAATTTTGTTGGGTTTACCCGACGTTTAACTGAAAGAATAGCTTTATGGAATATCTGAATGAAAAGTACGCGAATTGTTTGTTTGTAGATCAGTCTATCCCAAGAGTAACCTTGTTTTTATATGGACTAGGGCTGAGAGTTTCTCTCTCTCCATTATTTCAGTATGTTTAGCAAATATTCCTGAAGTAACTTGTTGAGATGGTCGAGATATTTTTAACGCACGATAAAAATTATGGTGCATTGACGATGCGTTGAGAAACCATGAAATCAGTATCCAATAAACTCATCATTTTTGCTTTGTTAGCAATACTTACCCCAACATTTGTTAGTAATGTTCTGCTTGATCGAGAAGTAGAAAAGGGGGTGGAATATACAAAACTCAACGATCTTATGAACATTATTGATGCGCGTTATATTCATGTTTTAGATTTTTTAAAACAGGAAAAACGACTTATTAGTACATTATCTGAGAATCACTTCCTCCACGAAAATCTTGTTCACTATTATGACCACTATGAAGGGATGTCTGAAAAGAATAAAGATCACGCGTTTATTGATATCCAAGAGTTTGTGAAACATATGTATGACGATTCTTTGCTCGATTGGCACGCAATGAAGGAGGATAGAGAAAAAGGGATGTCGTTAGAAAAAGTCTTTGATCGAGATGTTAAGTGGGATATGTATCGATTAGATGAAAGGCTTTATAGATATCAGGAAGTATTCATTACAGACCCTAAAGGGGCCATTCTTATTTCTTCCAATGAGGAGAGTATTGGAGATAACCTAGCATCATCAGAGTTGTTTCTAGAAGGTAAAAATGAGGTAACAATTATAGACGTATATATCGATCAATATGGCGAGACCGTGATGGCGTTTGTTGCACCTTTGGTTGATGAAAATTACGGATTTCTTGGGATAATCGGGATTAAAGTTAGTACAGATTTTTTAACAGATTTAACAACGGGAGATCTTGGCAATCAAATTGGAGGCAAACTATTTTTTGCCGGATATACACCCTCTACCGATTTCTATATTATCAATAGCAATGGCTATATGCTTACTCAATCCAAGCTGCTGAAAGGTGAGCGTGATACTATTCTCAAACAAGCTTCAAAAACACTACCCTGGCAGCGTTGCGTTGATTCAACTTTAGCTATTCGCGAGACTCAAGAGTTTTATACAAACTATGATGGAAAAATAGTTGGCGGAGCATCCATGTGTGTTTTTGAACTCCAGTGGACTATTGTTGTTGAGCAAGATCGAAACGAAATCTTGGGGCTGTCTACTGCGCTGAAAAAAATAATGGCATTGAGTAATATTTCAATGGCAGCAGTGATTGCATTTCTCATGTTCTATTTAATCAGAGGTATTGTTATTCAACCTATTCAAGCTTTGTCATCCGCAACAAACGCAATGCAAAAAGGTGATTATCGGGCTAGAGTAGCGATTAAAACCAATGATGAGCTGGGTGTGTTAGGTCGTTCATTCAATAAAATGGCGGAGGATATTCAAACATCGACGGAAAACTTAAAGATGATGAATCAGGATTTAGAGGAACTCGTTTCCATACGCACGCGTGAGTTGAGTGAATCTAATGAATATCTTGTGCAAGAAGTTAACAATAGAAAATCTGCACAGATTAGAGCTGAACAGGCAAATCAAGCAAAAAGTATGTTCTTAGCAAATATGTCTCATGAGTTGCGAACGCCTATGCATGCAATTCTTAGCTTTTCAGAGTTGGGTAAAGATAAGGCTGATTCAGCAAGCCCGGAAAAAATTCTAGGTTACTTTTCCGGTATTAGTGAGAGTGGATCAAGATTACTTGAATTATTAAATGATTTGTTGGATTTATCAAAGCTTGAGTCGGGTAAAACAGAACTGAAAATGGAGAAAAACAACCTTTTATCTGTTGTGGAATCGAGTATCAATGAACAAAAAGCGCGTATTAGTGAACTTGAACTAAGTGTCAATATAGTAGATATAAAATGCTCTACAGAAGCTGAGTTTGATCGGACTAAAATTTCACAAGTTGTTACTAATCTTTTATCTAATGCGATTAAGTTCAGTGAAAAAGGTGGAGTTATTAACATTAATATAGTGAGTGAGGAAATTTGGCAAGCACGCGAAGAGGCAATGCTTCCAGCACTTCATTTATCAGTTTCAGATTCTGGTATTGGTATTCCCGAGGAGGAGTTATCATTGGTATTTGATAAATTTGTGCAGAGCAGCAAAACAAATACTGGTGCCGGAGGTACAGGTCTTGGGTTGGCTATATGCCGGGAGATAGTTTCTTTTCATAAAGGAAAAATTTGGGCAGAAAATAGCGATTGTGGCGGTGCTTTATTCCACGTAGTCTTGCCAACTTTACGAACTCCGGCTAGTGCATGACAGATATTATTGAACTAAAAACTGCGAGACTAAAATTGCGTCAGTGGTGTGAAAATGATTTACCAGCTTTTGCTGAGATGAATGCTGATCCGAAAGTCATGGCGTTTTATCCCAATACTTTATCGGCACTGGAAAGTGATGCACTTGCAGAACGATTGAGTACTTTGCTTACTGAGCAGAGCTGGGGCATGTGGGCAGTAGAAAAGTCTGAAGACAATAGTTTTATCGGATTTGTTGGTCTGCACAAACCAAGCTATGAATTACCCGTTTCGCCATGTGTTGAAATTGGCTGGCGATTAGCAAGAGGCGAGTGGGGTAAAGGTTATGCCACTGAAGCAGCAAAAGCCGCACAAACTTTTGCATTTTCCGAATTGAAGTTGTTAACTCTCTATTCGTTTACGTCGGTAATTAATCGGCGTTCTCAATCCGTGATGAAACATTTGCATATGAGGGATACAGAACAAAATTTTGATCACCCTATGCTGCCGGCACAATCGCCGCTTCGTGAACACGTGCTTTACAAAATTGATTGCGATAGTTGGCGTCAACTAAAATAAAGGGCGCCTCTGAAAATTCAGTTATCGTGATGAAGACAAGGCAAAATCAAACGAGAAAGCGCAGTTTACTCGAGTAAATGAGCATTTTGAGTTTGATTTTAACGCAGTCTGCGCACGTTAAATGGATTTTCGGAGGTGCCCTAAAGTTGACGCAAAGTCTCTTATAGTTTTTTCTCACTAAATAGCACTTTTCGTTCTCATTTTTCGGTGTAAAAACCATGCCCAGGTGAACCATAATGTCGTTGTTACAGCGATAGCTGTTAATATCGCTGGAAAAGGGTTGTTAATGTCGCTAATTGACCCCGAGTAGGTAACTATCAGCAAATAGGGAATAGTACCCAAGCTCCAACCAAGCACAAATTTTGAAAAAGGCATTTTACTCGCTCCCGCCAAGCATGCTGAAACCTCTGGGAGTATGGGGATTGCTCTGCTAAGAATTAAAACTAACATCCCGTGTTTATCAAACAACGTCTGCATTTGTATGATCTGATTTTCATCAGGCTCTATTTTTCGAAGCAACTTTTCGCCCCATAGTCGGCTAAGGAAATACCCAGTAAATGCTGCGAGTAGCAAACCTATGAAAACAAAAAGTGGAGCTATTGGATAGCCAATAAAAAAACCGGCTAACAGAATAACTGTCATTGTTGGTATTGCTATGAACAGATCAGCAAATAATAAGAGAATGACAACACCACCCAATAAATAACTGGGTTGCGATTTTAGTGTTTCGAACATTGCCTCAATGTCTTCGACGGTAAGCAAACCGGTAAATTTAATAACAATAAATGTGCTTAAAAATAGTGTTGCTAGAATGAGAGTTGATTTGATTAATAGCTTCATAACGTTTACTCTTAAAAATATTGAATATTAATGACTGGTGATGGCTGTTCTGTGTATAGAATCTTGGCATCATCAAATTTAGGTGGAGAAAAAACGATTCTTGCCCCGTTGGAGAATCCAATGCCGTCTCTCGGGATTATTCCTGTCCAGTTTTTCGTTACCTTTTCATCCATGTTTTCATCATGTAGAACTTTAATAGCGAAGAATTTTTTTAGCGGAACCGCGATCTCTATTTTTTGCTGAGCTGAAGTGACAGGATAAATGAATTTTGATAGCGCTTTGTTATGTTCTTTAGGGAAACCATCCCGCGAAAATACGAATATTACGAGCTGCCCTGCGCGTTCAGTTTTAATATTATTTATGTTGATTAATGCTAAATTGGTTTTCACGTTATCCGTCTCCCCAGCAAAGGCATTGTTAGCAAACAGTATGAGTAATAATCCATATTTTGCATGTTTTGTAAGCCCCATAACATCTCCTAATGTTTTTTAAGAATCCGTTTTACCAATCCAGGATACAAACGTATTAACAACGGTAGTAGACGAGCTTTTCCCACATATATTTCATTTTTTTCACGTTCGATACCCTTAATAATTTCCAGTGCTGCAGCTTCTGGAGAAATCTTTCCTTTACCACGACCAGTTGTCATTGGTGTGTCGACCAACGGCAGTAGTACTTCGATAACTTTCACTGGGGTATTACTTAACTGGTAGCGTAGTGACTGAGAGAAACTGTGGATAGCAGCTTTACTGGCACAATAACCCGCAGATGATGACTTTGGATATAACGCTAATCCAGAAGACAGGTTTACAATTGCGCTTTGGGAGCGAGACAGTAGAGTAGGAAGCAATAAATAACTTAACCACATGACGGAGGTGAAATTCGTGGTTATCTCAACATCAATTTGATCGAAGGCAAAGTCGTCATCGATCAGCTTGGGTGTATACTGCACAGCCGCACAATTAATGAGTACATCCAAATCGATATTCTTTGATTTCAATTTTTCAGCGAGGTGCAGCACCTCATTTTTCTTGCTAAGATCACATTGGATCTTAGTAATATCAGGGTTGATTTCAGTTATTTGATCCCAGTTGTTTTCAGAACGTGTGACTACGATTAATTGGTTGTTTTTGGTACTGAGTTGTTTGACAAGATTAAACCCAATTCCAGAATTTCCACCTGTAATCAATATGGTTTTTTGAGTGAGATTCATAGTCGCCTCCTTATATTGCTAGAGTTTACGGAGACGTTGACAGTAAATAATTAACCGAGGTTAATTTTGAAGAAAAATTTATTTAAAAGTCTCGTGGATTTCCCCGTTTCGGATGAGGATAAGCGCTATCTCAACCAATCGATTAAGTTGGAAAAGTATAAAAAGGACGAATCTGTTTTTCGGCAGGGCGAAATTTGTCCGAAAGTTTATTTTATAGGTACAGGTTTGGTGAAGTTGAGCTATTTAACCCTGGAAGGTAAAGAGTATATAAAATCGTTTATTTCCGAGAACGAAATGTTTGGTTCTCTTCAGAGTCAGTTGAGCGGAGGTGGAAGTAGTTTCAGTGCAATTGCTATGGAGGAGCTAGAACTTGAAGTTCTCGACTTCTCGATAATGAAAGAGTTGATAGAACGTTATCCAGCGCTGCAGAAGTTGCTGCTTGGTTTTTTTCAACAGCTCGCGTTGAAAAAAGAGATTCGTGAATATGAATTTTTGTGTTTGTCTGCCCAACAACGTTATGAAAATTTCTGTCTAAATTACCCTGAGATGTCAGCGAGAATCAAACAATCAGAGTTGGCATTGTATTTAGGAATAACACCAATAGCACTCAGTCGCTTAAAGCATCGCAAATAGTTGTTGCTCCACACTTCAGCAGCTTCTTTAGCGGTGCGCCAATAGGCATATATACTGTTGAGTTGATCTGTTTCATCCGTTAATCAGTCCAACTTTGAGGTTATTTGCCTGGTAGATAGGTTTCCCCCTATGTATTACGATACCATCGGCAATTCCTAATGGCATAGGTCGTTTGAATAGACGTTTAATATGCAGTTGATACTGAATAGATCCAGCATCAGGATATATTTGCCCACTAAATTTAACATCGCCAACACCTATTGCCCGGCCTTTACCGGGTAAACCAGACCAGCCTAAATAAACACCCAACAGTTGCCATAACGCATCTAATCCCAAGCAACCAGGCATGACGGGATCACCTTGAAAATGGCAAGCAAAAAACCAATGATTAGGATCAATTTTCAAATTTGCATCAAGTTGGCCTTTATTAAAATTGCCCCCTGTGTTTGAAATATGGTTGATTTCGTCGATCATCAGCATTTGAGCGCTTGGTAGTTGGGCATTGCCTTGACCAAAGAAGTTGCCCTGAGACATAGCTAAAATTTCTGTTTTTGAAAACTGCATTTAACACTCCATGAGTTAAGAGAGTATGCAGTTTTGCAGAATTTAGGGCCTAGCTATTGTAAAAATCGGACTTAAAGCGGTCGAAAAATAAACTGGGGTTTAATAGTAAGTGTTTTTTGTAATCTTTGATCAGATGAGATTGGTCGAAATAACCTAGTTCATAGGCAGAGCTTAGAGAGTTCCTCGGCGCTAAATGTAGTTGTTTACAGGCGTGTTGAATTCGTATCGTCTGCGTAAATGCTTTTGTACTTAACCCAGTGTGAAATCGAAACATACGGTTTAAGTGACGACTACTCCAACCCACCATCGTTGCTAGCTGGGCGACTTTTATCGCACCAAAGGATTGATAGATTAAAGATAATGCATGATCAAACTGCGCATTTGCTTGTGGAAGTAAGTTCTGCAATACCCATTGCTCACAAACCTGTGCTCGTCCACGAAAAAGAGATTGTTGATAGATACCGTTGTGTAGTTCTCTAAACAAACGACACGGGAAATAGTGGCTATCAACCATTTGATCTGTCACTTCAGAAAGGTTTAATTCAAATAAATGTCGGAGTGCGCCAGGATAAAATCGAATACCAAAATAACTGCCTGGTTCTAATATTTGAATGTCATGTGTTTGGGTTTGCGATCCACCAATCATTGAGCCGTGCGGAGAAATAAATATTGCCTGGGTTCCATCTGGTATTACGGGATAGGGGGTAGGTTCTGATGCGCTGATTTGCAAATACGAATGAACAACACTTCTTAGAGCTGCACATGCAGGAGAAGATTCAAGTGAAAGCCCAAAACGTTTGAGTCCTGTTTCTGTCAGTGTTGGTTGAAAAGGTCGGTAGGGCTTAATCATGATAAACTATATTTTCCGCCGAGCGCCGCTTGTCCTATAAAATGATAGGAGTAATGATTAAAAACCTTTGATGTGGTTTAGGGAGTTATCGTTTGTCTTCAATAGAGCATTCTCGGACAGCCTCCTGACTTCTCATTATATTTTATCGCGTTTAGCGTTATTTTTCATCCGATTGACTGCTTGAGTGTTACTACCGATGCTTTTTATTCTCGGCAACGAATAGTTAATTTTGTGTAGAAGGTTATAATTATCCTAGATTAATCAGTTGATCCACGATTTATAGCACAATCATTTGATTTACTTGGCTATATGAAAAGTATTTGATTCACCAACCAGGTGAACGCAAAACTTTTCATTACGCCAATCAAACCAACTGCTTGCACTCTAAATACGCGTCCAACTGATTAATCTAGGATTATTATTTACAGTGGAATCGAAGGGAGATATATGAAAGGCGAAAAAGAAAATCAAGCTGACGGCGACAAGAAGGAAGCGGTGTCGGATCAGGAATACAGACCTAAAAAGGGTTTGGAAGATTGGGAGATGTTACAAGAGAGAGAAGAGCCACCTCTAAAAATTCCCTTTTGGTTGCCAATTTTAATTGGAGGATTGTTACTTGCTGCTATTCTTCTTACTTTTCCATTCATGGGAGTAAGAGCGGGGTATGAACGCCCATGGTTGGATTGGGGCCTACTTATCGGGGCGGGATATGGGGTTTTTTCGCTCATTGTAATCTATTTTTTCATGAAAAAGAGAAAAAATGCAGCAGATGAGGCTAAGGTAAACGAAGATAAAAAATAGAATAAGGCGTAACTTTGGATACGCTGATTCAACATCAACAATAGGGTCACAGCTTGATTTGAACTGTGATATCAAGTAATGACCCTAATATGACCTCTTACCTTCATCTATTTAAAAACAAGAGGTTAGCGAGTATTTCATTATCAAATAAAAACCTAGTAACTTTCTCAAGAAAGAATTATTATGTTCGATAATATAAGGGTATGCTTATATTTGGAGATTCTTTGAGGAGGTAAAAATGAGCGACTTCATCTCTGGAACAGAAGCAAGGCAAATGATTGAAACGCAGAGCGCGTTATTAATTGATGTGAGAAATCCACCTGAATTTCAAGCGGGCACTGCACCTGGAGCGATTAACGTACCGGTAAATTTGATTCCTCATAAAGCTAAAGAAATTAATGTGTCGTTGCCTGTTATTGTTTTTTGCCGATCAGGAGCTAGAAGCTCCCAAGCTCAGATGATTTTGCAGGGTATGGGGTTTGTCAATGTGAAAAATGCAGGTGGTTTGCAGGATTACCTTAATAGTTGATCTTGTTGGATTTCTTTCGAGTTCTATTTTTAGTCTCTCCCTCAATTCGCTGTTGTAAAAAATAGAACTCCTTCTTTACCCCTTAGGGTTTATTATACATCGCCTTTTCCCTACATCCCATCTGCTATATTTAGTTAAGATTACTGAGAAATGATAACAAAGAATATTCTTGAAAAGTGACATGCAGTAAACTCATCCTTGTAAGTTTGATGGTGAGCACCCTTGTCTCCCGCAGTCTATTTTTGTGAATACTATTTATTCCTGTCATACTAATAATTGCACTCGTAGTAAAACACACCTCAATTTTGTTTTGGGAATTTACAAATGAAATACTGCTTGACGCTATTATTTGTTTTTCTATTTTTGACTCCAATTGTAAGTAATGCCGATGTTGAACGCCGGAAAGATCAGTATGGATCAGATTTCGGGTACTATTTTTATCCTATTGCTGGTGAGATTCCTGGCCTGGGTACTTCTACTGGTTTTGGAGGAAGTATTCTTAATATGGGTGACAACGATACTGATGTTACCGGTTATTATATTCGAGGAGATTTTAGTGCGACGGGAATAGCCTTTCTTGATCTGCAACTTTTTCCAAAGCGTTTAGTATTTGATGTTGCATATAATGATTATATGGTCGCTCCCATTAGTTATAACCGCGGCCTAGATTCTGATCCTGATGATTTTATTCAGCCAAAAGTTGAGGGGCACTATGTGTTGGGGCAGATGACTTTAACTTTTGATCAACGCAGGTATGAAACCTTTTTACGCGTAATGACAGGAGTGGATCGATTACATGAAGTGTTGGATTCAGATGGAAATGCTTTTGCGGATATTGATCAGTCGTGGAAAACCTACAATCAAATCTCCATTGGTGGTTCGATTGATCTAACCGATGATCGACTTGACCCACGAGTGGGTAGCCGAATCGAAACGAATATAAGGCTGCCACAAAACGAAGCCGCTTCAGATACAGAATATTTATCGTTAGATGTTAACTTAACGCAATACATTTCAATGCGGCGATGGGATACGCTAGTCATTAATGTGTTTGGTTCGCAGTCGATTGTTACTCGAAAAGGAGAAACAGATTTTGCAAGTGTGAAAGCAAGTGTAGGATTAGGGTGTGAATCTATTGCAGACAGCAGTGAGAAAAACGCCTGCTTTCAGGCTGAAAGTTTAAGAATAAATCAAACGATCGCACACCGAAAATATGGTACTACTTCGTCGTTGGGCGGAACACAACGCCTACGTTCATTCAATAATTATCGATTTTATGCATCAAAAGTGTTCTTTTATGGTTTGGAATACCGATGGAATTTAACGGACGAGCATACTCCGTTTGATATTTTTATAGCCAAAGGCATTCGAACAGGTATTCAGTTAGCCGCTTTTATTGAGCGCGGTTCAGTCTCTGATGGTTATCGTGAATTACTGGAAGAGGGGCGAACCAGTTATGGTGCAGGATTTCGTATGGTCCTTTCTGGTGTGGTTATACGTTTTGATTTAGCTAATGGGAATGAAGGTATTCAATCACAACTGTTTATCACCTATCCGTGGAGTATGTTTTCGGTGGATAATCCCGGTTAAGTATGAACCATTAATTTGAATGTCTTGCTTGTCGATTCAATAGGGCGCTCTTCTGAGCTTTAGTTTTTTCATTCCTGGCTTTTATCATCTCATCATCAGCAAAGCTGGGGTAGCCTTTTAAGCCTGAAGCGAGATAATCTTTCCAAAGCGATTCTTTCATCGATTGATGAGAGAGACTCGATCTTTCTGTGAGTGCTTGATAGATAAGTTCAAAAAGTCGTGGCAACGCAATTTTATGTGTTTGAGTTGTTGTGGAGAACAGCCAATCACTTAAGTTCATGAAATTTTGAAAGGGTGAATCGCCAAGTATAATTTTTTTACTGTGGCTAAATCTACCTGAGTTCGCAATCATATCCCAATAACGTGCGAAGCGATTAAGTTGTTGCATGGTCGAGAAATCGATACAACTATTGCTTAGAATATTATAAGGTGGAAATGGGTTGTAACGCATATCAAACGCGTTTGTGTGGCGAATCATGGGTGTGCCACGTAAACGTTTTAAAATGCCCACCTGAATTTCATGTGGGTTAAGTGCTACTAGTTCATCAAACCCTTGTGCGATGCTTTCTAAGGTTTCACTGGGGAGTCCTAAGATAAGGTCGGTGTGTAGATGAGCATGAGAATTTTTCATTAACCAATCGATATTGCTTTTGCTTTTTTCATTATTCTGTTTGCGGCTGATGAGTGTTTGCACATCGGGGTTGAGTGTTTGTATACCAATCTCAAACTGTAAAGATCCTTCTGGAAATTTTCCGATCATATTTTTTAACTTTTCAGGAAGATGATCTGGGATAAGTTCAAAGTGGAGGAAAAGTTTTTCGTCTATGCGATCCAAAAAAAACTCCATGATCTGAATGCTTGTTTGAACCTTTAAGTTAAATGTGCGATCAACAAATTTAAAATGTCTGACACCTCGTTGATAAAGCTTGTCCATCTCTTGGAGGAATAACTCTACATCAAAGGCGGTGGCAGTCTTGTCAAGCGCGGATAGACAGAACTCACATTTGAATGGACAACCGCGTGAAGCTTCAATGTAGATAACGCGATTTTTTATATCTTCTTCGTTATATTCGGCATAGGGTAACGTCAACATCGGTGGTGGAATTGGATTGGGTCGAATGATTTTCTGTTCAGACTTCTTCCCGGATAAGATATCTTTTGCGAGTCCATAAAATGCCTGGTCTGCCATGCCACAAATCACATAATCAGCTCGTTGTACTATCTCTTGTTGCTCGTGTTCAAAGCTCACTTCTGGGCCACCTAAAACAACAATAACTTTGGGTGCGACAGTTTTTAATAACGCGACAACATGGGTCGTTTGTTCCACGTTCCAAATGTATACACCAAAACCAACGATTGTAGGATTATCAGCTAATAGCCGTTCCACAATATCAATAGGGCGAGAGTTGATGATGAATTCAGATAGAGTTGTTTGCGCTTTCAACTCTTGCATATGTGCTTTGAGGTATCGCAACCCTAGGGAGCTATGAATGTAGCGAGCATTTAAGGTTGAGAGAATGATTTTGCTCATGTTGGTTTCTTCGCAACAAAAATGGCGCGGGTTGGCGCTTGATAACCTTCGATGGTTTTATTGATATTGTTAGGGGCGAGAAAATCTTTTAGAGATTCAAAATCCATCCACTTGGTAACGCGTTGTTCTTCTAACGAAGTCTGATTAATATCAACGAGTTTAATGTCAGTAAAACCCACACGCTGCAGCCACAGCGAGAGTGCATCACATGATGGGAGAAACCAAACATTACGCATTTTCGCATACCTATCTTGCGGAACTAATACGGTATTTTCGTCGCCATCTACGATCAATGTTTCCAACACTAATTCACCACCTGGTTTTAAACAGTTTTTTAATTCTACGAGATGATCGAGCGGTGAGCGGCGGTGATATAACACACCCATAGAAAATGCAGTATCGAAGTGTGGCAGGTTTGGTGGTAGCTCTTCCATTTTAAGGGGAAGCACATAAACGGGATAGTCGGGCAGGTATTTTTTGATAGCCTGGTATTGCATAACAAAGAGTAAGGAGGGGTCGATGCCGATAACCAGTTGTGCTCCTGCGCCAGCCATGCGCCAACTGTGATAGCCGTTACCGCAACCTACATCCAGGATAACGCGATTTTTTAGATCCGAGATATGTGGTGATAGACGATCCCATTTCCAATCTGAGTGCCATTCAGTATCAATTTCTAGTCCGAATAATTTATACGGGCCTTTACGCCACGGCATTAAAGTTCGTAACTGCTTTTCAAGCTGTTGCTGATCTTCAGTGCTAATATTTTCATCGCATCCTGCGCTGACATGAGCATGGTTAAGCTCAATATTTGATGCGTTAAGTTCGGGGAGGCTATTGAGTGCTTCTAACCAACGACTGAGATTACCGTTGTTGGATTGATAGATCTTCTCATCGATCTGTTGTGGCAGCGTCTCCAACCATTTTGCCATGCCGGTGTGCCGAAGTGATTCGTATAATTTGTCGTAGTTCATTTAATGGCAAAGAATGATGCGAAGTTTAAACACTGAAACCAGAGGTCGGTTTTTTGGAATCCAACACCGTGCAGTCTTTGTAAATGGGTTTCGGCAGATTCGGGTATTAATACATTCTCTAAGGCAGTGCGTTTTTGGCTAATTTCCAAATCGGAGTAACCTTGAGATTTTTTGAATGCGTGGTGCAGTTCAGTAAAGAGATGATTTTTGTTTTCATCTGCAAAGGTTATTTTTTCAGAAAGTATTAATACCCCGCCTGGGATAAGCGCATCGTAGATACGTTGTAACAAAATAGTCCGCTCTGCTTTTGGGATAAACTGTAGGGTGAAATTGAGAACAATGATCGAGGCATTTTCCAGTTTGGTTTCAAGAATATCCTGACAGAAGATTTCGTAATGGTATTCGTTGGGAAGAATCTCCAGATTCTTTTTGCAACGTTCAGTCATTGCCTGAGAGTTATCAATCCCGATAACTTTGCATTGCTTATTTGGCAGGTTGCTTAATATTGCCAATGTCGATGCTCCAAGTGAGCAACCGAGGTCATAACAGAAAGTATCTGCTTTTGCATGAGCTTGGGTGAAGACACCAATCATGGAAATGATGTTTTCGTAACCAGGTACTGAGCGTTTGATCATGTCGCTAAAAACGCAGGCGACTGCTTCATCAAACTGAAATTCCTGAGTATTCGCCTGATAAGTGGCGAAAAGTCTGTCTTGTTGGGTCATAAGCATATTATTACCGTAGTGAGCGGGGATTGTACTAAAGTTCGCCGAGATTAAAAATAGAGATTAATTCATAGCAACTGTGAACAGAATTACAGGTAGTGTTTCGGCTGTCTGCTTAAATGTAAGTATGAGTTGATTACATCTCTTACAACCAAGGAGCAGAAAATGAATACTCAACCAAGCCAACGTGATTGGAGTGATTTTTCAGATGAAGATTTTGATGTGGATCTTAGTGTAGGGCCGAATGAATTTCTGATTGATGATGTTGAAGATCTGGAATATGAGGCAGCGAATGAAGACTTATGGGGTGTAGTGGCTGATGTTGATGATAGCTGGGAATCCAGTGGTGGTGATAGTTATTTGTATTACTAAGTTTTCCCGTAACTACTCAGCGTATTCATCTTTTGCCCCAGAATCGCCGTGATTTCGTACTCAATCGGTCACATATATCTATATGCTCCCTCATTCCGTGCGAACTAACAGCGATTCTGGAACAAAATCTAAACACCCTGAGCAGTTACTGTACTTTTTTAAAATACGCTGAGTAGTTACGTTTTCCCAAGCATTATTGAGTCATTTATGAAGTCTATTAAGAATATTGTTGGCTGAAACTCTCGGTTCAGTTTTACCGTCAAGTTTCAGCCATTTATCTACCCTAACATTGCATAAGATATCGAAATTAAAAGCTTATAGAGCTAATATTTAGATTTCCGCTTCAGCATTTGCCTTTCTATTTTTTCTTACTTTAAACTTCTGCAATATAAGATCTTTTTTCTTCAAGATAACAAGAAGGAGGATTAAAACAACCAACGCGGCAATAAGCATCTCTTTTTGTTGCTGATCAGATGTTAAACTTTCTAGTGAAAAGCTGCTGTTTGCTGTGCTCAAGTCCTCCTGCATCGGGGGAGTGAGTAAGTCGTTATCTTGTTGCACTTCTTTATTGGGTGCGTCATTAAATAAATTCTGAGTGCTTAGCAGGAGATCTTCTTCCATAATCATGATTTGATCACGTAGGGATGAGTTTTGTTGATCTAGTTCTGATGCTATTTCTCTCAGATTATCAATTTCCAGTTTTCGGCTTTCAATTTCTTCACGGGTAACGGTCAATGTTTCTACATTGGCCTGCAGTAAAGGAAGGTCATTATTTTCAGTGGAGCTGTTAGTGAGTACTTTCCACTCTTTCTGAAAATTGTAAATAATCTCATTCAGGCTTAGGATTTGAAGCGCCGAATCTTCCGTACGTTTGGTAACTAAAAAGACAATTGCCTCAACAATAGAAATATTGCTGTTCTGTTTTAAAGCTTCAGCAATGATTGATTTATCCCCGGTTTGAGAAATCAACTCAGGTGTAAGCAGAATATTGTACTCTTTAATAAGGCTGCCCTGCGGGGTGGAAACGTGAATCAATAACCCCATGGAAAGTTCTTTGACCGGTTGTTTTGAAACCACATGTAGCGTCACTTCCTTGCTATTTTTTTGAAATAGCTGGAATTTAAAGTTTTTAAGAATTTCTGGGCGATCAATACCACGCTTACTAAACTCCTGTTCGGATGCGAGTTTGATTTGCGTTTTTTTCAGCTCTTCAGGGGAGAAAGAGGGAATATTGATTTCCGCTTTAAATGGCTGTGCAAAGCTAGAGTAGATTTGGATTTTCCCAAAACTGAGTGCAATAGCAGACTGACTAAGCGTGAATAGGCTAAAAAGAGAGCATAGTATAATTATTTTTTTCATGGCTGTATTTTTGATCTATTTTAATGCCGCGATGGCGTGTTTTTATTTTTTATTGCCGATACTGTGGAACGACTTTCCAAAGCCTCAGTAGTTTACCAGAGTATCCCCCAAAATATTAGCGTCAATATCCTGTGGTTAAATACGAGTGATTTAAACCTAGAAAAAGCAGTTGGACACGCAATTAGAATGCAGGATATTGTTTTGAATAGCGTACTAGCACACGGACGTGCGTAGCTAGGACAATGCAGGAGCAATTGTCGAATGAAAAAAGTTGTCTTCACCTGGTTGGTGAAGCAAGCTTTTTTCATATAGCTAAGCGAAACAAGAGCCTGTGTTATATTTCGTGGATCAACTGCTTTTTTTAGG
>Ga0316204_10003981_pt1 | contig 27825 bp, 28 predicted proteins | sample 6monrhotite_MG_2_FD_205661 | JGI IMG/M metagenome (GOLD analysis project Ga0316204, IMG submission 205661) | Microbial mat bacterial communities from mineral coupon in-situ incubated in ocean water Damariscotta River, Maine, United States -... | ecosystem: Environmental > Aquatic > Marine >...
CATTAAACCAATGTATTCTGCTAAAACTTCTTCTTCTATTGAGTTATTTATAGTTTGATTAGTTGCGTGAACCAGCTCATGCACCAAATAACGAAGATTGAACTCATAATTGACTACTTTCGGATCAATTACAACAAGGTTTTCGTTATATGAATAATAGCCATGTTTTCCGCCAAGCTTTTTTAATTCGATCTTAAGGCCTGTTTTTATTGCATGATTAATTAGTTTTCTTCCCGTTTTATTTTTAGAGAGGATATCGAGTAAGTTAGTAAGTTTTGGGGATGTTTGATTGTGTAATGAACTCAGATTTAGCTTATTACTATCGTTTGCGATCACGTTGAATTCTGGTTTCCAACGTAGCCAGGATTGAACAATTATTATATCCCTTAAATCAATCAGGCAATCGTTTTGAATTGAGCAATTATTTTTATCAATTTCGCCTAGGCCAGAAAATGTATGAAAATGTTTTGCATCGTATATTATCAATTCTTTTCTATCAGTAATCACCGTGTTCCAGTTATCAACAGCTTCTTTTAATCTAAAAATATCTAAAGGGCCTTCTTCTCGATTAATGTTGACGAGAAGATTAATGAAATCTGGTCTAAATATACTTTTTTCGACATTGCTGGATGATGAGTAATGATGTGAAGGGAGATTGTTAAGGCTATTTCTATATACACTGGCAGGAACACCAGTAGAATTTGTTTTTACATTATGACTATTGCAGGCGACTAATAACGGTACTGACACCATCAGTAATAGGGTATGAATAAGTAACTTGATGTATGAATATTTCATCGACATATTTCCGCATCGTTCGTACATCGTATCGGCTTATATGGGCATATCTTTAATTTATTGTGCTTAAATATACTTACGTTACTATCTATCTTATTGTTTATATTGTATTTATTTAAAAAAGGGCGGAGATAAATGTCCGCCCAAAACAGGAGGAAACTAAATCTAGATTAATGTTATTTTGGCTCTCTTATACTGATAATGTTTTTCGCTTTAGAAGGGTCGTCGTTTTTTACAATTGTTTCTACCAGTGCAGCTGTCGGTATATGATCTCGTTCCTTTATATAAGTTGCTCCGGATCCCTCGACTACGATGCAATCTGATAATTCAGCTATAGGCAAGTCTACAGAACAGGCTGAATAGGCACTCAAACTGCCTGAAACTAAATAAACTGAAACTAAAATGGTATAGAGGTTTTTCATTACATGTCTCCTAATTGACAAATTAAACATATAACAACTGTAAATGACTTGCTCTTACCAAAAAGTGATCTATTAGATGATAAATATGTGATTTATTCACAATTGATTAATAATCTGTAGTCTAAAATTATCTGTTATTATGAAAACACAATGGAATGAAGGAGCTGAAATGCCAAAAAATATTATCGTTTTATCAGATGGAACTGGCCAGGAAGGAGGTCAAGGTAATAACACTAATATTTACAAATTATTTAATATGCTAGTTGACCGCTCGCCTGAACAAATTGTGTTTTATGATCGTGGAATTGGAACTGGTACGCGAAAAATACTTAGCATGGGTACTGGGTTGGGTTTTTCCAAAAATGTACAAGATGGTTATCGTTTTATATTCGATAACTATCAGACTGGCGATCAAATATTCCTTCTTGGTTTCAGTCGTGGAGCTGCAACTGTTAGAAGCTTATCAAGTTTTATTCATTACTTTGGCATTCTTCCTCAATCCAGACCTGAATTAATATCAAAAGCCTATAATATTTATAAAATAAAAAATAAAGCTAAACGTGACAATCAAGCGAAAGCTTTTATCGTTAAACACCATACTATGTGGGCAAGAGTAAAATTTTTAGGTTGTTATGATACCGTTGCAGCTTTAGGCATCCCTGTACCTCTAATATGCGAGCTAGTTGATCGTATACCTGCATTTCGACATAAGTTTCATGACTTTAGTTTGAGTGAAAGTGTTGAACATGCTTATCAAGCATTAGCATTAGATGATGAACGTAAGGAGTTTCATCCTGTATTATGGGACACGGACATCAAATCATATCAGACTGTTAGGCAGGTATGGTTTTGCGGTATGCATACTGATGTAGGAGGAGGATATGCCGAGCAACAACTGTCTGATATTCCCATGAGTTGGATGATAAAAATGGCAGAAAAGTATGGTTTGAAAATTTATCCCGACCATAAAGTAGAGGTTCATGAAGATATCAATGGCTTTATGCATAATTCTCGTGGAACATTATTTTCGAAAATTTATACAAAAAAACAACGCAATTGGGATAATAAAAGAACAGACAAGCCTGTTATCCATGAAAGTGTTCTGAAGCGAACAAAGAATAAAAGCAATACAGATGATCCAAGATATACAACATGGATAACAGAATTAGAAAGTGAAATAGAACCATGGAATTAATTTAATTAAGCGATATTATTATGATTTCTATATTACGTAATTGGTGGCATCGCAGGATAGTACAGAAATCTGAAATAACAGATACTCAATGGGAACTGATTTTCTCTAGCCTACCGATACTAAATCGATTAACGTTAAATGAAAAAGAAAAATTACGGCAATTAGCAATAATTTTTCTGTATCAAAAAGACTTTGTTGGTGCTCAGGGATTGACTATCACTGAAAGTATGAAAAACATCATTGCCTTGCAGGCATGCTTGCCAATTCTTAATTTAGGTATGGATTGGTATAGAAAGTGGTCGTCAATAATTATCTATCCTGGTGATTTTGTACCAGGTAGGGCGCATGTTGATGAAAATGGAATAGTTCATCAGAATCGGGATGTTTTAAGTGGCGAAGCATGGCTGCGTGGCCCAGTGATACTTTCATGGAATGGTGTTGTATCGGCAACAAAGCTGGATGGTACGAATTTAGTTATACATGAGTTTGTACATAAATTAGATATGATCAATGGTGTTGCAAATGGTTTTCCTCCATTACATAAAAATATGGATAAATCTCATTGGTCGAACAATTTTCAGCATGCATATGAAGACCTTAATCATAGAATAAATATGGGAAAAAAAACGGTAATAGATAATTATGCGGCGAGTGAACCTGCAGAATTTTTTGCCGTATTAAGTGAAGTATTTTTTGAAAGACCTGAACAATTGGAAGCGATATACCCCGTTATTTATAAACACCTGGTTGATTTTTTTCGACAAAACCCTTTGGAAAGGCTATAAGCAGGATGTGGTTAACTTGTTTTTTGTATTTAGATATTTTAATGTAAATAATACCTCTTGAAACCAGTAGAATATTAAGGAAATTGAATGTCTTATACTCAAGAAAACCTAGCGGAACTCGATTTACTAATGCTTTATAATCTTTCTAGCACTCAAGAAGGTTTAAAGATCCACAAGACAGCCGATCCATCAGTAAGGTCTGCAGCTACTCGCCTATTCGAGAGAGGGTTTATTACTCAGGCTGATGGAGGTTACCTTACAACACTTGGTAGTGAAGCAGCTGAGCATACACAGACACTCTTTACCATGTTAAATGCACACAGTGAAGTAACATAAAGATAATATTAAGTCGTATACGTAATTAGTAAGTATGGTACATATGTAATCTCTGAAAATAATGATAAAAAAGATAGCTGCGGATTATATATTTTTACAAAAATTAAAAATTTAATATCACTTTTAAAGTAATTGGGAAATGATATGAATAAAATTTCAGTACTGTTCGTCTGCATGGGCAACATATGCAGATCTCCAACTGCACACGGCGTGTTTCTGGATATGGTGCAAAATGAAAATTTACACGACATAATTACAGTCGATTCTGCTGGGACTCATGCCTATCATGTTGCTGAACCGCCTGATGTTCGTGCTCAGGAAGCAGCACTAAAACGAAAAGTTGATTTAAGCCCGATACGTGCAAGGAAGGCAGTAAAGGAAGACTTTGAAAAGTTTGATTATATATTGGCGATGGATAACAGTAATTTTTCAAGCCTATTATCATTAGCACCAACAGGCTACGAAGATAAACTGAAATTGTTTCTTGATTATGCACCTGATTTAAATGTCTCTGAAGTGCCTGATCCATACTATGGTGGAAGAAATGGCTTTGAACGTGTGTTGGATTTAATTGAAGAGGCATCAGCAGGTTTGTTGAATGACTTAAAAAACAAACACCATTTATAATTAGTCACCTTGTGACCATAAAGCTTAATACCTAGGTAGATGGTAGTTGAAATCTACCATCTACTTACGACACTATAATCAAGACTCTGAATTATTATTAGTTTGATCTACGTTTGTTTTTTGTGCTTCAGGTTTAGGCACAAGATCATGCTTGTGTTTTTCTACCTGTTTTGGCGCCTCAACTTTAGGCTTGTTTACTTGAGCAGGTGATGAGGAATGAGTAGCGCCAGCTACTGCCTGAGCAGTGTTCGCATTAGGCTGTTGAGTAGTAGTCGTTACCTTAGGTTCCGTATTTCCTGCAGGGGCACTCTGAGGCTTAGGTGTAACTGGTGTTGCAGCTTCAGTTGTCGTATTAGTAGGAGCCTGAGCTACTGTTGTCGATTGATTCTTTTCAGTTTCAGTATTTTTAACTAGGCCTGGCTTCTGAACCGATGCTGGCGATGCTGAAGCTTGCTTGTTTGCATTATCATTCGCAACAGGTTTAGCTTGTTGTTGTGATGTTGAATTATTGTCTGGCGTATTTGATGAATTGTTAGCTGAATTTTGATCAGCATTTTTATTCTGATCAGGACGGCGATTACGATTACGACCACCTCGTCTTCCTCTACGATTGCCTTTAGTACCCTCGTTGCGATTCTGCTTTTGTTCCGTATTAGCTTGCCCTTGATTTTGCTTCGACGGTTGATTTTGATCTGATTGCGCTTTATTAGGATCTTGTGTCTTAGATTGTTGCTCTTTTGTGCTTTGATCTCTTCGCTGATTAGGGTTGTTGCGATTACGGTTACGATTTTGCTGAGACCGTTGTTGATTGCGGTTACGGTTACCTTGCTGATTACGTCTTTGTTGATTATTACGTTGTTTTTTAGGTTCTTCTTTGACTACTTTTTTAGCACCAAAAATACTTCCCCAAAGGCTTTTGATAAAACCAGGTGAGGAACTTTCTTGTTTAGTCACTACTGGAGCAGGAGCAGACGGTGTAAGTGCCTGGACGGCTGCTTCTTCTGATGCTACTTGAGGCTGTATACTTTGTTGGGCTATTGGCTCCTCTTTTTCAAGATTACTAGCTAGTTTATGACTTACGTCATCAGCACTATCATCGTCAGTACGTATACGCGTAACTTCGTAGTGAGGTGTTTCAAGTGTATTGTTAGGGATTAGAATAAGATCTATTTTATTGCGATCTTCAATTTCACTAACCATTTTACGTTTTTCATTCAATAGGAATGTCGCTACTCGTACAGGTAGCTGAGCTACTACTTTTGATGTCTTATCTTTAATTGATTCTTCTTCTAGAATACGCAGGATAGATAGGGATAGGGACTCAACACCTCTAATTGTCCCTTGTCCATTACAACGAGGGCACACAATTTGGCTTGCCTCACCTAATGAAGCACTAAGCCGCTGGCGTGACATCTCGAGTAGGCCAAAACGTGAAATACGACCAATTTGAACGCGAGCTCTATCAACCTTAAGAGCATCACGTAAACGATTTTCTACTGACCGTTGATTTTTAGACTGATACATATCGATGAAATCAATAACAACTAATCCACCTAAATCACGCAGTCTAAGTTGACGTGCTATTTCGTCTGCTGCTTCAAGGTTGGTGTTGAGGGCAGTTTCCTCAATATCTCCACCTTTGGTTGCTTTCGCTGAGTTAATATCAATTGATACTAATGCTTCAGTGTGATCGATTACAATTGACCCACCCGCTGGTAACCGTACTTCTCGATTAAAGGCGGTTTCTATCTGGCTTTCAATTTGATATCGGGTAAAAAGAGGGACGCTATCCTGATAAAGTTTGAGCTTTTGTATATTATGAGGCATTACTTGCTTCATAAAGTCTTGGGCATTTTTAAATAATTCTTCATTATCAATGAGGATTTCATTGATATCTTTACGTAAATAGTCGCGTAGGGCACGGATAATAACATTGCTTTCCTGATAGATAAGGAAAGGAGAGGCACGTTCACTTGATGCTTTCTCAATTGCATCCCATAGGGTAACGAGGTAATCGAGATCCCATTGAAGCTCTTCATGATTTCGACCAACACCAGCCGTTCTTACGATAAGGCCCATGCCGTCTTTTATATCAAGAGCAGCCATGGCTTCACGAATTGAATTTCGATCTTCTCCTTCAATTCTACGAGAAACTCCGCCTGCTCTAGGGTTATTAGGCATTAGTACCAGATAACGTCCAGCAAGGCTGATAAAGGTTGTTAGTGCCGCACCTTTGTTACCACGTTCTTCCTTTTCAACTTGAATCACAAGTTCTTGACCTTCATCAAGGACATCTTTGATATTTACTCGCCCACCACCAGCTTTTACATCTTTCTTAAAGTAGCTTCGAGATATTTCTTTTAAGGGAAGGAATCCATGGCGTTGAGAACCGTAATCGACAAAACAAGCTTCAAGGCTTGGTTCGATACGAGTAATTTTGGCTTTATAAATATTGGATTTTTTTTGTTCTCTGGCTGATGTTTCAAGATCAAGGTCATATAATCTCTGGCCATCTACCATGGCAACACGCAACTCTTCTTGCTGAGTTGCATTCACTAGCATTCTTTTCATTTTGTAATCTCTCGGGCATTCATGCAATTTTCACTCGCATCTTTCATATGTAAAATTAAGATGCGTAGGTATAGCTGAGTGCCATCTATTCTGTTTCCTGAATTGTTGCTTTAATGCAACTAGTCAGGATATTAAATTTTGTTAGGGCAGTTATTGTTATCAATAAACATTGAGTAACTTTTTCTTTAGTGCCCATGCATTTTTTATATGTTCAGCTGATTGACCACATTTATGCAAAGATGTGAAAAACCTTAATTGTTCTTATTTCAATTTAATTCAGAGTCTGCATATGGCACTTTAGTTAAACCTAATGCCTTGTACTAAAAACAATTTTCTGAATTCACAATATAGCAGTGTTTATCCATGGCATCAATTCCGATAGGCGATATGCATAGCAGCTGTTATTATTATCGAAATGAATGAATCACTCGCCAAAACTAAATCCAGCGTGCAAGTTGTTGAAATAAAAGAAGATCAAGATGGTCAACGCCTTGATAATTTTTTGTTACGCGCTTTGGGTGACATACCTAAGTCTATGATTTATAGAATAATTAGAAAAGGTGAGGTTAGAGTTAACAAAGGCAGGATAAAACCTAACCATAGACTGAAAACAGGTGATTTTGTAAGGATTCCTCCTGTTAGACATGACACTGAGTCATCTGAGGTAAAATTACCGCAGAGCTTGTTGGGCGAAGTAGGTCGGCAAATATTATTCGAAAATAACGATTACATGGTCGTCAATAAACCTTCTGGCCTCGCTGTACACGGCGGCAGTGGCCTACGCTTTGGTCTGATTGATGTAATTCGCGCGATTAGACCTCAACATGAGTACTTAGAGCTTGTGCATCGTCTTGATAGAGAAACAAGTGGCTGTCTACTGTTTGCAAAGAACCGACAAGCGCTAATATTTATGCATGAACAATTTAAGCAAAATCAGGTCATAAAGAAGTACCTGGCTGGAATTGAAGGGGAATGGAAGAGTGGTACAAAGACTATTTCGGCACCACTGATAAAAAATGCTACTCAAGGAGGTGAGCGTATTGTTGAGGTTAATGATAAAGGTAAAGAAGCAATAAGTCACTTTAAGCTTGTTCAGCAATTTAACCGCTTAAGTCTGATTGAAGTTGAGCTGCAAACTGGTAGAACGCATCAAATAAGGGTACATGCAGCACACGAAGGGCACCCTGTAGCGGGTGATAAAAAATACGGTAATAAAAATTACAATCAATGGATAAAAGAAAAAGGATTGAAGCGGCTTTTTTTGCATTCACACTGGTTAGAATTTTATTTGCCGGGAGACAATGAGAGAACACAAATTAATACACCATTGCCTGATGAGCTTCAGGTGGTTTTAAGTAATCTGGAATCATGTAATAAATGAAGGACATTGAGTTAATTATTTTTGATTGGGATGGGACCTTAATGGACTCTGCCAAACATATTGTCTCTTGTCTGAAAGGTGCAATTAAAACAATGGGACTGGAAGACCGCCATGAGTCTGAATTAAAAAATATTATTGGCTTAGGAATGCGTGAAGCACTCCTTGCCTTGTATCCAGATGAGCAATCCAATGAATTTAGTGATAAATTTTCTGCGGCTTACCGAGAGTTTTATTTTGTAAATGAGGCGCCGCAAGTTATGTTTTCAGGTGCTCACGAAACACTAAAAGCACTTAGACCACATTTTAGATTAGCGATTGCAACAGGAAAAAGCCGACGAGGTTTAGATCTTGTTTTAAAAGAAACGGGACTCAACTCATTCTTTCATGAGAGTCGCTGCTCGGACGAAACACAATCAAAGCCTCATCCTCAAATGCTAGAGGAAATTCTATCATCTCTTCGTATCGATGCTGATAAAGCAATCATGATCGGTGATACAGAATATGATTTAGAAATGGCCAATTTGGCAGGTGTGCATCCAGTAGGGGTGACTTATGGTGTCCATGATGTGTCACGATTAAATAAACATAACCCGGTACACATGCTAGATAAAATTGAAGATTTACCAAGTTGGTTAAACATTACTATTAATGTTTAACTCCAATAATACTAAGGAAAGGATCAGAACATGAGTGATCAACAAAAAGAAGGTTGGGAAAAAGAGCTAGTTAATAAGTTAGCTTTTGCTGCGATAACTGAACAAAGACGATCCAGACGTTGGGGCATTTTCTTTAAAATGATGTTTTTGCTTTATGTTATTGTGGTCCTAATGGTATTTGTTTCTAATGATGGTTCAAGTGCACCTGGCATGCCTAAAGGTGATCATACGGCATTAGTTGAATTATCAGGCATCATCTCTGCAGACAGCGATGCTAGTGCCGACATTATCATTACTGGTTTGCGCGATGCGTTAGAAAACAAAAACAGCAAGGCACTTATAATACGCGCCAATAGTCCGGGAGGAAGCCCTGTCCAAGCTGATTATATATATAACGAAATTCTTCGTTTACGAAAAATATACCCCGACAAACCAATCTACTCAGTTATAACTGATGCCTGCGCATCTGCGTGTTACTACATCATATCTGCAACCGATAAAATTTATGCTAACGAAGCCAGTTTAGTCGGTTCAATTGGTGTGTTGTCAGATGGCTTTGGTTTTGTTGGATCAATGGAAAAACTTGGCATTGAAAGACGTTTGTACACTGCAGGTAAAAATAAAGGCACACTTGATCCATTTTCTCCCCAAAAGCCAGAAGATGTTGAGCATATGTCTAAAATGTTGGGCGAAGTGCATGAGTTATTTATTAACTCAGTAAAAAAAGGACGTGGCGATAAATTAAAAAATGACCCTGACTTATTTACTGGTCTTTTCTGGGCAGGAAAAAAAGCACATGCATTAGGGTTAGTTGATGAGTTTTCCAGTTCAAGTGCTGTTGCGCGTGAAGTAGTAGGGCATGAAGAGATCGTCGATTACACGCCTGATGAACGTTTAATTGATAGATTATTTGATCGTTTAGGTGCTTCTATTGCAAATACAATTATGCCAAAAAATGAAATGCGATTGAAATAAGTAATCATTCTGGAAGAAATCTGCGCGCGCTGTCAATTTTTTAAATAAGGTTGCTCGCGCGCCTTTTTTATAAAACATGAAAGTTTTCGTTTTTAAGCATGGCAACCAAACGAATTAAGGGCAACCCCATGAGGGTATTAGGGTCATCGCCCTGTAATTTTTCAAACAAGGTAATACCTAATCCTTCCGATTTGAAACTGCCTGCACAGTTGTAAGGAGTCTCTTTTAATAAATAGCTTTCAATTTCACTGGTTTCCAATTTTTTAAAAACCACATTAAATGGTACAACTTCGCATTGAATGCTTTCTGAATGACTATTGTATAAACATAGCCCGGTATAAAAATGAACAGTTTGCCCTGATGCTTCTTTTAATTGTTGTATTGCTTTTTCATGGGTGCCGGGCTTTCCAAGAATATTATTATTCACAACTGCAACTTGATCTGAACCAATAATCAGATGATGGGTAAATTGTTTGGCGACTTCTTTCGCTTTAAGTTCGGCAAGACGTGCTACCAACGCTTGAGGAGACTCACCTTTTAATGGTGATTCATCTATATAAGGCGCAGCGGTTTCAAAAGGGACAACTAGTTTTTGTAAAATTTCTTTTCTAAAAGGGGAGGTAGACCCTAATACAAGTAACGGGCTTTTCTCAGGCATAGCTTATTCCAGTTCTATCAATATTTCATCCGGGTTTACACTATCACCTTTACCGACATTAATGCTAACAACTTTTCCGGAAATAGGTGCTTGTATTTCAGTTTCCATTTTCATGGCTTCTGTAACCAGTATTGAATCGCCAGCATTAACACTGTCACCTTCAGTCACCAATATATCGACGATTGTGCCGGGCATGGATGTTGTAACATGGCCAGGTTGCGTAGCGCGTGGACGTTTACTGCTTTTAGAGTTACCCGATTGTGAGTTTTCTGTCTCACCAATTTCATCAAGTGTTTCGACTAAAATTTCTTCAGGCATACCATCAACATTGACATAAAATGGTCTGGTTTCTAAATTTTTATGACCTGTCCCTGTTACTTTTATATGATAAGACTCACCATGCAGCGTGACATTGAATTCGACAGGAGCGGGGTGTCCTGCATTATCTGCCTGAGGTGGTTCTAATGGCTCAGGCACAAGGTTATTATCTTCACGTTGCTGTAAAAAGTCTCGGCCTATTTCGGGAAACATAGCATATATTTGTACGTCTTCTTCAGTTTTTGCTAGATCCTTTATTTCTTTTGAGAGTTTATCCATTTCATTTTCAAGTAAGTCTGCTGGCCTGCAATCTATAATATCTTCATTGCCGATCGCTTGCCGTCTTACACTACTATTGACTTGCCCCGGCGCTTTTCCATATCGACCTTGCAGGTAATGTTTTACTTCGTTTGTAATAGTTTTATATCGTTCACCTGTTACTACATTTAATACAGCCTGTGTGCCTACTATTTGAGAAGTAGGTGTAACCAGCGGAGGGTAACCTAAGTCTTTTCTGACTTTAGGGATTTCTTCAAATACATCATTCATATGATGTAATGCACCTTGTTCACGTAGCTGTGAAATAAGGTTGGATATCATACCGCCAGGTATCTGGTTTACCTGTACACGAGTATCAAGCCCCGCAAATTCGCTTTCAAATTGATGATATTTTTTTCGTACCTCATGGAAGTACATCCCGATTTCCTGAATTAACTCCAAATCCAGACCAGTATCAAACTCGGTTCCTCTTAATGCAGCGACCATCGTTTCTGTTGGTGGATGGCTGGCGCCATTTGAAAATGAAGAAATAGCTGTATCGATATGATAGCAGCCATTTTCAATCGCTTTTAATTGGCACATATCGGCCATGCCAGATGTTGCGTGAGAATGAAGATGGATTGGTATTTCAATGGCTTTATTTAATTCTGTCACTAGATCAGCGGTGACATGAGGCGTCAAAAGCCCCGCCATATCTTTAATTGCTATGCTGTCGCAGCCAAGTTCCTGAAATTGTTTAGCCATTTCTACATAAGTTTCAGTGGTATGCACCGGGCTTACTGTATAGCTAATAGCACCTTGTGCATGCTTACCAACTTGTCGAACAGCTTCTATGGATACTCTTAGATTTCGAACATCATTCATAGCATCAAAAATTCGGAATACATCCACGCCATTTTTAGCTGCTAACTTTACAAAATTCTTGACGACATCATCAGAGTAATGGCGATAGCCTAATAAGTTTTGTCCACGTAGCAACATTTGAATACGCGTGTTTGGTAAGGCTGATTTTAACTGACGTAGGCGATCCCATGGGTCTTCCTTAAGGAAACGCACACAGGCATCGTAAGTTGCACCTCCCCATGCTTCCAGTGCCCAGAAACCGACTGAATCTAGTTTCTGGCATATTGGCAGCATATCTTCTGTTCGCATACGAGTTGCTATCAAACACTGGTGAGCATCTCTAAGTATTACGTCTGTTATTTCAACCTTGGACATTTTTAGTTGATTCCTTGTTTGATTAACTGATATTTATAAACCCATGTGTGCTGCAATAGCTGCTGCAATCACTGCTGCACGTCTACTGGGTGGGTTACGTGTTGAATAATTAATTAATTCCGGGTGTGACTCTACAAAACTGGTATCAAATTGAGCAGATCTGAACTGCGGGTTTTTTAGTATTTCTAATTGATAAGGGATGGTCGTTTTCACGCCGTAGACCACAATATCATTTAGCGCTCGATTCCCGCGACAGAGCAGTTCATCCCATTCAGCTGCCCAGACTATAAGCTTTGCACACATTGAATCGTAAAAAGGTGGAATATAATACCCAGTGTAAATAGCACCATCTGTTCTCACGCCTGGGCCACCTGCAGCAAAATAACGAGTAATACGTCCAAAGCTTGGCAAAAAGTCATTTTTAGGGTCTTCCGCGTTTATGCGAAATTCCATTGCGTAACCATTATGAGTGATTTCGTCCTGCTTATAACTTAATGTTAATCCAGCAGCTATTCGAATTTGCTCTTTAACGATGTCTATCCCTGTTATTTGTTCGGTAATAGTGTGCTCTACTTGTAGGCGCGTATTCATTTCCATGAAATAAAATTGATCATCGATATCAAGTAAAAACTCAACCGTGCCAGCGTTTGTATACCCAGTGTGTTTGGTTGCTTTCACAGCTAACTCGCCAATGTAATTTCTTTGTTCGGGGCTTAACTGGGGTGAAGGGGCGATTTCAATTAATTTTTGGTGGCGTCTTTGTATTGAACAATCTCGTTCAAACAGGTGTACAGCGTTGCCATGCTCATCAGCTAATACCTGAACTTCTATGTGTTTTGGGTCTACAACACACTTTTCCATGAAAATATCCGCTGATCCGAATGCTTTAGTTGCTTCAGATAGGACACGATCATAATTTTTCCTTAATTCTGTAAGGTTATCGCAACGCCGAATGCCACGACCACCTCCACCAGATGTCGCTTTTAACATAACCGGATAACCAAACTCTTCCGCTAGTTTTGCGGCTTCTTCAACATCTTTAAGGTTGCCATCACTACCAGGAATAACAGGGACACCTGCTTCTATCATCGATGTACGGGCTTCAATTTTGTCACCCATATGCTTGATAACATTGGATTTTGGCCCAATAAATTTAACATTGCGCTGTTCACAGATTCTGGCTAATTCTGGATTCTCGGATAAAAACCCGTATCCAGGATGCAATGCATCACAGCCTGCCGCAATAGCAACATTCACAATACGGTGAGCATTTAGATAGCCTGAGAGTGAATCAGGGCCTAGATTGTAAGCTTCATCGGCCTTTTTAACGTGAAGGGAATGTCGGTCTGGTTCAGTATAGATGGCAACTGAGGTGATATTCAGCTCAGCACACGCGCGTACAATACGTACAGCAATTTCTCCGCGGTTCGCTATGAGTATTTTCTTTATCAAAACGAATGTTTACTCCCTGTTATATGTCTATACAGATCTTTCCAGTTTTCTATATAAATTATCTACGCAATAGCAACACATAAGTCAAGAAATTCATCAGGATATTATTGAAAAAACAGAAGATTTTCGACTATTTACTTTGACAGCTGATTAATCAGCGGCTAATATACACGCCTTATGTCAAAGGGTATTCCTGAGCACATCGATTTAATGCGAGCAGCTAACCTAGGTGGCCATTTTAAAGGTACCTATAACATTGCTAGCATGAAGCGATTATCAGAATTATTGGCCGATAAAAAGGGCCAGATAACCGTGGACGTGCTGTTCGGTATTAACGAACAGAACAGGCCATATTTCAAAGGCAGGGCAGTTGGACAACTTCAATTACCTTGTCAACGTTGTATGGAAGCTATCTCAAATGACATAGATATAAGTTTTGAATTGATATTAGTTTCATCAGAGTATCAATCCAAAAAAATAGAAGACGATTGTGAAGTCCTGGTTGTTGATACAGTGCCAGCATCGTTCGTTGAAATTGTTGAAGATGAATTGCTATTGAGCTTTCCATCAGTTTATATGCATGAGCCAAGTGAGTGTAATGCCACTAAATTCATGCAAGATAATCGGAGAGTTCAGTTAAATGAAGATGAGCCTCAAAAGGAAAACCCCTTTGATGCCTTAAAAGATTTAAAGCTAGATGGTTAAACTTTTTACCAGGAGTAAATAAAATGGCAGTACAAAAGAGCCGAAGAACACCTTCCACTCGTGGAATGAGACGTTCACATGATGCATTAAAGGCATCCACATTATCTGTAGATCAGGAAACAGGCGAAAAACATTTACGTCATCAAGTAAGCCCTGATGGTTTTTACCGTGGTCGTCAAATCGTTCCGAGCAAGAACTAGAAATCAGCAAAGCCATCTTTGGCTTGGCATACGATATAAAGACTGCAGATGTGTTCTTTTTGGAACCACTGCAGTCTTTGTCGTTTAATATGTTCCTGATATCTAATACATGAAACCAGAATACACCATTGCTATTGATGCCATGAGCGGCGATTTTGGCCCTGAAATTGTGTTGCCAGCAGCAATTGAATTTATCAAAAAACGCAAAACAGTTTGCTTGATTCTGGTTGGACAAGAAGAAGAGTTACGCCCGCGATTGCAAACCTTGGGTATTTCAGAAAACGAAAATCTACGTATACACCATGCTTCGCAAATTGTGGAAATGGACGAGTCACCTTCTAAGGCGATGCGTGGTAAAAAAGATTCTTCTATGCGTATAGCTTTGAATCTCGTTAAAGAAGGCGAAGCTGATGCCTGTGTAAGTGCGGGTAATACAGGTGCACTCATGGCGACAGCACGTTATGTTTTAAAAACCCTTTCAGGCATAGATCGTCCTGCTATTATTTCAAGCTTACCTGCTATTAGTGGACATACACACGTTCTTGACTTAGGTGCCAACATTGATTGTACTTCTGATCAGCTTTTCCAATTTGCTGTAATGGGCTCTGTTTTAGCCAGCGCAATTGATAACATAGAGAAACCGAAAGTTGGTTTACTAAATATTGGTGAAGAGGAAATTAAAGGCAACGATAAAATAAAAGTTGCAGCGCAGTTACTGTCAGCAAGTGATTTAAATTACATAGGTTTCGTAGAAGGCGACGACATCTATACAGGCGATGTCGACGTTGTTGTTTGTGATGGCTTTATAGGTAATGTTGCATTGAAAGCAAGTGAAGGGCTAGCCAAGATGATTAGCCATTACATGAAAACAGAATTCAAGAAAAACATTCTTACTCGACTAGCCGGCCTAATTTCCATGCCTGTGCTGAAGGCATTTAGAAACAGAATTGACCCACGAAAATATAACGGTGCCAGCCTTGTTGGTTTGCGTGGTATCGTTATAAAAAGTCACGGTGGTGCTGATGCAATGGCCTTCGCCAATGCAATTGACATTGCGTTAATTGAAGTAGACAAAGCGGTTCCACAAAAAATAAGTTATAACCTGGAGTCATTGTTGTCAGAGAGGCATTCCGATTGAGTTACGCAAGAATACTAGGTACAGGTAGCTACCTGCCCGAAAAAATTATCAGTAATACCGATCTTGAAAAAACAGTTGATACCAGCGACCAATGGATTCAGGAAAGAACTGGAATTAAAAAACGCCATATCGCAGCTGAAAATGAAACTACATGTGACCTAGCAGAAAAAGCTGCGCGTAATGCGATGGAAGCGGCTAACCTAACGGCTAAAGATATTGACATGGTGATCGTTGCTACAACAACACCCGATCGCGTTTTTCCAAGTACCGCTTGTTTACTACAACAACGCTTAGGAATATCAGGTGGCGCCGCATTTGATATACAAGCCGTATGCACTGGATTTGTTTATGCTATGGGTGTTGCGGAAAAATTCATTCTTACTAATTCTGCAAAAAATATATTAATCGTCGGCGCTGAAACATTATCTCGAATAGTAGATTGGACAGACAGATCAACATGTATTTTATTTGGTGATGGTGCAGGTGCAGTTGTACTTGGCGCGAGTAAAGAACAAGGTATTTTATCAACACATTTACACGCAGACGGTGCGTATGAAAATTTATTAACAGTTCCTGCAGGCGTATCAGAAGGATATGACAATCCTGCTTTTATTGAAATGAAAGGAAATGAAGTTTTCAAAATGGCAGTAAATACACTCGGCCGTATTGTAGATGAAACACTCGCAGCAAATAATATGGAAAAATCAGATGTCGATTGGTTAATTCCACATCAAGCCAACATTCGTATTATTAATGCAACTGCAAAAAAACTTAAAATGTCTAGCGATAATGTTGTAATGACAGTTGCTGAACATGGGAATACGTCTGCTGCATCTGTTCCACTTGCATTAGATACAGCTGTTCGTGATGGACGTATTAAACGTGGAGAAGTTTTACTGCTTGAGGCCTTTGGTGGTGGTTTCACCTGGGGCTCGGTTCTTATAAAATATTAATTGAGATTTAATCATGTCACTAGCAATTGTATTTCCAGGTCAAGGTTCACAATCTATCGGAATGATGAAATCGTTCCACGAAGTATATGAAATAGCACGTCAAACATTTGAGGAAGCTTCTGATGCGTTGGGTTACGATTTATGGAAGTTAGTTTCTGAAGGAACAACAGAAGAATTAAATCAAACTGAGGTAACGCAACCCGCGATGCTTACGGCTGGCGTTATTTGCTGGCGCATCTGGAATGAAAACAATGGTACACAACCTGATCTTCTCGCTGGTCATAGTTTAGGCGAATACACTGCTTTAGTTTGCGCAGGTGCAATTGATTTCAAAGATGCTATTAAATTGGTCGCGCAAAGAGGTAAATTAATGCAGGCTTCTGTAGCAGAAGGCGAAGGAGCAATGGCCGCTATTTTAGGGTTAGATGATGCCAGCGTAATAGAAGCGTGCAAAGCAGCCGCGGAAGATGAAGTTGTAGAGGCAGTAAATTTCAATTCACCAGGTCAGGTAGTTATTGCAGGACAGCGAACTGCAGTACAAAGAGCTATCGATACTTTAAAAGAAACAGGTGCTAAAAGGGCGCTAATGTTGCCCGTGAGTGTTCCTTCTCACTGTCAATTAATGGTGCCTGCGGCTGAAAAACTATTTGAAAGCTTGTCAACAATAACTGTTAATGCTCCGGTTATACCTGTTATTCACAATGTTGATGTTAGTACACATAGCGACGCTGATGAGATTCGTCAAATACTAAAACAACAGTTATACAACCCTGTCCGATGGGTAGATACAATCCAGTCAATGACAGATCAAGGTGTTGACAAAATTATTGAATGCGGACCTGGTAAGGTATTAATTGGTTTATGTAAACGCATCGATAAAAACATAAATGGTTTTGCAGTATTTGATACTGATTCTCTAACCAGTGCTCTAGAAGGTTAAAATTACTCATGGAAACAATATTAGATCTACAAGGCGAAGTTGCATTAGTAACAGGAGCTAGTCGAGGTATAGGTAAGGCAATCGCAGAAGCTTTAGGTAGTCGTGGAGCAACCGTAATTGGTACCGCTACAAGCGAAGCTGGAGCAGATTCCATTAGTCAATATTTATCAGATGCTGTCATTCAAGGAAAAGGTATGATACTTGATGTCACTCAGACTGACAGTATTAAGTTGACACTGGATTTAATTGCAAAAGAATATGGTGCTCCATCTATCCTGATTAATAATGCCGGTATTACACGTGATAATTTATTGATGCGCATGAAGGAAGAGGAATGGGACTCAATTATAGATACCAACTTAACTTCAATCTACAGACTCAGTAAAGCCTGTATGCGTGCCATGATGAAGGCGAAAAAGGGCCGAATTATCAGTATCTCATCGGTTGTTGGTGTTTCTGGAAATCCTGGACAGACTAATTATTCAGCTGCCAAAGCGGGCATGATTGGCTTTAGTAAGTCACTTGCTCGTGAAATTGGCTCAAGAGGCGTTACGGTAAATGTTGTAGCTCCCGGTTTTATTGATACGGATATGACGCGTGATTTACCAGAAGACCAGAAAACGGCTCTTCTCAATCAGATACCCTTGAGTCGATTAGGTTCTGTAAATGAGATAGCTGCCGCAGTCGCTTTTCTGGCTTCGCCTTCGGCTGCCTACATTACAGGTGAAACAATTCACGTGAATGGTGGCATGTATATGAATTAATACATTATTCTATATTACCTATTGTTAATGTAACTTATAGAATATAGTTGCATCTAATTGTTTTAATTAATTATATTTTTATTGATATATAAAAATATTTACGATAAAAAATGTGCTTATTAAGCTGGTATATTGGTGCTGATTTAACTAAAATACTCGCCGCAAGATAATAAAAGCATTGCTATCAGAATAATATTAGAGGAAGTTAAACATGAGTACAGTTGAAGAACGCGTTAAAAAGATTATCGTTGAACAGTTAGGCGTCAATGAGGATCAAGTAGTAAACGCTGCATCTTTTGTAGATGATCTTGGCGCTGATTCCCTGGATACTGTTGAGCTTGTAATGGCTCTGGAAGAAGAGTTCGAATGTGAAATTCCAGATGAAGAATCAGCCAATATAACAACCGTCCAACTTGCTATTGATTACGTTAATAGCCATACCTGATTAATATCAACCTGTAGAAGGCTTTATTTAAAGCTGACTACGGATTTTATTTTTCCGAGAGGAATCGATTTTGTCTAAAAGGCGTGTAGTAGTAACAGGATTGGGAATTATTTCTCCTGTTGGTCTTTCTGTATCAGAGGCCTGGGATAATATCCTAGCTGGTAAAAGCGGCATTTCCCCAATAACTGAGTTTGATGTTAGCGAATTCTCATCTCAGTTCGGTGGACGTATTGTCGGTTTTGATGCAAAAGACTACATCAAGCCAAAAGATATTAAAAAAATGGATCCTTTTATTCACTACGGTATTGCAGCAGCCTGCCAAGCAATAGAAGATTCAGGTATTGAAGCCACAGAAGAAAATGCACATCGAATAGGTGTTGCGATTGGATCGGGTATAGGCGGTATCGGTTCAATTGAAAAAAATCATAATTTATTCTTAAAAGGCGGGCCACGAAAAATATCACCCTTTTTCGTTCCACAAAGCATTATAAACATGATCTCCGGTAACCTTTCAATCCAATACGGGTTCAAGGGTCCTAATTACGCTATTGTAACGGCTTGCACTACAGGTACACATAACATTGGTTCAGCTGGTCGTATGATCGAATATGGTGATGCGGACGTTATGATTGTAGGTGGCGCAGAAATGGCCACGACACCAACTAGTCTTGGCGGTTTTGCTGCTGCTCGAGCACTTTCTACGCGTAATGACAACCCCGAAGGCGCTAGCAGACCTTGGGATAAAGACAGAGACGGTTTCGTGCTAGGTGACGGAGCAGGTGTTTTAGTACTTGAAGAATACGAGCACGCAAAAAAGCGTGGCGCCAAAATTTATGCTGAGCTAGCTGGCTTTGGTATGAGTGGTGATGCATTCCATATGACTAATCCACCACCTGATGGTGAGGGTGCAAAACGTTGTATGCAAAATGCTATGGATAATGCAGGTGTTAATGCAACTGATATTGATTATATCAATGCACATGGAACCTCTACACCTGCAGGTGATAAAGCTGAATGTGCAGCAATTAAAGGCGCTTTTGGTGATCACGCATATAAACTAGCAACCAGTTCAACTAAATCTATGACTGGTCACTTATTAGGTGCTGCTGGCGGCATAGAAGCAATATTCAGCGTATTATCTATTAGAGATCAGATTGCTCCACCAACTATTAACATTGAAAACCAGGATCCAGAATGCGATCTTGATTTTGTTCCAAATGCAGCACGTGTTATGAAAATCGATACTTGTTTATCTAATTCATTTGGCTTTGGTGGAACTAACGGTACTGTTCTCTTCAAGAAAGTCTGATTTAATTATATGGCCGTATTGTACTAAACCTTGCTTAGTTCACTGCCACAAAAAATAGATCTTCTTCAATTTCATGATCTAAATCCGGATCGTTATCCTTTTTTACTAGAAAGTGTTGCTAATGGGACAGAGCAATCACGTTACGATATTTTATTATCATTTCCTCAAGAGACTTTATCTTTACAATCTGATGGCAAGCTAATTGGCGTTAACAGCTTCCATAAGGATAGTTTTCTTTCAACTTTTGATGCATGGTTTGAGAATGAGACTAAAACACATAAAGCTGAAACAGAGTTACCATTCTTTGGAGGTTGGTTCATATTTCTTGCATATGAGTTAATAAAAGAAATTGAGCCAAGCCTTAATATACCATTAGGTAATAAGCAAAATAACACCATAGCGTATGCCGTTAGGTGTCCAGCTGCCATTATCGTTGACCATAAAAGTAATACTACAATACTTTTTGCAGAAGATAATCGATCAGAGATATTAGCGTTATTGTTAGCTGACTATACCTACTTAAGTAAAAACAAAATAACTACTGAAGAACATGTAATCACGCTGATGAGTATGAAAGAGGAGGCTGGCGATGAATACTGTCATTCAGTTAAACGCATCAAGGACTACATTACTGAAGGAGATGTGTTTCAAGTTAATCTATCGCGACTATGGAAAGCTGAGATAGAATCAAACATTACCGCAAGTGACTTATATAAAAACCTGAGGGTGAATAATCCAGCACCTTTTTCCGGCCTTGCTTCTTTGCCTGATGCGACGATAATTAGTTCATCGCCCGAAAGACTTGTGACTATTCGAGACAAGCAAATAGAAAGTCGGCCTATTGCAGGAACAAGGCCCCGTTCAGTTGATAAGAAAGAAGATAACCGGTTATCAGCTGAGTTATTGTCACATCCCAAAGAACAGGCTGAACATATCATGTTAATCGATTTGGAGCGCAATGATCTTGGTAGAGTTTGTGAACCGGGATCAATTCATGTCAACGAATTAATGTCACTAGAATCTTATGAGTATGTTCACCATATTGTTTCCAATATAAAAGGTCAGCTTAAGAAAGATGCTAGTCCTGCTGATATAATTCGTGCTGTATTCCCGGGAGGCACAATTACAGGATGCCCTAAAGTAAGATGCATGGAAATCATTGCTGAATTGGAAAAACATCCCAGGGGGGCTTATACAGGTTCGATGGGGTATATTAATCTTGATGGTTCAATGGATTTAAATATATTAATTCGCACATTACTGATGCAGAATAATGAAATAACATTAAGAACTGGAGCTGGCATTGTTTATGACTCAAATGCCAAAAAAGAATTAAATGAAACACGTGATAAAGCTCGCGGTATGTTGAGAGCGCTGTCAATCAAAGATGCATAACAAATGATATTAATTAATGGTAAAGAGCAGTCTCATGTTGATGTTAGCGATAGAGGCTTAGCATATGGCGATGGATTATTCGAAACTATTGAGATAGCTGATGAAAAAGCTATTCATTGGCATCGCCATATTGAACGCTTACGGTTGGGCTGCCAGGTATTAGGCTTGACTTGTCCTGACGAAAATATTCTGGCTCAAGAATGTGATCGTCTCATAGCTGGCATTACAAAAGGAATTATAAAAATAATAATAACAAGAGGGGCAACCGGCAGGGGATATAGACCCTCGCAAAACCCTAATACCACGAGAATACTATCTATACACCCATGGCCCAAGATACCAGCCGTTTATTATAATGAAGGCATTCGTTTGTATTCATGTGAAACACCTGCTTCAATCAACTGTAAGTTAGCCGGTGTAAAAACGCTTTGTCGCCTCGATCAGGTGTTAGCTCAATCAGAATGGGTAGAAGGCGAATATGAAGAAGGACTTATGTTTGATGATAATCAGTTGGTAATTGAAGGCACGAAAACTAATGTATTTATAATCAAACAGGGTACATTACATACGCCTTCGTTAAAATGCGCGGGTATAAAAGGTATTATGCGAGAAATTGTGTTAGAAATAGCTCGAGTATTAAACATACCTATCATCGAAACAGAAATATCTAAAACAGAAGTAATTGATGCAGATGAAATATTTGTCTGTAATAGTATTATAAAGATATGGCCCGTAAGGGAATATTTAAACAAGCAATATGCAGTTGGTGATATCACACGGAAATTTATAAACAATATCGGACATATTGAATAGATTATGCATACTTTATACAAAAAATTACTCAAAAATAAATGGTATTTTTTTATGATTATCCTTGGCATTATGATAGTCATAAAAGGTATCTACACCTATTCTGAATACAAAGAATTCCTGCTCTCTCCATTACATATTGAAAGCACGGAAATAGAATATGTAATTAAACCTGGCTTCAGCATGAGGCAGGTTGCGAAAGACCTCACTAAAAAAGGATTATTGGAACAACCCACATTTCTTATTGTTCGCGCCCGACTGAGAGATCTTGCTCAATCGATCAAGGTTGGTGAATATATTATCAAACAAGGCACACTGCCAGATGAGCTATTGAATCAATTCGTTAAGGGTAAGGTAAAACAATATTCGTTAACGATTATTGAAGGGTGGAACTTCAAAGAGTTAATGCATGCGATAAACCAACACCCCAATTTACGCCATACGTTAATTGCAAAATCGAATAAGGAAATAATGAAAGCGATAGGACATGAAAATATGCACCCAGAAGGTCGCTTCTATCCTGACACTTATCGTTTTCCCGCGAATACTACAGATGTTGAGTTTCTAAAGCGTGCATATGATTATATGGAAAAAATATTGAACAACGCGTGGGAAAACAAGTCAGAAACCACCGTCTTAAAGTCTCCTTATCAAGCACTCATTCTTGCTTCAATCATAGAAAAGGAAACTGCCAAAAAGAGTGAATATGGCCAAATTGCGGGAGTCTTTAGCAGAAGGCTTATCAAAAAAATGCGACTACAAACTGACCCCACCGTCATTTATGGATTAGGTGATAAGTTCAATGGAAACTTAAAGCGAAAACATTTAACTCAGGATACTCTTTATAATACTTACACGCGAAAAGGGTTACCACCTACACCTATCGCAATGCCGGGTATGGGCGCAATCAACGCTGCATTAAACCCTTTAGCTGGGAATACATATTATTTTGTAGCAAAAGGTAATGGCGCACACTATTTTTCTAAAACACTGAAAGAACACAATGAAGCTGTGATACGCTATCAGTTAAAAGGGAACAGGACTAAAACATTTTCTTCACGTCCCGTTGCTGATAAAAAATAAAGGATTTATAAAACTAAAATGACAGGCTTGTTTATTACACTAGAAGGTTCGGAAGGTGCAGGAAAATCTACCAATCTTGAATTTATGCATGAATATTTAATTAATGCTGGTCATAAGGTTCTGCAAACAAGGGAGCCGGGTGGAACACCGCTATCTGAAGGTATCCGTGAGATACTCTTAAGCCATGATTATGAAGGCATGGATGCCGATACAGAGTTATTATTGGTATTTGCAGCGCGTGCAGAACACCTCAAAAAAGTAATTATTCCTGCGTTAAAAAAAGGTGAAACGGTTTTATGTGACCGATTCACTGATGCCACCTATGCCTATCAGGGAGCAGGTCGAGGGATCTCACTACAGCGAATAGCGGACTTGGAAACCTGGGTTCAAGGTGAATTAAGACCCGATCTAACCGTATTTTTGGACGTTCCTGTTCAAATAGGAATGAAACGTGCCAGTAACCGGAGTGCGCCCGACCGTTTTGAAACTGAACAAATGTCTTTTTTTGATCGCATTAGACAAGGCTACTTACAACAATCTGTTAATAACCCAGAACGATACCGCGTTATTGATGCAAGCACAGATCTTAATGGTGTTCAGACACAAATTAGCACCGTTTTAAGTCAATTCTTAGAAAATAAAAAAGATTAAGTATATATTATTGAATAATATGAATAATTTATATAAATGGCAGGAGCCTCAGTGGCAGCAAATCTACCATCGAGTTAAACAAGGTAGCTTACCGCATTCATTATTGCTGACCGGATTTCCTGGTTTGGGGAAACTAGATTTCGCAACTAAGTTTGCCCATAGCCTATTTTGCGAGCGAACTGATGAAAATGGTCACGAATGCGGTCAATGCAAAACCTGCTTACTTCTGAAAGCGGGTACACATCCTGATTTTCATCTGGTAACGCCAGAAGAAAATAGCAAAGTCATCAAAATTGACCAAGTCAGAGCTTTGTGTGATGTAATGAATCGCAAATCTCAACTTGGCGGGTACCGTATAGCGATTCTTTCTCCTGCTGAAGCCATGAATTCGAATGCCGCTAATGCACTTCTAAAGACATTAGAAGAGCCTGGTGAAGGCACTATTTTAATGCTCATGACTTCACAACCAGGTTTTTTACCAGCAACGATTCGAAGCCGATGTCAAAAAATTGAATTTCATATGCCAGACCCTGATATTTCAGAAAGTTGGCTTTCAGATCAAGGAGTTATGGGTGATATTAGTTTATTACTCAACTTAACGCAAAAAAGCCCATTAAGCGCATTGACTGCATTTAACGAGGGTCGTTTAGAAGAACGTTCATCGTTTTTAAAAGAATTCATGGGATTAAAACAAGGTCTTCAGAATCCTCTACAGTTGGCCGATAAATGGAATAAGCAGCAACCAGAACAATGTATTGAATGGATGATTAGTTGGGTCATGGACCTGATTCGTTTAAAATCAGAGGCTAAAAGCTCACAGCTAGTAAATATTGATATTAAACAACACTTGCAACCCATCGCCAAGCAGTTAGACTTAATGAACTTGTTCTCATATAAAGATAAGCTACAAATAGCGAATCGACAATTAACAACTCAGGTAAACGGTCAACTCTTATTGGAAGACCTGTTTATCACATGGATAAAAATAAGGTGAAAACATGAATAAACCAGCTGGGCTTGGTGGAAGACAAGGCATTTTATCACTGACTATTAAAGATAAAAGTGCATTATATGCGGCCTATATGCCTTTTGTTAAAAACGGTGGGCTTTTTATTCCAACCAAAAAAAGTTACAAGCTGGGTGATGAGGTTTTCATGTTGTTAACATTAATGGAAGAAACGGAAAAATTACCTGTAGCAGGAACAATTGTATGGGTGACACCCGCTGGCGCTCAAGGTAATCGAGCCTCTGGTATAGGCGTTCAATTTAGTGACCAAGATGGTGGTTCTGCAAAAAATAAAATTGAAACCTACCTAGCAGGTGCTTTGGAGGCTGAAAGACCTACTCATACCATGTAGAATTTACACATAGTTAAACAATAAAAAAGGAAAGTTGATGCTTTCCTTTTTTATTGTTTAACTACATTTGTTGCGTCACTCCAGTCGTATAGATAAAATAGTCACTAATTATTCACTAGTACTTTCCAGGAAACCCTCCATAAATGAATACTCTCCCTTACCTTATTGATTCGCATTGCCATCTCGATCGTCTTGAATTATCAAAATATGATGGTGACTTATCTCTTGCTTTAGAAAAAGCAAAAGAAAATGGAGTAGGGCATATGCTATGCGTATCTATAGACCTTGATGCATACCCGGCGATGTTAGAAAAAGTACAACTGTTCCCTGAGGTTTCTGTTTCAGTTGGCGTTCATCCAAATGAAACAGATGGCATAGAACCAACAGTTGCACAACTTGTTGAACTGGCTAACAACGATAAAGTTGTTGCTATTGGTGAAACGGGTCTTGATTACTTTCGTTCTGAGGGTGATCTTGAATGGCAGCGCGATAGGTTTCGTGTGCATATCGAAGCTTCTAAACAAACTAAAAAACCATTAATTATCCATACGCGTGAAGCTAAAGTTGACACAATTGCTCTCATGCAGCAAGAGAATGCAAAGGATGCCGGTGGTGTAATGCATTGCTTCGCTGAAGACTGGGAAACAGCTAAAAAATCCTTAGATCTAGGCTTCTATATTTCTTTTTCAGGTATTGTTACTTTCAAGAATGCTACCGATCTTCAAGAAGTCGCAAAAAAAGTTCCCCTTGATCGTATGCTGATTGAAACCGATTCACCTTACCTTGCACCGACTCCTAACCGAGGTAAACCAAATGAACCTGCATATGTGTTATATGTAGCGGAGAAAATTGCTGAATTACGTAATTTATCATTAAATGAAGTTGCCGAAATAACAACTAAAAATTATCGACAATTATTTGGTTAGCACTTGTTACCCACTAATGCATCGATAAATACTAAGTAGCATTTATGTTATATAATGTTTGTGTTGGGAATGCGAAATCAAATCCTTTTTCAGTAAATTGACGAAGTATTTCCAAATTTATAGATGTTTGAGTATCAGATATACTTTGGCCACTTTTAATATAATAAATAAACTTAATATTCATCGCAAAATCACCGAAAGCGTTGAAGGTAATAGCCATTTTTTCATCGGTGCTGCTATTTGCTAAATTGATTTCTTTTAATGTGTTTATTGCATTCTCCATCTCTTCCGCAGTTGTGTCATACGTTAATCCTAGATCTAGAACAATTTTACGTGAGGGTTCACGTGAAATATTCTCGACTGGTACATCAGTAAACGTAGAGTTAGGTATCGTTACAATTCTTCCTTCAAGCGTTCTCAACCGTGTACTTCTAACACCGATTTCCGTGACAACACCGTCATAACCAGAAATTTTTATACGCTCATTGATCCTAAATGGTTGATCAGCGAATATAGTAAAACCACCAAATATATTTGAAACAGTATCCTTGGCAGCCATAGCCAATGCTAATCCACCTATACCTAATCCTGCTAGAATGGCCCCAACGTTATAGCCGGCATTATTTAATCCAATTACTATAGCCATTGACCAAATAATCATACGCATCCCTTTGCGTAATATCGGCATCAATTGATCATCTAGATCATTTTCTGTTTTTTCTGACCAGGGAAGTAATATACCTTCATAAAATGCTTCAAATAATCGAACTAGTAGCCATGCAATAAGGAGCGCAACGATAATATTCAAGGAGTTTTCAACAGCGATATCAATCATATCAGGTAAATTCAATAAACTAATAGAGAACCAGATACCAAAAGCCATAACCATGAAAACAATGGGCTCTTCTATTAAGTCAACGATAATGTCATCAAGTGAAGTAGATGTGCGCGAAGTAAACGCTTTCACAACTTTTGAAAATACCCAATAAATAACCTTACCGAGAATAACAACAAAAAGAATGATACCTAATGAAATGAGCCATTCTTGTACCGTGTTGCCATAGTAAGTATTTGATAAGAATTCCATTTATTTCCCTCTTCTAATTCGATGTCAATTAACTATTATGCATATCAGATTTATGGTCAGAACCAAGACCAAATAAACTTTATATAGTGTCAATTATGATTTAAGAAAGGTTTTATTTCAATTGGTAATATATAGATCAATGTATATTATTAATATAACCGCTATATACTTTTTAAAAGAGAGTAGGCTTCACAGTAAACTTGTTTTAATGGCCTGTATACATTTGTTCTATTAAATGCTGGTTTTGTTCTATAATAGCAATTCTTTTAGGCTTTAAAGTTGGCGTTAAACAGCCGTTTTCGATTGTCCAGGCATCTTTACATAAACCAATCTTATGAATTTTTGCATACCCGGGAAAAACTTTCATTTTATCTTGAATATGCTGCATTA
>Ga0316204_10003982_pt1 | contig 27812 bp, 27 predicted proteins | sample 6monrhotite_MG_2_FD_205661 | JGI IMG/M metagenome (GOLD analysis project Ga0316204, IMG submission 205661) | Microbial mat bacterial communities from mineral coupon in-situ incubated in ocean water Damariscotta River, Maine, United States -... | ecosystem: Environmental > Aquatic > Marine >...
CTGAATGAGTCGGAAAGCCTTAATGCCGAACTGGAGAACCGCGTTGCCAGCAAAAGTGCTGAGCTGGAACAGAGCTATGAACAATTGGCGCAGTTAAAACAACAGCAGGCGATTCTTGATGAGCGTGAACGTATTCGCCGTGACCTTCATGACGACGTGGGTGCCAAACTGTTATCGCTCACATACCGTTCCAGCAATGAAGAAAATGCCGACATTGCTCGTTCGGCCTTACAGGATTTACGTGATGTGGTTTCCCGTACATCGAAAGTAGATCTTGCTCTGTTGGATGCCTTGGCGGATTGGCGGGTGGAATGCAGTGATAGGCTTGAGGCCGCAGAGATAAAGTTGCACTGGCAACAAACAGAGCAACTGCCTGACCTTCTGCTGCAAGAGCAGCAAACAATGAATGTTGGTCGAATTCTGCGTGAGGCAATTACTAATGCCATTCGTCATGGCAAGCCCGAAAATATAATGATCAGTATTAATGGTGATGATGGCAGCATAAATGTTGTGATCGAAAATGATGGCCTGGATTATGATACGGCTAGACTCAGTCATGGACGTGGCACATCTAACATGAAAAGCCGGGCAGAATTGCTTGGAGGAAAAATTCTCTGGCAACCACGCCACCCCAGTGGCTGTCGTATTGAGTGGTGGTTTCCTTTCCAGCATTCTATCTAACCCCCCTAAACAAGGGGTTCTAAACAGTCTAATTAATCAGTCATAGTTGTTTGCTGGATAACTCTTTAGCCTGAGGGTTGGATGATTGATTAACAAAGCCTTGATAGTGGAGCCTGACAGTGATTTTTGTGCCTTGATGGAATCCGCTTTGTCTCATCGCTTTAGTGGCATCAGGATTCAATCACTAAAAACAGTAAAAAACTTAGTCCTAAACAGCGATTTCGACATCGCGCTGGTGAGCCTTACGTTACCCGGTGAAGAGGCATATGCAATCATTCGCCAGCTTGATCAGAAAAGCTGCTATTGCATTGCTACCAGTGAATATAACCATGCCCCGCCGATGACCAAGGCGCTGCAGGCGGGTGCAAGAGGTTATTTGTTAAAGGGGCACTCCAGCATCCAAATTGTCAACATGCTCGCGAACATTGAAACGGTTCCTCCTATCTCTCCTGAGGCACTTAAGTGGTTGGTGAAACATTTTCAAGAATCAACGCGGATAGAAGCTGCGCCCTTAACCGCGCGTGAAAAAGAGGTGCTTAACTTGATCGCGACGGGTTATAAACTGTCTGATGTCGCCTTGCGGCTTGGTATAAGCCGACACACCTGTGCCGACTACGTTAAAAACATATACAAAAAACTCAATATCTCCTCCCGTGCAGAGGTCGCTCTGGCTGCATCCCGTCTTGAACTTATATAACCCCCTGTTTAGGGGGTACACCCACATTCTATTTCCATAAACAATGTAAAGGAAATAAAAGGGCAAAACTCATTCGTTTTGTACAAAACACTGTCAACACAAATAACAAGTAAAAAGGGGTAATAAGAAATGAAACGATCAACAACCATTGGAATGCGCTGGTTAACAGCGTTAATTATTAGTTTTAGTTTGATATTAGCAGGCTGCGGTAGTGATAGCAGCAGTGACGGCGGGGGTGCCACCACCAATACTCTGACTGGAACTGCCGCTACCGGCGCGGCTATCGATGGTTATGTTTATGTTGTCGATATTAACGGCAGTGAAATCAACGTTGCCATAAGCACCGATGGCAGCTTTTCTGCTGATGTTAGTGGTATGAGTGCACCGTTCGCTCTACGTGCTGTGCCTAACGACACCAGTCTGGATACTCAGTATTCCTATGCGGCATCAAGTGGCGTCACCGTTAATATTACGCCTATGACAAGTCTGGCCTTCTGGATGGCGGGTTCTCAGAGTGACTTGGCGGGACTGGCTACGGCAGCTGCCTGGCCAGATCATTATGATGTTATTACTGAGCAAAATCTGACAGCTGCGGTTGCTACCATTAATGCCAATTTTGAAACTCAGTTGAGTAACCTTGGTCTTGAAAATAGCTACAACTTTTTCAACCAAAGCTTTTCAGCTAATAGCACCGGTATTGATGCATTTCTGGATACGCTTGCCATCAACATCGACATGACAGGTGGCGCATTTACTGTTCAGGTTAGTGGTAGTAGTTTTTCTTTTAATAGCAGCATAGACACCAGTAATGTGAATGTTGAATCAGGCAACACCAATAATGGCGATGCTGGTGGCAGCAGTACCTTGCCTGCAGGCGTGGCTGGGCAAGTCGTCACCATGGAGTTTTGTTGTGCCGCCTCAGGGGCTCTTTACAATAATGGTGATCAAGTGTTGTTTGCTTTCAGCAGCAGTGGCTCTTTGATGTTGACGGAGCAGAGTACGGTTGTTTCAAGCTCATTCACTGTTGATTCATTTGGTCAATATATTTGGGTCGCTTCAGATGGGACTCAATATGTATTGTCACTCAATAATGGTGCGATACATGAGGTCAATGTAATGAGTAGTGGCAATGTCTTTATGGGCCAGTTTGCACCTGTTAGCAATGTTTCTGGAAATACCGATGTCTCTGGGGATACTGGTAGTACAGGATCGGATGCATGGAATCTAACGATTACAGGTACAACATCAATAGCTGTTTTTGGCCAGCAAACCACGGTAAATATTCCGGCAACAACCATTGAAAATATTGCTGCGCCAACAAATATCACGGATGTTCAAACAGCTATCAGCCAGGCTTACGCCACTGCCGGTATCAATGGCACCATTACAGTCATTGAAGTCAGTAATACAAGTAATGAAATTAGTTTTAGTGCTTCATTTGATGGCGTGATTTCAGGTGTAACCACAAGTTATTCACTGCTATATACATATACAAAGTTATAGGGCAGCCCAAAAACTAGTCTGAGTCAATCATCATCGGGCAACTCTGCCTGAGGATGATTGACTCTCTAAGTTATGAAGTATTGTCATATTTTCGCTACAAACACCATCTTCAATTATAATTCTCTTCTGACTTTGAAAGTGCGTATGCACACCCGCTTACTAAAAGTGAATTATCCTCAGGCCGTCAGCATGAAACAGGTCCACTTTACAATTATTGTCTTGCTGCTCATGGGAAATGCCGCAGGAGCAGTAATTATGGTATCTAACTCTTAATAATCACAGCGACAAAGCGTGAGTGTGAAGCAAGTCGATACGGCGTTTATCCGAGACTATTCTCCCGGAAAAGGTAACACTGATGCCAGGGTGGCGATTGTTAAGTTTTTAATGAATCCGGCCTGTGTGTACTTGCTCTGACACTGTATGTCAGGTCAAGTCCGAGCTTGTACAAAAAAGATTAATTCGATCTCTACCCTTCACCCGGGCTTCTTCCTGAAAACTTTGTCGTATTAGCCACAATCCCCCAAACCTTGTCTGTACCATTCACGACACAATATTAGTCTGAATTATCTAACTGATTGAAAAAGCACAACAATCTATTGCCGATAAAATCAGGCATGGCCTTGCAAAGTCTTATTCGAGAATTCCAAATAACATAATGATGACTGTGGAGGATGAAGAATATGGAATTGACGGTTCTGAATGATACTGAGGCCGAAGAGGCTGCTAAGGGCGGTTGTGCGGCGGGATCTTGTGGTTCGATGGATGATCAAGTTTCGCAGCTGCCGGAACACATTCGCGAGAAGGTGCATAACTATCCCTGTTATTCCGAGGATGCGCATCACTATTTTGCCCGTATGCATGTGTCGGTAGCACCGGCCTGCAATATTCAGTGTCATTACTGTAATCGTAAGTATGACTGTGCCAATGAATCGCGCCCGGGTGTGGTGTCTGAATTGCTCACGCCTGATCAAGCCGTTAAGAAGACCATGGCGGTGGCAGCCAATATTCCACAGATGACCGTGCTGGGTATTGCTGGACCTGGTGATCCGTTGGCTAATCCTGAACGTACCTTTGAAACCTTTCGTCAGTTGTCTGAGAAGGCGCCGGATATCAAACTCTGTGTTTCCACCAATGGCCTGGCTTTGGCGGATGCTGTCGAGGAATTATCCAAGCACAACATCGATCACGTCACTATCACTATCAACTGCGTTGATCCCGAGGTCGGTGCCAAGATTTATCCCTGGATATTTTGGCAAAACCGTCGAATACGCGGCAAGAAGGGCGCCAAAATTCTTATCGAACAGCAGCAAAAGGGGCTGTAGATGTTGATCGACAAGGGCATCTTGGTAAAGGTGAATTCTTTTTTGATTCCCTGTGTCAACGAAGAACACCTGAAAGAAGTAAGTAAGGTTGTTAAATCCAAAGGCGCCTTTTTGCATAACGTTATGCCGCTGATTGCTGAAGCGGAACACGGTACTTTTTATGGTGTGATGGGGCAACGTTCACCGAGTGCGGAAGAACTGCAGGATCTGCAAGATGCTTGTGCCGGTGATATGAATATGGTGCGTCATTGTCGCCAGTGTCGTGCCGATGCGGTGGGTCTGCTAGGCGAAGATCGTGGCGATGAGTTCACCATGGACAAGATTGAGAACATGGATATTGATTACGCCGCAGCAATGGAGATGCGTAAGAAGGTTCGTGATGGCATCGCCGAAGAGCTGGCAGAGCTTGTGCCCGAGCAATGCAATCTATGAAGCCAAGCCGCACTTTATGATCGATTCCAAAAAGTGTACTGAATGCGAAGGCGATTTTGCTGATGCCCAGTGTGCAACGATTTGTCCGATCGAAGGCGCAATTCTAGATTCGTTTGCTGTGGCACTCAATGCACCGGGGTCACTGACAGGTATTCCACCTGCCAAGATGGATGCCGCCATGGCAGAGATACAGGCGCGATAATTATTCGGTAGTTAGAGTTTCGATAGAGGAAATAAAACCATGCAAACATCAACAATGAACAACTTTTTATGAGATGCAGACAAAACATTGTTGCGCAGGTTGTTGTGGCTGGCAGTAGTGACGTTGACGATGGGTCTGTGTTTGTTGACACCTAAACGTTTACTTGCTTAAGAGTTGCGCACAGAGCTGCTTGCATCACAGGTGGAGGTTGAGATGGTGGTCAATAGCGTGGCTCAGTCTGCTGCTACGACACCGGTAAAAGTGGTGGTGAATGTATGCCAGGTTAAACATCGGCCGGTGTGGGCAAGTGCCACGGCTGAGGCTGATTTGATTTACGAAGAGTATCCGCAATCGAACATGAATAGGATTGCTTGATTAATTATGGTGCAGATCCTCTTCTATGAGAAGCCCGGGTGCATCAATAACACCCGACAGAATCAACTGCTTGCAGAAGCAGGTCATGAAGTGGATGCCCGTAATCTGCTGACCGAAACATGGCGCTTTGATTCATTAAGACCATTTTTTCAAGGGCTTGCTGTTAAGGATTGGTTTAACCAGAGTGCCCCTGCCGTGAAATCGGGTCAGGTTAAACCTGAAACACTTGATGAAGATGGGGCATTGGCATTAATGCTGCAAGAACCTTTATTGATTCGGCGGCCCTTGATGATAATTGATGCTGAGTATTTTGTTGGCTTTGATGTTGACCGTTTGAGTTTATTGATTGACTTGGTACCGATAAAGGGTTCCAAGGATCTTGAAAACTGTCCACGCAATCATGTAGCAAGTGATTGTGACGATGGGCAGACGGACTTTTGAAAACAAACGAGGTAACTGATCATGATGATGACTTCAGTACAAATGCAGCAGTTTCCACGAATGGCTGATCTGTCACAGCAGATGGCAACGCGGGACGGTACCTATGCGCGCCTGATGGCGGCAGCGACAGGGGGACGTAACAGTCATACATTGGCCTCCATGTTGGCCAATTGGAGTATCGGTGAGTCGGCCATGCCCGCCCGTATGGGATTGTCGAGAAAGTCTTATCGCGCCATGTTTATGCATCACTTTGCCGGTGTGCAGTGGCATGAAGATCCTGCACGTCAAGGTGAAGCTGATTATGAACGTCTGCCAGAGCGTGATGATCTGATAAAGCTGATGCTCGATTCACGAGCCGGTGTTGATGACAGTGAAGTCTGGTTGGCTGAGATTATAGCGGCTGCCTGTATGGGCGTGGATCACCTCTGGCAGGACATGGGTTTGTGGTCACGAAAGGAATTAAGCGAGTTGATGCAACGTAATTTTCCTGCCCTGGCTGCGCGTAATAATTTTGATATGAAATGGAAAAAATTTCTCTATAAGCAGCTTTGTGAACAACAGGGCATATATGTTTGTCGTGCCCCAAGTTGCGATGTTTGTAGTGATTATTCGATTTTTTTTGGACCAGAAGACTAATCATTCGGATCTGAGTAGTTGTTTGAATCTGACGTTGCAAAATAGAGCTGTAGGGGCATATCTAGGGCTAGCTGTTGGTGATGCCTTAGGTGCAACTGTTGAGTTTATGACGCCGCTGGAAATCCACCAGCAGTATCAGATTCATGACAGCATCTGTGGTGGTGGCTGGTTAGGACTGAAGCCGGGTCAAGTGACCGATGACAGCACCATGTCACTGGCACTGGGTCGTGCAATTCTAAAATCAGGTAGGGTTGAGGCGGTTGCGGCTGCACAGGCCTTTGATGAGTGGATGCGCAGCAAGCCGGTGGATATAGGAAATACGGTGCGGCGCGGCATCATCCATTTTCGCAAAACCGGCAATGTTGACCCCCCCCTCAGTGAACATGATGCAGGCAATGGTGCTTGAATGCGCTGCCTGCCTGTGGCCTTGGCCACGTTTAATCGGCAGGATCAACGTGTCGATGCCAATCGCGCCCAGGCCCATGTGACTCATAACAACCCATTGTCTGATGCGGCCACTGAATGCGTTATCGAGATGACTCATGCAGCAATGTCGGGCTTGAGCATGGCTGAAATTTTTGATGGGCCGGTAATAAAACAAGTAGAGAGCTATCCTCAGTTTAGGTTTGATAATCGTCGTTGTGCTTCACCAACAGGATACATTGTCGATACCATGCGTGCTGTATTTCAGGCATTGTTTGAATGCGACAGTTTGGAAACCGCGATGATCGACGTGGTTAACCGTGGCGGAGATGCTGACACCACCGGTGCCATTCTGGGCATGATCGCCGGCGCATATTATGGGCTGGATGAAATTCCTGAGCGCTGGCTGAATGTGCTTAATAAACAGATCAGGAATGAGTGTGAGACACAGGCAAAGTCGTTAATCATGCTTGACTAGATAATTGTTTACTTATTTATTGAACAAGGTTCTAACTATTATTTTTCAATCTATGAGGTGTAATTATGGAAAGCAATTTTCAACCGGATGACATCGTATTTTCTAACGCCGAAATTCGCAATGATGGCAGTTTTCCTGAACTTCATGAAGATGCCTTGATTGCAGCCGAAGGCACCCGTGGCGTGGTGATTAATGAAGGTCATCTTGAAGAGTTCCCGGACAAGACTTTGTATCTGGTGCGCTTTGATGGTGCCAAGGATGTGTTGGGGCCTGCGGTAGGTGTTTGGCCTGAAGAGCTGACTCAGGAACCGCTGCATGAGAATATCGCCGGGGCGTGAATATAATGAATGGTTTTCAACGTATCTCAGTTCAGCAGGCAAAGCAGTTGATGTCTGAAAAATCGCCGCTGATTGTTGATGTGCGCGATATTAATTCCTATCGGGCAGGTTCATTGCCCGATGCACAGCATGTCAATTTAAGTAGTTTTCCCCGCTTTCGTAAAAATACAGACCGTGCAATACCGGTATTGATCTACTGTTATCACGGTAATGCCAGCCAGGATATGGCGCAGTTGTTTGTCGATTTTGGTTTTGCCGAGGTATATAGCATGGATGGCGGTTTTGAGGCATGGAATCTGGCGATGGATGATTATATAGGGGCTGCCTCGTTACATAGTTGATGTGTTGCAGGGGCAGTAGTGATTAACCTGGCCTGATGATTGCTATAGTCATTGCTAATAGTAGAACTAGTAGCAAGCACATTAACTACGAGGCCAGCAATGTCTATTAATTTTAACAACCATTACCCGGCCAAGGGTTACGATGAGTTGATATCTGATAAGGGTAATCCTCGTCGGGTTGCCAGTGCCTTGTGTCGTTACTTCACAAAGCTCAAGGATGATGAACTGAGCGAGTTGAAACAGGCAGTGGACATGGCCATTAAGGGCATGGGCATCTCCTTTACGGTGTATAGCGAAGGCACAAACATTGACCGTTCATGGCCATTGGATCTGATTCCTCGCATGATCACACGCAAGGAGTGGACACGTACCGAGGAGGGACTCAAACAACGTCTCACTGCACTAAACATGTTTATAGATGATCTCTATAACAAGCAGCAGGTGGTTAAGGATGGGGTTTTCCCCAAGGATGTGCTGGCTGGTGCTAAGAACTTTCGCAAGCAGTGTGTAGGCATCAAGCCCCCTTTTGGTGTCTGGGCCCATATTTGTGGCACTGATCTGGTGCGTGATGGCGATGGCACTCAATATGTGCTCGAAGATAACCTGCGTGTGCCATCGGGTGTTTCCTACATGCTGGAAAATCGCCATGTAATGAAACGGGTGTTCCCCGAGCTGTTTGAGGACATGGATATTTTGCCGGTGGATGATTACACCACCCAATTATTCGACATGCTGGCAGCGATCTCACCGCGTAAGGGCGAGGTGCCTGAAGTGGTGGTGCTGACACCAGGCATTTATAACTCAGCCTATTTCGAGCATAGCTATTTGGCCCAGCAGATGGGTGCTGAACTGGTGCAGGGCAGCGATCTGGTGGTAGACAGTGATGACTGCGTCTACATGCGCACCATCTATGGCCTGAAGCGTGTTGATGTGATTTATCGTCGCATCGACGATGACTTTCTTGATCCGGAAGAATTTCGCACAGATTCAACGCTTGGTGTGCCTGGTTTGATGCGTGCCTGGCGCGCAGGTAACGTCGCTATTGCCAATGCCCCCGGTGCCGGTGTGGCAGATGACAAGGTGGTCTATGCTTTTGTGCCTGATTTAATTCGCTACTATCTAAGTGAAGAACCAATCATTCCTAATGTGCCGACCTATCTATGCATGAATGACGATGACCGAGCCTATGTGCTGGATCACCTTGATGAATTGGTGGTGAAGCCGGCCAACGAATCCGGCGGTTATGGTTTGTTGGTGGGGCCTCATGCGAGCAAAAAACAGATCCGTCAGTTTGCAGGTCTGATTAAAAATGATCCACGTAACTATATTGCGCAACCGACGCTCAGCATTTCCACCGTGCCGACCTTGATCGATCACGATGCTGCGCCAAGACATGTTGATTTGCGCCCATTCACCTTGCAGGGCAAAAACACCTATACAACCACAGGTGGTTTAAGCCGTGTTGCCTTGCCTGAAGGTTCATTGGTGGTTAACTCATCCCAGGGCGGTGGCAGCAAAGATACCTGGGTTGTCGATATGGGGGACAAATAAGATGTTATCTCGTGTTGCAGAAAATATTTACTGGATGGCCCGTTACCTTGAACGTGCGGAGGATACTGCGCGCCTGATCAATAGCATGACTAACCTGCTGCTCGATATGCCGCGTGATGTTGAAATAGGCTGGGATGAATTGATTAAGGTCGTCGGTGGTGAGAGGTTATTTAATGAGTACTATCCTGAAAAGAGCGACGAGTTATCGGTGATGCGTTTTTTGATTAGCGATAAGCGTAATCCTAGTTCGATTGTGGCCTGTATCAATGTGGCACGGGAAAATGCACGTGTCACCCGTGACATTATTCCTAACGAGGTGTGGGAGCAGGCCAACGAACTGTTTTACTTTTGTGGTGAGTACGGAAAAGGGTCCATTGGACGACGCAAGCGAAACGATTTTATGAGTGGCCTGATTCGCCGTTGTCAGACCATGACCGGCATCATGATGGGCACGATTCCCCACGATGATGCCTATCAGTTTCTACGCATTGGCCGTAACCTGGAACGGGCCGAGATGAGCAGTCGTATTCTGGATGTGGCGGCATCCAAGCTGTTGTCGGAAGACGAGATGTTTAATCCGGCTTTTGCTACTGTCCGTTGGATTAACGTGCTTAAATCCATCAACGCCTTTCAGGCCTATCGCCAGCAGGGTTACCTGGGGGTGAATGGTCCTGATGTGCTTGATTATTTATTGAATGAGCGGGATTTTCCGCGCTCCATCGGCCATTGCCTGGAAGCAGTCAGTGGTTGTTTGTCAGCCATTCCCAATCCGCGCGTACCACGCCGGCATCTTAATCAAGTGATTAAAGCGCTTGAAGAACTGAATACCAAACGTATCAAACGTAGCGGCTTGCATCGTTTTATCGATGAATTTCAGGTTGGTATTGACAATATCCACACGTCATTAACCGAGACTTATTTTAGTTACGAATAAAGCTTAAACCTCTCGCATGAGAAGCTTTTGATGCAGCGTTTCTTTGCCTCAACTATGTGTCACACGCCTATGGGTAAGGTATTTGGCGTAGCCTGAGGCCACGCCAAATAATTATTTAAAGCGCCTTAGACGCCTGTGCCTGAAGTTCCAGCAGTTCCTCTTCCACGCCCGCCGCCTCAGTCAGCTTGGCAACATTGTCTTTGGTAAAGAATCCGTTGAAATCACCAAAGCGTTGTACATATTCGATGATTAACGAGGAGTGGTCGGAAGCACTGGAAAATATCTGCTTCAAACCTTCGCCTTTGGAACCAATCACGTCGAGCAGGAATTGACGTCCCTGTGACCGTATCTGGTTAACGACATAGTCGATGTTCTCGTTACCGTGGCGTTCTCCGTCTCGCACTGCCAGTGCCACATGGTGCAGGCGTGGACCGTAGTTTCTGACGAAGGTTTCTGTCGGTGAAGGCAACCGCTCAAGGTGATTAACAAAATAGGGCGTGTTATTGGCAGTAAAGACCTTCGCCGGGCTGCGCACCTCCTCTGGAAAGTGGGCGCTCTTGGTGACGTTGGTGGAAGAGTTTTGATCTTTGATGTCGTAAGAGCCCCAGTAATAATAGCTCGACAACGACAGCCATTCGAGAATGGCGACTTCTCTATTCTGACAGTAAACACGAGTGGCCAGGTGGTCGATGGGACCAATTAGATCATCGATTTCGAGTTGCTTTTGCAGTTCTTTTGCCGCCAGGGAGGCTTCCTGTACATCGCCACGGATTGTACTTAAACCCAGTGAATAGACACGTAGTTGTTCCTCTGGCCGTTCCATATAGGCGACGATATTGTGTGTATAGGGGGAGGGCTTGCTGACAGACAAATTGCCCGGTAGCTCCATCTTGCGCATCTCGTCTTGGGAGAAGAAACGAAATTCCCGTTCTTTTTGCAGTTCCGTCACACCGTGCAGGTCGCTGACTCGCAATATCTCACCCATGTAACGGCTGTTTGGCTTGCGCGAGCCGATTGGGTAGACCTCGTTGAGGCTGCGGAAAATACCACGGATATTGGGATCTTTTACTTCACGCACCAGCAGGTCCGGCGAGGCCATGTTGATACGCAGCACATGGACTAGCAATATATGAGCCATAGTCAGAGGTAGTGATTTTGGTCTTGCATCTATGTTGATATTTCAGATGGATGATGCGGTGATGTGTCGCGCTAGGGTAGCGACTGGGATACATAGGCGATAGAATGAAAATCGCTTTGTCTGGCCAAGCCAGGCTTTAATGACAGGTTCGCATGACGATCATACCTCCAGAAATTCAACAGAATGAATCGGATCAGTGGTACCCGACTTCACCAGGTAGCTACGATGAGATGCTCGATACTGATGGCCAGATTCGGCCTCATTGGCAGTACCTGATCCGTGCCTTGCGCACGCTTGGTACGAGCGAGCTCGAACAGCGTGGTGCCGAAGCGAGCAAATTGCTGCGCGAGAACGGCGTCACCTACAACGTCTACAGCGACCCGGCCGGGCAGAGTCGGCCGTGGCAGCTTGATCCTGTGCCGCTGCTGGTTTCCAGCGAGGAGTGGGCGACCATTGAGTCAGGCTTGCTGGAACGAGCAGAATTGATGAACCTGATTCTTGCTGATATTTACGGGCCGCGCGAATTGATCCGCAAGGGGCTGCTGCCGCTCGAGCTGGTGTATAACCACGGCGGATTTCTGCGTGCTTGTGATCAGCTCACTCTGCGTGGCAAGCATCAATTAGTAGTTTACGCTGCCGACCTGGCGCGCGGCCCCGACGACCGTATGTGGGTGCTGGGCGACCGCACACAGGCGCCCTCAGGCATGGGATATGCCCTGGAAAATCGCATCGCCATGACTCGGGTTTTACCCAGTCTGTTTCGCGATTCCCACGTCCATCGCCTGGCGCAGTTTTTCCAATCCTTACGGGTTGGGCTTAACGCCATAGCACCGGCAAATGTAGAAAACCCACGCGTGGTTGTGCTTACGCCAGGGCCTCTTAACGAAACATTTTTTGAACACGCCTACCTGGCTAATTATCTGGGCTACCCCCTGGTTCAGGGGGATGACCTGACCGTTCGCGATGGTTATCTCTGGTTAAAGTCCTTAAGTGGCCTGGAACGGGTCGATGTTATTTTGCGTCGTGTTGACGATAATTTTTGTGATCCTTTGGAGCTGCGCCAGGATTCACGCCTCGGTGTGCCGGGCTTGGTGGATGTGGTCAGACGTGGCAACGTCGCCATCGCCAATCCGCTTGGCAGTAGCATTCTTGAGAACCCAGGTCTGATGGCCTTTTTGCCTGGTATAGCCAAACATTTTTTTGGCCACAAATTGAGCCTGCCGACAGCAGCCACCTGGTGGTGTGGTCAGCCGAAAGAACTTAACTATGTGCTCGATAATCTGGCCAAGTTGGTCATCAAACCCACCTATCGTGGTCCGGGGACACAACCCATATTTGGTTGCCAGCTTAACCAGCAGGAATTGGCGCAATGGCGGGCACGGATCAAGGCGCGGCCGGCGTTTTATGTGGGCCAGGAACAAGAGGGGTTTTCCACCGCGCCGGCGTTTGTGAGCAGTGATAGTTTAGAGCCGCGCCATGCCGTCTTGCGCAGTTTTGTGGTGGCGCGTGCCGATGGTTATGCCGTGATGCCTGGTGGCCTGACGCGTAGTTCGCTGCAAAAGGATGACATGCTGGTATCCAACCAGATTGGCAGTATTAGCAAAGATACCTGGGTGTTGGCATCCGAGCCGGAGAACACTGTTGAGCTGACAAGCAAACCGGGCCGTTTGCCAACGGCCACCAATCAGGGCGCTGCGTTACCAAGCCGTATTGCCGATAATCTGTTTTGGGTTGGCCGCTATGTCGAGCGGGTAGAGGCAACGGTGAGGTTGCTGCGTACCACAATCAAAAATGTCTATGGTGATCCCGATCTCAGTGTTAATGAACACACACAGAGCTTGCACACCCTGCTGCGAAGCGTAACGCAGTTGACCGGCACTCAGCCCGGTTTTCTGGCCAAGGATGCCGAGTCATTACTCAACGCACCAGAGGCTGAACTGTTATCGGTGGTGCTGGATGAAAGCCGATACGGCAGTCTTGCCAACACCTTGCGCAGCCTGTCCCAAACAGGTTTTGTGGTGCGCGATTTGTGGTCGTCCGACACCTGGCGTGTAATGGATGGTTTGGCGGAACACATGGTCAGTCTCAAAAAGATGAAGCAGCCGACCTTATGGCAGGTTCAGGATGTATTGAATCAATTGATCACCTCACTTGCCGCCTTTAGTGGTCTGGTCACAGAGAGCATGCCGCGTGGTGATGCCTGGTTGTTTCTTGATATGGGGCGGCGTATGGAGAGGGGAATGTTGCTGCTCTCCTTGCTGCGCAGCACTCTGGCCCAACAACGCCCGGAGGCGGTGGAAAGTTTGTTAATGGCTGCCCTGTTGGAAACCAGCGACAACCTGATCTGCTATCGCCAACGTTATCGCAACACCATGGAGTTGGCATCGTTTCTTGAATTGCTGTTCGATGCAAATAATCCACGCTCACTGGGTTATCAGACGGCGCGCCTGCAAGCCCATGTCGCCAAGTTACCGCGTGATACATCGAGTGGTCGTTTGACGCAGGAGGAAAGATTCGCACTGGAGGCCTCGTCTGCAGTACGGCTTGCCGTTATAGATGAGCTGACCGTTGTCGATGAAAATGGTAACCGCCAGGCACTGGATCAGTTATTGGTGCGGCTTAATCATTTATTTTTATCTTTTTCTGATGCCACTACAGCCGCCTATTTCCGCCATGAAAGCGCGCCGCAACCGCTCTCGCCATTGAGGAAAACCTAATATCATGCGCTATCGGGTAATTCACAAAACCAAATACGACTACAGCGAAACCGTTGGCACTTCATATAACGAAGCACGCTTGTTGCCGCGCATCAGTATCAATCAGCAGTGCAGCTACGCAGACTTACAGATAGAGCCAAAACCTGCTGACTACAGCGAGCATCAGGATTTTTTTGGCAATCGCGTCGTCTCGTTTTCCATCCGCGAGCCACACCAATGTTTTGTGGTTACCGCTACCAGTGAAGTGCAGGTGATATCTCAAGAGGCGCAATTGAATTTCTCCCAAGGCATGGCCTGGGAAGGTGTTCGCTCAGCCCTGCGCCAACAGCGCGATCCGCAAACACTGGATGCTTTGCAATACACCCTTGATTCACCCTTCGTCACCGCAAGTGAAGCCCTGGCCGCCTATGCCGAGCCCTCGTTTCCGACCGGCCGACCATTGATGGAAGCGGTGCATGACTTGATGGTACGTATCCATTCCGACTTTACTTACGATCCAGACTTCACCACGCTCGCCACGCCGCTATCAACCGTGCTCGAACATCGGCGCGGTGTCTGCCAAGACTTTGCTCATCTCGCCATTGGCTGCCTGCGTGCACATGGACTCGCTGCGCGTTACGTCAGCGGCTACATCGAAACGCTGCCACCGCCGGGCAAAGAAAAGCTGGTCGGTAGCGATGCCTCACACGCCTGGTTCTCGGTCTATTTGCCCGAACTGGGCTGGATGGATTTCGACCCCACCAACAATCAGATTCCTTTCGATCAGCACATCATTGTCGGCTGGGGCCGCGATTATGGTGACGTAAACCCACTCAAGGGCGTGGTCTTCGGTGGTGGTGAACCTAAGTTGGCCGTGTCGGTGGACGTGCGAAATCTTGCTGGTTGAGCGCAGACAGCGCTGACAAAGTCACCAGCGGAAATGCTACAAGGGCGCTACCATACGAGGTGCTAGTGCCAGGGCTTTGCTAATGGCGGAACTTGACCGGCATGTGCCCAGGGTGTGTGAAAACTCGGGGCTAATTTTTAAAGTGGGGATTCGTCGCTTATATACGCATTATATTGACTGCCTTCGCCCACACAGGTGAACTTATTCATTCGAGTTTAATGTGTGAGTGGGAAATATTTTTGTAGTTATCTCAATTGCGGTAGTTTTCACACAGCCTGTGCCCAAAGTCGTCATTCAAAAATTGTCATATCCTAAATGGACGAAGTTCGCTGTTAGCGAATTATATTTGACGAATAGCGAATAACGCATTAAGATGTTTGTGTTGTTTGAATGAGATGATGTCGTCAGATTTGCACTGGGATGAACTAGTTTTGTCCCGCGGGGGGAAACCCCTACCGTATCCACGGGCGCAACTGCTATCCGAGTATCCTGCGATACCGAATATCACTGTACCGATGTGGTAACCCTTGGACGAACCCAAGGGTTAGATAGCACAGGGTTTATTGCCAATAACTCTCATTCTCCGAGTTAGACGAAAAGGTCGGCTATTTCAGCTGATCTATAACGAGGAGAAAACATAGTGAAAGATTATGTACGAAAAACAAACAACTATTGGCAGACACTTAGGAAAAAGGAATCTAGACCTCGAAGTAGAAAAGGAATGTGGTGGGTAATCAAGCTAGTACTGATAGCCCTTCGTGTGTTGTGTAAGTTTATAGACCTTTTCGGTGGATCTAGTACAGATGACTAAGTGGTCCCTTGTGTAAATATTTTGAAGGGTCTTTGGTATGTTAAACGAAGCGTTAAAGCAAATAAGGTTATTTCATCAATTAAAACAAGTTGAACTAGCCAAAAAATTGGATATATCAAAATCTTACCTTTCTGAGATTGAATCTGGACGTAAGTCCGTTTCCATGGATTTATTACATAAATATGCTGAAGTTTTTTCTGTACCAGCTTCTTCCTTGTTGTTGTTTTCTGAAAATATAGAAGCCGCTAAAGCTTCTGATACTTTACGCTTAAAGTGTGCGAATAAAATAATAAAAGCCATGGAATGGGTTAACGCCAGATATGAAGTCGGTAGCAAAGCGTAGATTCAAGCCTCGAATCAAATCAAAGAACAAATCCTACACGCTGAAGGACTCGGCGCTATACAATCTAACCACTAAAAAACGACTAGCAGCTGTATTGGGTAAAACTGTCAGTGAATTAACAAAATTATCTGATGATTCTAATTATCGTGTTTTTTTTCTCGAAAAAGAAGGAAAAAAGCGGGAAATTCAAGCCCCAAAATTTGATTTAGATATCGCTCATACACGTATATCAAGCTTGTTGGTACGTGTAGCCATGCCTGGTTATGTCCATTCTGGTGTTAAGGGGAGGTCAAATATTACTAATGCAGAAGTGCATATTGGCGACCACCCTGTCTTAACCATGGATATACAAAATTTCTATCCATCGATAACAAAGAAATCTATTTTTCATTTCTTTAATACCATAATGAAGGGTGCCCCCGATGTGTCTGGGATATTGGCTGAATTGTGTTCATATCATGATCATATTCCAACAGGAAGTCGGTTAAGTATGCCTCTTTCATATTGGGCAAACCTCCCGATGTATTCACGAATCAATGATCTTTGTGAGAAAAAAGGGATAAGGATGTCGGTGTTTGTTGATGACTTAACTTTTTCAGGCGAAAATGTTAATAGGCTGTTTAGAAAAGACATTGAAGGGATTATTGCAAGCGCGGGGTTAACTGTTCACCCAAAAAAAACCAAATTGTATGGCCGTGAAAAGCATAAGTTAATTACCGGGGCAATTGTAGATAAAACGGGGATGAAGGTAAGACACAAACATCATAAGGCTATCTATACAGTATTTTCTGAAATGAAATCATGCACGGATGATGCTGAATTAGAAATGCTTCAAAAAGAGTTAATAGGAAGATTCAGTGCGGCTGGCCAGATTGATTCGTCATTCAAGCAGCGTGCAATAACTTATCGAAATAGACACCCGTAATTTTGTAAGAAGATCCTCTTAATTCAGTTACTCCAGTGTGATTTCGAGCGGCTACTCTTGGCCCAGGCTGTGTGAAAACTCGGGGCTAATTTTTAAAGTGGGGATTCGTCGCTTATATACGCATTATATTGACTGCCTTCGCCCACACAGGTGAACTTATTCATTCGAGTTTAATGTGTGAGTGGGAAATATTTTTGTAGTTATCTCAATTGCGGTAGTTTTCACACAGCCTGTGCCGTTCAGAGTCATTTTAAGTGGTAGGTTTCGAGCAAGTAGCTCGGATGAAGTACCCAAAGGGCATAAATGATAACGTAATCCGGGGTAGTGTCACGTTGCTCCCCCGGATTCCACTTCGTTACATCCAGGCTACTGTCTATTGATTTGCGATCATGTAGTCAACAAGTACGTCGATCTCAGCAGCGTTCAACTTTTTTTCAAAGGCAGGCATCATCCCTTTGCCCTTGGCGACGCTGGTGCGCAACGCAGCGGCATCAGTGCTCATTGATTTGACAGACGGTCCCATCTTTTTTTGATCAATGGAGTGGCACATTGCACACTTGCTGTTGAATAATTGTTGTCCATCCGGATTTGCTGAGGCTGTCATCGTTATGCTGGCGCTGGCGATAGTCAAGATTGAAATAAGATATTTGTTCATGCTGCGATACTCCTGTGGTCTAGGCTATTGATTTTTAAAATTCATGGTTAATGCTGGGATGTGCCTTATGCACACAGTCTTTTAGTAAAATCATCATACTCTGTATTTAGTTCTTATCCCCACTTACTGGGCTAAGACGGCGTCTCAATTTTGGCTGCAAATCAGGCAGTGAGCAGAGTAGGGCACAAGAGTGTTGTGCCTTCCTTTGTCAGTTCAAGCCTTTACGAATGCCGTGGCCGCCATCTTAGATCGAGAGTATTCGGATAGTCCTTATTGATCTCTTCATTTGGTAACTCTCGTATCTTGTCCGAAGCTGCTTCCCCCGGGGTGTGACCGTGGTTCCAGAATCGACTGACACGTCTTGCTTCAGCTTCGTAGGCGTTGACCGGGAAGACGTCGTAGTTGCGGCCGCCGGGGTGGACGACGTGGTAGGTGCAGCCGCCAACGGAACGGCCATTCCAGCTGTCGATGATGTCGAACACCAGCGGTGCCTGCACGCCAATGGTGGGGTGTAATGCTGATGGTGGTGCCCAGGCACGGTAGCGAACGCCAGCGACCATCTCGCCCTGGGTGCCGGTGTCGCGCAGTGGCACGCGGCGGCCGTTGCAGGTGACGATGTAACGCGAGCTGGTGATGCCGCTGACCTTGACCTGCACCCGCTCAACTGATGAGTCGACATAACGGGCGGTGCCGGTGCTACTGTTCTCTTCGCCGAGTACGTGCCACGGTTCGATGGCCATGCGGACTTCAAGCTGAATGTTTTGCACGGTGACTGTGCCGTAATGGGGGAAGCGGAATTCCAGGAATGGTTCAAACCATTCCAGTTGTAACGGGTAACCGGCGCGTTGCAGGTCGCGCACCACATCCAGCATATCGTTGCGGACATGATGTGGCAGCATGAAACGGTCGTGCAGGGTGGTGCCCCAGCGCACCAGTTCATGTTGGTAGGGGTGTTTCCAAAACCAGGCGACCAGGGCGCGCAGCAACAGCATCTGCACCAGACTCATGCGGGCATGGGGTGGCATCTCGAAAGCGCGCAACTCGACGAGCCCAAGGCGGCCGGTGTCGCTGTCGGGCGAGTAGAGTTTGTCGATGCAGAACTCGGTGCGGTGGGTGTTGCCGGTGACGTCGATCAACAGGTGACGCAGCAGGCGGTCCACCAGCCACGGTTCGGGCACCTCGCCCTCGGGCATCTGCTGAAAGGCGATGTCAAGTTCGTAGAGGTTTTCATGGCGCGCCTCGTCGACGCGTGGTGCCTGACTGGTGGGGCCGATAAACATGCCTGAAAACAGATAGGAAAGCGCCGGGTGATGCTGCCAGTAAGTCACCAGACTGCGCAGCAGATCCGGCCGCCGTAGCACCGGGCTGTCGGCAGGGGTGGCACCGCCAAGGGTGACATGGTTGCCGCCGCCGGTGCCGCTGTGGCGGCCGTCGAGCATGAATTTCTCGGTGCCCAGTCGAGTCTGATGCGCCTGCTCGTAGAGGGTGGTGGTATTGCGTACCAGCTCGTCCCAGCTTGCTGCGGGATGGATATTGACCTCGATCACGCCCGGGTCAGGAGTGACCGGTAGCCGCACCAGACGCAGGTCGCGTGGTGGCTGGTAGCCTTCCAGCACCACCGGTATTGATAGTGCTGCAGCGGTGGCCTCGACCGAAGCCACCACGTCGAGATAGTGTTCCAGCTCGGTGGTGGGTGGTAAAAACACGTGCATGCAGCCGTTGCGCGGTTCCACGCACAGGGCGGTGTGGGGTATCCATTCTGGTTGTTTCTGTTGATCCAGTTGATCGGCGGCATCTTGATCATGCACTTCGGGATGCGGCACTTTTTCCTCAACTAGTTTGCTGTAACGACGTGCCACCTCGCCGGCGGTATCGCCTAGCGGGCCGACCTCTTCAAACAGGCTGCGCTCCTGTTCCTCGTCTCTATCCTCCAGCTCAATCCACGGTAACGAACCGAGCGGCAGGCGCAGGCCCATGGCGGAATCGCCGGGCAGCAGAAACATTTCGTCGCGGCGAAATTGCCATGGACTTGTCACCCACGATTTCTTTTTGTCATTCCAGTGCAGCGGCAGGGCATAGCCAACTGGCGCGCCTAAATCGCCAGTCAACACCTTGGTTAGGCGTTTTCTATCCAGTGAGTCTTTCAGGTTTGCCTTGAGCGGATCGAGGTTGGCCGGCACCTGTCCTTCCTGTAACAAATAATGCAGTGGGTCTTCATACCCGGGTTTGATGGTGGTGGCTGGCACTCCCAGCTGCTTCGCCAGTTGTTGAATGAAGCGATCGGCATGCTCACGGCTGTAGCCGTAGTCTTTGTTGACGTCAGCCAGCAGTTCCGGCTTGTGCCACACCGGCACGCCGTCCTTGCGCCAGAAACAAGCCAGCTGCCAGCGCGGCAGTGGTTCGCCCGGGTACCATTTACCCTGGCCGTAGTAGAGCATGCCACCGGGGCCAAAGGCATCGCGCAGGCGCAGCATCAGTTTGCCTGCCAACTCACGTTTATCTTTACCATCGGCGGCGGTGTTCCATTGTGCCGATTCCATGTCATCAATGGAGACGAAGGTCGGCTCGCCGCCCATGGTCAGACGCACGTCGCCGGCGTCCAATTCTTCATCGATCTTGTGGCCGAGCGCCTCGATGGCGGCCCACTGTTCATCAGTATAGGGTTTGGTGACACGTGGGTCTTCGTGGATACGTTGGACGCTGTTGTTGAAGTGGAACTCGACATTGCAGTCGCCCTCAAAGCCGCCGGTGACAGGCGCGGCGCTGACCGGATCGGCGGTGCAGGCTAGGGGAATGTGACCCTCGCCGGCGAACAGACCGGAGGTGGGGTCAAGGCCGATCCAGCCGGCACCCGGCACGTAGAGCTCGGCCCAGGCGTGCAGGTCGGTGAAGTCTTCCTCCGGCCCTGAAGGGCCATCGAGTGATTTGATGTCGGCCGTCAATTGCACCAGATAGCCGGAAACGAAGCGGGCCGCCAGGCCCAGATGCCGCAGAATCTGCACCAGCAACCAGCCAGAGTCGCGGCAGGAACCGAGCGCTTTGGACAAGGTCTCTTCACAGCTCTGCACACCCACTTCCAGGCGAATGGTGTAGTTGACCAGTTGATACAACTGCTGGTTTATCCCCACCAGAAAATCGACGATCGGTTTTGGTGAGCGGTCGACCTCACTCAGAAACTTCTGCAGCAGTGGCCCTTGCTCTTTGATCTCCAGATAGGGCCCCAGTTCTTTGCTGAGTTGGGCGTCGTAGGTGAAGGGGAATTTCTCGGCATATTCTTCGACGAAAAAATCAAATGGATTGATCACCGTCATGTCTGCTACCAGGTCTACCTCGATGGAAAATTCTTGGGTCTTTTCCGGGAATACCACCCGTGCCAGGTAATTGCCGAACGGGTCCTGCTGCCAGTTGATGAAGTGTTGTTCTGGTTTGATACGCAACGAATAGGACTCGATCGGTGTGCGTGAATGCACTGCCGGTCGCAACCGAAACACATGGGGGCTGAGCTGCACGGGTTTGTCATACAGGTATTGGGTCTTGTGATTAAGTGCTACACGTATGGTCATTGTCCATTTCCCGGTTGTGTCTGTTGCGCAGCTGCTAAATTGTGGGCTGCGGTGTTCTAAGATAGTTAGGCAATAACCACGCCACAAGCATTTTTCTATTTACCAAAAGCTGTCATGGCATACGAGCAGGAGGATGAGAATGTAACGCACCAGATAGATGCGAATTTTTGTGATTGTTGTGCGGCTTTAGTGCGTTAATGTCTGGGCGGATGAAAGTTGTCCGTGCTGGGTTGGCTGTCGTGTTTATAAAAACTAGGGTTGAACGTGCCCGTTTCAGTTGCCAGGTCCATCCAATAATTCCACCTGAACTTCCATGCTGCTAAAAATAGCCGGTGGACCAAATTGATGGTAAATCGAAACGTCAGCGGCATCCCGGCCGTAGGCCACCGCAAGTCGTCCACCACGCAATGTTTCATCGGTTGGGTCAAAGGTATACCAACGGTCACCAATGTAGGCTTCAAACCAGGCATGCATGTCCATCGGTTCAAGCTCATGAAGAAAACCAACCACCAGTCGTGCAGGGATGCTAATGCTGCGGCAGAGTGCAATGCCAAGATGGGCAAGGTCGCGACAGACACCGTTACCCTGAAGGTTCACTTCAACAGCGGATAGTGGAAATGAACTGGACCCTGGCGTATAGCGTATCGAGTGTCTAATCCATTCGCTGATTCGATGAACCTGGTCGTAGCCGAACGGTACATTATCGACAATTTCTCTGGCCAGATTGCCAAACCGGTCTGATTCGCAATAGCGGCTTGGGCGTAAATACATCAGCACTGCGTCAGGCAGGTTTTGAATATCGACAAAGGCAGCGCCTGGTGCTTTGTCCACAATATCCGTTGTCTTTACAACGGCCGAAGTATGCACAGAGAAGTCGCCGGCGGGTGAGACCATGCGCTGACAAAGATTGCCGAAGATGTCCGTGTACTCCACCACTGGAATACTTGGAGAAAGTGTATAGGCTTCGCGTGTTATCCACTGTTGTATACCACTGCGGGGGCGGAGCATGAAGATCATCGGGGTAGGATCGCCCATTTGAAATTCGAGATTACAGGTGGTGCGAATCCACATTATGATCTTGCCTTATATTCTGTCGGACTTGGTCTTACGGTTTAGATTCCCAGTCGAAGCGTGGCAGTTCGTCGAATACCCGCCGTAGCCCAGTATTCCATTGTTTGCGTAGGCCCGCCAGATAAGGGTGGTTCAACTTGAGGTTTATCTGCGTTTCGTTGCAGAGGCTATCCTTTTCATAGATCAGCAGGTCTATCGGTGGGCCGACGGAGAGATTGCTGCGAATGGTTGAGTCCAGCGATACCAGTGCCGCCCGGGCAGCATCTTCCAGTGATGTGTTGCTTTTGACGATGCGATCCAGAATTGGCTTGCCGTATTTGGTTTCGCCTATCTGCAGAAATGGGTGTTCGGGCGAAGCGCCGATGAAGTTACCCTCGGGATAGATCTGGTAAAGTTCAGGCGTGCTGCCTTGAATCTGGCCACCGAAAATAAAAGAGGCGCCAACATTAAAGCTTGACTGCTGCTTCACAAGTCCCTGCTGATAGTTTTGGATCTCTCGACTGATTCGGCCCACATATTCTGCCGCCTCACTGATGCTGTTGGCATTTTTCAGGGTGACGCCTTCATGCTTATCGTTCTTGGCTTCGGCCTCCAGTCTTCGGACCACGGCCTGGGTGGTGGCCAGGTTGCCAGCACTGAGCAGCACTAACAGCCGGTCTTTCTCCCAGATGAAACTATGCATTTTGCGATAGGTATTGATGTTGTCGACACCGGCGTGGGTGCGCGAGTCGCTGGCAAATACCAGTCCTTTGTCGAGTGCGATTGCGAGGCAGTAGGTCATAAAAGTTCGGTCAGTAACTCAAGAAAAGAAATACTACCACGGACGTAAAATGTTGGTAATAAAAAGGCTGCCTGGCGCCTCGCTTGGGCTGCCAGACAGCGAGCCCAACTTAGCAGCCTACCTGGGCGGCAGTTGCTGTTTCAATCATTGGCCAACTGGCGGCCGAAAGCAGGGCGTTGATATCACTTTTTATAATTTCAATTCCTATTTTTCTACAAAAACGCTGTTCTTTTTTTAGTCGGCTCTGGAATCAGTGCCCAGCCTTTTTGTTCGGCAGATGCATAGGTGATATCCGACATTACCATCCGCTCGGTGTCACGGCTAAATCGCATGCCAATAAACAGATATTGTTTATCTTTACGTGACTCCTTGAGGAATGGCGGAATGCCAAAGCCGCCCATTAGTTCGGTGAGGTAATCGACATAGTCGGCATCTGAGGCGATGTAGCTCGGTTCAGGAGTTGGTGAGCCCATGGGTTTGAATAACAGTGGCAAGGACAGGTCAGCTGATTCGTGTTCGATCTCTTTATAACGACTGCCATCATAATGATAGATTTTAAAACGATAGTCGGTGCCACCAATGCGAGAGATGCCGAGAATCAGGTTGTGTGGCGTGTCGGCATAAGTTGCCTGCAACATGGTGTCACGGTTGATATCGATCACATAAGGCGGTTTGATATCGGCCAGCCAGTCATGGACCGGTGCGCGGCTCCAGTTATCTTTGCCATATAGTTCAGTAAGAAACTTGGTGACATAGTTACGACCCTTTTTCAATTCCTGGTTCATAGCGGCACGAGGAAATTCGTACATCAATTTGGGCGCCATAGGTTGGCCATTGTTCATAGCCAGAATCAGGCTATCGCTGTCGGCGGGAATGTCAGCGCCGGTTTCTTTATGCACGGACCCTTTTAGCGCATGGGGCCCAATATAGGGGATGATCTGACCCGTTTTAAGGCCATCAATGATTTCTGGAAAGAGGGGTTCAGACATAGCAGTTCCTTATCGCTTGTTGAGTAATCTATCTGTGTAGAGCAAAAAGTGGGCTTGATATAACTTATTGATTTTGTAGGAAACTGATAGGTCTGTTTATGCCAATACGGTCATGTTTGTCGTGAATGCAACACAGATAATGACGCAGAACGCTGATTTATTTATAGAGGTGATGATTGGCATCAAGCTTGCTCTGTTTACTATGACAACGATGCTGTTTTATTAAGGCGATTCTGTTATGGCTAAATCTTTATTTTTAATACTGCTGATTATTATTCCTTGTGTTCAGGCAGCTGAAGTTCGTGTCGCCGTTGCTGCAAACTTTCTTGCCACCCTAAAGGTCATTATCCCTGCTTATGAAAATCAAACCGGAGATGTAGTCGTTGCCAGTTCCGCATCGACCGCTAAGCTCTATGCACAAATTATTCATGGTGCACCTTATGATGTGATGTTGTCAGCGGATAAAGAGCATCCGCAAAAACTGGAGGAAGCAGGTAAGGCGGTGCAGGGTAGTGGTTTTGTTTATGCTCGAGGGCAATTGGTGTTATTGGGTAGCAATCCTGGTCAGCCCTTAATCGAACATTCTGTTGTTCGTCGTGGCAGAGGTCGATTTTCCATTGCCAATCCACGCACTGCGTCTTATGGTCGCGCTGCAAAGCAGGCCGTGAAAAATATGGGTCAGTGGCAAAAAATAAGTCCAGACCTGATTCAGGGTGAAAGTATTGGTCAGGCATTTCAGTTTATTGCTAGTGGCAATGTTGAATTGGGGTTTGTGGGTTTGTCTCAGGTGCTTAATCCTGGTAATACCTATAACCAAAACAATTACTGGTTGGTTCCTGCGGATTACCACATGCCACTAGAACAGCAGGCGGTGTTACTTAAGTACGGCAAAAACAATCCAGCAGCCAATCGTTTTCTTGATTATTTGAAAACTGAACCAGCACAAAAAGCTATGGCCCAATTTGGCTATTTATAATGAAGCTGCTGTTGCGCTGTGGTTGAGCCTGAAGCTGGCACCAATAACCACGAATGAGCTGTATTGGTGCGATTTTTTGCCCCTCTGATTTTGTGATGCTCTGTTCTGGTGCGTAACCCCGTTGTGGTTGATTAAATTGTTAGACGAAAGCGTGCTTCACTGGCCTTGAAACGGTTTAAAGAGGCTGGCATATGTTTTGCTATTATCTGCTGGAGGAATAATCATTTAAGGAGCAAACACTTGACCGCCTCTGTGCAGAGTCAAAGCTGGCAGGCCGCCATCGAATTGGGCTTTGCCCTGCGTGGCCAGCGCACGGCCATGGCGCATCGTAAACACCATGGCCCCTTACGAGTACAGTCACCCTTTTATCCTGAGGGCGATGTTTGCCATGTCTATTTATTGCATCCGCCTGGTGGCGTGGTGGGTGGTGATCAGCTTGAGATTGAAGTGCTGGTTGCTGAGGCTGCCCATGCCTTAATTACCACACCGGCCTCGGGTAAGTTTTATCGCTCAAATGGTGCTGTTGCAACTCAGCAACAAACTTTGACTGTTGAACCGGGTGCTGTGTTGGAGTGGCTGCCTCAAGACACTATTTTGTTTTCCAATAGTTACGTCAACATGAATACACGTGTTGATCTGGCAGATGATGCCCGTTTTATTGGTTGGGATATGTTGTGCTTGGGCCGCCCCGCAAGTGATGAGTTATATGAGGCGGGTTTTTGTCGTCAGGCATTTGAGTTGTGGCGAGATGGTGAACCGCTGCTGATTGAACGAGCACTTTATGAATCAAGCAGTGCCTTGTTACAAAAGGCCTGGGGGCTGCAAGGTAAAACCGTGGTAGCAACCATGCTGGCGACCAATGCGGATCAACAGGCACTGACAGCCGCCAGAAGTATTGAGTTGCCTGATGCGAAGGGTCGTTTGAGCTGCACGCTTATAAATGATGTGTTGGTGTGTCGTTTGCTTGCCCATCAGGGTGAAACGGCTCGCCTGGTGTTTAGTGATATTTGGCAGAAAATCAGGCCGTTGTTGTTAGGTCGTGAGGCCAGTGTTCCCAGAATTTGGCATACCTAGTTTCTAGTTAGTCAGGAGAATTAAATGGAATTGTCACCCCGTGAAAAAGATAAATTGCTGCTATTTACGGCGGCATTGTTGGCCGAACGGCGTAAGGCTAAAGGCTTGAAATTAAACTACCCCGAAGCCATTGCATTTATCTCTGCCGAGATTATGGAAGGCGCTCGTGAGGGTAAAACGGTAGCTGAGCTAATGCATTACGGAACAACGCTGCTGGGTGTTGATGATGTGATGGACGGTATTGCCGAGATGATTCACGACGTGCAGGTGGAAGCGACCTTTGCTGATGGCACCAAGTTGGTGACTGTTCATAACCCCATTGTTTAGACGAGGCGAGTTTAATGATTCCAGGTGAAATGTTTATCGAGGCCGGCGAGATCGAACTCAATGCTGGCTGTGAATGTGTCACGGTGACGGTTGCCAACAGCGGTGATCGTCCGATCCAGGTTGGCTCGCATTATCATTTTTATGAAACCAATAGTGCGCTTGAATTTGAGCGTGATAAAACACGCGGTTTTCGACTCAATATTCCTGCCGGTACAGCGGTGCGGTTTGAGCCGGGCCAGAGCCGTGAGGTTGAACTGGTTGCCTACCAGGGTAAGCGACAGGTGTATGGTTTTAACGCCAAGGTAATGGGGCCGTTGGAGGAAAACAAATGAGTAAAATTTCACGACAGGCCTATGCCGAGATGTTTGGCCCCACTGTTGGCGACCGAGTGCGGCTGGCAGATACCGGTATCATTATTGAAGTAGAGAAGGATTACACCAGCTACGGCGATGAAGTGAAGTTTGGTGGTGGCAAGGTTATCCGCGATGGCCAGGGCCAGAGTCAACGACCGATGGCCGAAGTGGTGGATGTGGTGATCACCAATGCCTTGATCCTTGATCATTGGGGCATCGTTAAGGCGGATATCGGCATTAAAGATGGTCGTATTGTCGGCATCGGTAAGGCGGGTAATCCGGACGTACAGCCTAACGTCGATATTATTATCGGACCCGGCACCGAAGCCATCGCCGCTGAAGGTCACATCGTTACCGCGGGTGGTGTTGATGCGCATATTCATTTTATCTGCCCGCAACAGGTGGAAGAGGCCTTGATGTCAGGCGTGACCACCATGATTGGTGGCGGTACTGGACCAGCCACAGGCACCAATGCCACGACATGTACACCCGGTGCCTGGAACATACATCGCATGCTCGAAGCCACTGATGAAATGCCCATGAACATAGGCTTTTTGGCCAAGGGTAATGCCAGCCTGCCTTTGCCACTGGAAGAGCAATTGATCGCCGGCACCATGGGAATGAAATTGCATGAAGACTGGGGTACCACACCGGCGTCGATTGATAACTGCCTAAGCGTGGCGGAACGATTTGATGTACAGGTGGCCATCCATACCGATACCTTAAACGAATCGGGTTTTGTCGAAGATACGCTGGCGGCCTTTAAAGGTCGCACCATTCATACCTATCACACTGAAGGGGCGGGTGGTGGTCATGCACCGGATATCATTAAGGCCTGCGGCGAAAGTT
>Ga0316204_10003983_pt1 | contig 27812 bp, 18 predicted proteins | sample 6monrhotite_MG_2_FD_205661 | JGI IMG/M metagenome (GOLD analysis project Ga0316204, IMG submission 205661) | Microbial mat bacterial communities from mineral coupon in-situ incubated in ocean water Damariscotta River, Maine, United States -... | ecosystem: Environmental > Aquatic > Marine >...
CATCAGTTCTCGCGCCCAATAGTTGGCGCCGCCACAGGCTTCCATCGCCACCAGACAAGGCTCAAGTTGCGCAAAATACGCCAACATTTGCTTCCTTTTTAGTTGCTTCTTTTTCACTAAATGACCTGCCTGGTTTACCGCATACAGATGAAAAATTGATTTTGCTATATCGAGACCAATTGTTGTAATCTTCATCGTTACTCACTCCACTTTTGTAAATGATTGGCATTAATTCCATTTTGGCCCTAATGAGGCCGATTAGGAAGTGGAGTGGGTCCATACCATTATCCCTGTAGACAACGCCGCCAGGACAGCAATAAAGCCTAAATCCTAAATGCTTTGGGTATAGATCCAACTAATGGGTTAGGTTCAGCCACGAGTTAATAGGTTTCGCAGGTCAATAATGGCTGAATTTGCGGGTGAAATATAACTCACCATGCTTTTGGAATAATTGGCCATCCAACCCATTGGGTCACCATTTAGCACCATTGGGCTTGAGGCTGTTACCTGCGCTTGTTCTAATAATCGTATAACCTGGCTAAGACTTGCCACAGCATTTTTCTTAACCAGTACTTTATTGAAATCGATTTCAACGGCGCGCAGTACATGGGTTAATGCCCAGACATAACCTCGTGCTTCATAAAAAACATTGTCGATATCGATCCAGGGGGTTTGGGCGACGATTAGGCCTGGTGATTTGGTCGATTGTTCTGCTGTCGGATCCCCGGCTAAATCAGTATTGGCACGCAATTCCTCTACGCTGGCATTTAATCGCTGAGACAAGCTACCCAGACGTTTTTCGACCACCGCCAATAATTCATTGAGGTTATCAGCCCGGGTGAAGAACTGCGTGTTGGGGTCTGTCTGTGATGCGAGTTTGGACATGTAATTTGATAGATGTTCCATGCCCCGCTTGTACTCACTTTCAGTGGCCGGAAATAACCAGGAATCATTGGTGAAATTAAATAACGGTTCAGCTTCCGCCAGTTCTTTATTTTCTATGGATTGCGATTGAGAGCGACTAAAGTCGTTTCGCAGCACCCGTGCAGTATCGCGTACCATTAATAATGTGCCAAACTCCCAATTAGGTATATTGTCCAATAATTGAACGATTCCAAACAGTGATGTCGGTGGGAATTTATCATTGCTTAGATAGCCACCAGGCTTATTCAACAGTGTTTCTGCCACGAATAGCAGGGTCGCGGTTGTGGCGAAACCCGGAACGATTTTCGCCGGGTCGTCCCCTGCTTTATCAAGCATAATCTGGCGTACATTATGTTGACTGGGTTCCTGGCTCCAATATATACCAAGTATGAAAAGCGACAGGCAGAGCGTGGCCGCCAACAGAATGGAAGACCAAAACAAGCCACGTTGTTTTAAGCTTTCTATGTGATATAGCGAATATAATTTTTTCGCACCGGATTGTATTTTATCCATTAGTGAACTTAACATTCCAATTAGCTTTGATTGCCGGCTCATAGTTTCCTCTCTGAATTAGCGTCGCCCGCATTGTCTCACATCTTGAGGGGATTAAGGGTACAAAATAAGTCACTGATTCAAGCGATACTTGTTATTGGGCCAATCGCGGTGACTGATGCTGTGCCAAGGCTGGTGTTAGATTTTGTGTCAATTGATAACTTATTGTAACAATTAAAAAAAGTCTTACGCAATCCAGGGATTTTTCTAAAGTCCTCAAGGTATCCAGTCGATAGGGTTAATAACCCTGTATTTCTATGTGTAAACGGATTGGGTTGTAGGTTGCTAATAAACATTGACACGGAGTTGATGAGGTATAAGACGTCTACTACCGTATGGCATATAGGTCTTCAAGATTGATTTCTGAAAAAAAAGATAATTTTCCAGAACAGGGAGAGGCCCAGGTCGGGCAGCCCAAAATTCGTCAGGCGATACGCCTTGGCTTTGCGTTGATACTGGTGCTTACCACACTCATTGGCGTATACGGTTTATATCAGCTTAACAAATTCAAAGAACGTATTATCGATATTGTGGAGGTTAGTAATGAAAAAACCTCATTGACAATAACCATGCGCGACGCGGTTCTCATGCGGGTGTTAAGTGCGCAGAAAATGCTTGTCACTAAAGATTATTTTAAACGGGATAAGGAATTACAGGCATTTTATCGTCATGCGCAAGTATATAGTGCTGCCCGTAATAATTTGTTGCAGTTGAAAATGGCAGATGACGAGAGAAAGCTCCATCAAACCATATCGCGGCTGGTACAATTTTCACAACCCCTCAGTCAGCGTGCAACCGAAATGCTGTTAGAGGATGCGTTACCGGAAAATGCACATGACATTATTGAATCGGCTGATTCTGCACAGCAACAGGTATTGGAACTGTTGAGTCAGTTTATACGACTGCAGGAACAGTATGCAAAACAGCTTGTTATTGAGGCCAAACATGAGTTTCAGTCAACCATATTGATGATTGTTGGGTTGGTTGTGGTGTTGTTACTGGTTGGGTCAATCATGGCAAGAAAAATAACAAATTTGGTGAGCAATAAGAATATGGCGTTATTTTCCAAAAATACAGAATTAGAGGCGGCGTGGTTTCAGGCGGCTAAAGCCACCCACGAAAAATCCAAATTTCTAGCTAGCATGAGCCACGAACTTCGTACCCCGTTAACGTCCATTATTGGTTACGCTGAAACCCTGCTTGACCCCAACCAGCAACAAAAGGATTTATCACATGCTGCAGAATCGATAAAACACAGCGGTAATCATTTGCATCAGATCATTAACGACGTATTGGATGTATCCAAAATAGAAGCAGGACGGATGGATTTGGAGCACGTCGAAACGTCGGTATGTGATGTGGTTAATGACGTTTGTGCGATGGTGGAGGAAAAGGTTAATAAGAAAGGCCTGTTACTAAACAATCACTATTGTTTCCCGTTACCAAGGAACATAATTATCGATCCAACCCGCCTGCGACAGATTTTGCTTAACCTCATGGGCAATGCCGTAAAGTTTACTAACCAGGGCTCAGTTACCATTAATACCCAATATATTAAAAAGAACAACACCTTGAAGTTTGATGTGAGCGATACCGGTATTGGCATGACAGCCTCAAACTTGGAAAACGTGTTCGAGCCGTTTTCACAGGCCGAAAAATCCACGGCCCGGAATTATGGTGGCACCGGACTGGGTTTGTCCATTTCAAAGCAATTATCCGAAAAGATGGGCGGGGATATTGTTTGTGTTAGCGAGCCAGGGGTGGGAAGTACCTTCTCACTGGTGATACCAGTCAACACCACCGTTGAGCTCGAATTAATTCAAGAGGTGGTTATTCAGAAGGAAAAACCCAGCTATGAAGTGACCGCTGGAACTGAACGGGTAACCTATCATGGCAATGTATTGCTGGCGGAGGATACTCCCGAGAACCAGGATCTGATTTCAATGCTGTTACGTAAGGCCGGTGCAACGGTTGACATCGTTGAAAATGGCAAGCAGGCTGTGGATGCGGCACTATTGCGCCAATACGACTTGATCCTCATGGATATGCAAATGCCTTTGCTCGATGGTATTGATGCAACGAAGGCATTGCGTCAGCATGGATATATCAATCCCATTGTTGCTTTAACGGCGAATGCATTAAAACAAGACCAGGAGGCGTGTGAACAGGCCGGTGCCGATGCCTTTTTAGTTAAGCCCATCGATTTTCCAAAATTTTATCAGGTGTTGTCATGTTATTTAAAGACAGCTTCGCCAGCAGCACCGGAAGTCCCCACGCAACAAGCCTCGATTTCTCCTCAGCCGCTTTCGTCACATTCTGACTTGCAATTAACGTCTGAATCACGGAGCCTGTTGGGCGATAGTGAAGCCATTCAGCCTGATGATTTTTTGTATGATGAAGAATTGTTGGCGATTTTAAACACATTTAGGGCTAAATTACCGAAAATGGTGGAGTCCATACAGCAATCGGCGCTCGAAAAAAATTGGCAACAATTACAGGATATATCACATAAATTAAAGGGGTTGGGTGGTTCTTTCGGATACGATAATCTTACGAAGATTTCGGCTGAAATTAACACGTGTGCGCGTGAACATGTTGAAGACAAGCTTGCGTTATGTATTAATGACCTGAAGCGGGAATATTCCGCCATCCTTGATAGGGATAAGAATGACCGGAAAGTCGGTTAGTAATTTGAATGTTCATATAGCTGGAAGTGAGCCGGTCCGTTACCATTCACACCAATAATTTACATCCTGTCCGATGAGAAATTTTTCTGCGTTAGCGCCCTGAAGCAATGCCATGGTGGATAACACCCCTGCTTCCGTACAACTGTCTGCTGTCACTGTTACTGTGTGGGGTCCATTGGTAATAGGCCAGCCGGTGTTGGGGTTGAGTACGTGGCTGTAGCGGATACCATCTTTCAACAAATACCGACGTGAATCGCCACTGGTTGCAATAGCACCGTTCCTGAGTGCAATGCCAGGGGTTTTCGGGCTTAGTTGTGTTTGTTTGCCTGGGTTTTCCGTGCCGACTATCCATGGCTGGTCATGACGTCGGGGGCCTGTTACGGCAATGTCCCCACCAAAATTGACCAGGCAACTAACATTACTATAGGTTTTAATCAGTTGTACTGACCTGTCAACGGCATATTCTTTGCCTATTCCACCAAGGTCCACTTCCATGTCCTGGCATAGCGTAAGCATTGGCCTTTGCCATCGAACCTTTTGCCAGCCCAGCTTTGCCAGCAATTCCTTTACCTTGTCCGGGTCTGGTAGCTGGTCACTGCCATCAAAGTGCCACGCCTGGCGTAGTACACCAGAGGTGATATCAAACAGCCCATCGCTTAACAGAAAGCAGGACTCTGCGTAATCCAGTAGGTCGGCGGTTTCTTTGTCAACTTCTACCGGGCGGCCTGCAGAATGATTAATGGTATGAATGATGTTGTCAGCACCGTATCGGCTGAACTTGTGTTCAACACGCAGTGCTTCCTGTTGCGCAATATCGGTGATTTTGCCAGCAAGCTGTTGGTCAAGGGTGTCGACTAAAACTTCGCATGGACCGGCCATGGCTTGAAATTTACCGATAAAATAATCATTGCACGGGAGCAGTGATGTGTTTTTCATAGTGCAATCGGTGGGTAACATTGGTTGGGTAACATTAATTGAGTCACATTGGCGGGTAACAAAGCCCCCCCCCTGGGGAGGGGGAAACTCAGCGCCAGGGTGCATAAAAAGGGTTAAATTGCCGCCATTAAACCATCACGAATTAATGACGGCACGTGGTTTAGAATTGGAAGGTATAGCCTACTTGTACAATAATGGCATCAACATCCGGATATAAGGTTTGGTTTTCCAAAACGCCAAACTTAGCCGGTTCGTCACCAGATTGCGTCATCACTTCACCACGAAATGTAAGTTCGCTGGTCTCACTAAGCGCGACACCATAGAGCAAGCCAATGGTTGTTGCTGTCATTTTGCCCAAGCGGTAGTCTGAGCTGGCTTCTTTTATTCCTGCCGCCGCATTGTTATTGTCAAGCAAGTAAGGGATATAAAAGTCCGCTTCATTTTGCGAATAATATCGAAAATGGGGTTGCAGGTAATGGCCGCCACCGAGTTCGTAGCGATATCGCATATCGATAGTGTGCGAGCTAATACCCCAGTCATCCCAGTAATATCGATAAGATGCATTGATAACGTCTTCTTCCAACTGGTGTACTACTTTCCAATACAGTGATTGCCCAGCCCGGCTGTCTGGACGGGCTTCGTAACGGTAAGAAGCGCCATCATTTGCATTTTTATTAATGATCTCACCATAGTTAGTGGCAAGGTCGTCATCCTCAATGATGCTTAGAATCTTATAGGGGTCGGATAAATAACCACTACTGGAGCCGTATGTGTAATTTAACTGCATTAAGGTTTTACGGCTGATGACCTGAGTGACGCCAAATAGTAAGTCGATAACGGTTTTGTTATCGTCACTGCCATCCAGCGCCTTTTCGCCGTCGGCGAAATCAGGCATTTCAGTCATACCAATGGGAACGCCCCCTACTGGTGCGACGAGGTCATAGCTGAAGGAAATTCCCCCTGTTAATGTTGTATTACGGGTGTTGATATCCTGGGAATAGCTTGCTGATACGCCAAGTGAGGTATAATCATATTCTCTTGACAGGTTCGCACCTAATTTTCGCTTTAGGGTACTTGATAATGGTTTTTCCCAATCGATATTCAATGCGACGCGTGTGTCTTTAAACGACGGGTCCAGCGGTGTTTTATTTGCATTGGTGGTGTACGTTTTGTTACCCGACGGTTGGGTAAAGGTTTGTGCGAAGGGCATGGGTACGGCGCCGCTGGCAGATGAGCCGGTTAGCGAATCCACGACAATCCGATAATTAATGAATTCGCCATCATCAATTTGTCGACGCAGGCTTAATACCGGTTCAATGGCTGTAACCCGGTCAGTTTCCGAGTAATAGAGTAGCGCGGAATCATATTCCAGGGGCGCGGAAGTATCAGCCGCGAGCGCCGGGTGGGAAACGCCAGTGCCCAATAAGGTGCACGTGGCCGTCGTCAATGCATCACGGATGCGTTTTTCTTTTGATTGTTTGTGTTTTAGTTGCATCCGCAACCTCCACCGCCAACACCAGAGCCACCACTAGAGGCTTCTTTGCTAAAATAAATGTGTTCGTCCAAATAGGCCTCCAATGGTGCCGGTGTGAGCTGCATTTTTTTCTGCGCCAGAATATCGCGCTCCCAAGGTTGCACGGCCTGTAACGAGCAGCCGGTGAAGAGTGCGGCAATGATTGATAGATATAACGCTTTAGTCGTACTCATTATGACTGTCTCCAGAACGATCGCCCGGCCAACAAAAAGCTGAGGGTATTGCTTGCGGATTACTTTTCAGTTGTGCATTTAGGCGCGAAACAAAAATAGGTTTATGATTGATGTTTTCAGTAACCTCAGGGGCTAGTGTTGATAATTGGACCTGTTTATGACTCAATTGCACAGTGAAAGTTCTCAGTGTTAATGGTTTGCTGTGATATTGTCATCATGAAATAACAAATTTAATTGGTGGCTTTCCATCATCGTCTATGTCAGGTTAAAAATCCGGGCTGGTAACCCATGGGTTGGCTGTCTGAGTTGGCAATTTATGCCATTTCAGTATAAGCAGGGCATATTACATACGGTCAATCTTATTCGATATAAAAAGCGTATTATCTGTGCCTGCTGTGTAAATGATCTACATTAGCGGCGAGCCACACACCCACCATAAATTAATTGTCTTAACGGTATATTAATGTTTGTCATTCACTATAGCGATTATGTGTACATTTTGCTGGCGTTACATGGCACTGAACAGGTCATTAAAAAAGAAACCCACAACGCCACATTAACCTTAAGGTGCTATTTAAGCTCTAAAAACAGTAAGTTAACAGGTGAACAATAATGCGCGTATTGCTGGTGGAAGATGATGAATTGCTCGGTGATGGTCTTCGTGTTGGACTCAAACAGGCCGGATATACCGTTGATTGGGTAATGGATGGCCAAAGTGCCGAAAATGGTTTGATCGACAACGAATTTGATTTGGTTGTGCTCGATATTAACCTACCGCAAATGTCGGGATTAGACGTACTCAGTCGATTACGCAAACGTGGCGATGCTACCCCCGTATTACTGTTAACTGCTCGTGACAGCATACCCGACCGTGTGTTGGGTCTGGATAGTGGCGCTGATGATTACTTGGTAAAACCTGTGGACCTGGATGAACTTTGCGCACGTTTGCGCATGCTACAGCGTCGTTTTGCCGGCCGCTCCGAGCCAGTGCTTCAGCACGGTGAACTGACACTTGATCCGGCAGCACATCGTGTTACCGTTGCCGGCACGCCTGTTAGCTTATCAATGCGGGAGTTTGTATTATTGCATCATTTACTTGAAAATACCGGGCGCGTCATTCCGCGCGCCCGGCTAGAGCAAAAACTCTATGGATGGGAAGGTGAGGTTGAAAGCAACTCGCTTGAAGTCTTCATCCATCATTTGCGAAAAAAACTCGGTGCCAGCCTGATCCGCACCGTGCGTGGAGTGGGTTATATGATTGAGCAAGTTCCGTGACTATTTCAATTCGGCGTCGATTGTTATCCAATTTATTGCTGACAATCGTGTTTGTCAGCGCAACCACGCTGTATCTAAGCTATCTTGATGCCCGTCACGAAGTACAGGAACTGTTTGATGCACAACTTGCGCAATCCGCCCGTGTTTTACAAACACTGGTATTGCCTGAGTTGAAAATGCAACAGCATGATGAAATGCGCACAGTGCAGGGTAATATGCCCAATTTTTTGGACAAAACGCCGGGTGGTGAGCATGAGGAAACTACCTATGGCCATGAATACGAGCGAAAACTGGCGTTTCAGGTTTGGAGTAAAAACAAAACCATGTTGTTACGCTCGGTAACGGCACCAATGTATGCGTTGTCGGAAAACGCCCTCACGCCACAGGGGCGAGGCTTCAGTGATGTAGATGCAGGTGATTACACGTGGCGGGTGTTTTCGCTATGGAATGAAACTGATTCCTACTTAATCCAGGTCGGTGAGCGTTACGATGTGCGGGAAGAGTTAATTACCAATATAAGCCGCCGGTTGATCACGCCAGCGCTGGTTACGTTACCACTATTGGGCGTTTTAATTTGGGTGGGTATTGGACGCGGGTTGCGACCCTTGCAGAAAGTGGCAAAAGAGGTGATGCGGAGGGACCCGGCGTATCTCGAGGTGATGGATATTGGTCCTGTCCCCGATGAAATCAAGCCATTGGTAAAGTCACTCAATGGCTTGTTTGAGCAGGTGAAAGTCGCCTTCGAAAAGGAACGGCAGTTTACCGATGACGCGGCCCATGAACTGCGCACCCCCCTGGCGGCGCTGAAAACACAGGCGCAAGTTGCACTTCGGGCCAGAGACAGTCATGAGCGTACCACCGCCCTTGAACAACTTCTCAGTGGTGTTGATCGTGCCAGCCATTTGGTGGGGCAGATGCTGACGTTGGCAAGGCTGGACCCCGAAGCCGGTGTTATACAGCGTGAAGGGATTAACTTACATGAACTGGCCGCCGACGTAGTGGCGCAACTGGTGCCAAAAGCCATTAAAAAACAGATTAACGTCGAGTTAACCGGTGATGAGGATGCTAAGGTATTGGCTGAACCATTGAGCCTGTCAATTTTAATTCGAAATCTGGTGGAAAATGCCATTGTCTATACACCAGAGTCAGGGGAAATTATTCTTAATATTGATAAGACCGCCACCAGCGGCGTGGTGCTTTGTGTGACAGATACCGGTCCGGGTATTGATGAGACCTTAAAGCATCGGGTCTTTGACCGCTTTTTCCGCGTGTTGGGAAATCGTTCAACAGGTTGTGGCTTAGGGCTTTCAATTGTTAAACGAATTGCCGTGCTCAATCAACTTCGGGTTGAGCTGGAAAATAGCACACAAGGCCAGGGCCTGATCGCGACGGTTTATTTTGACAATAATGTGCATAAAACAATCGTTGGTGATGCTTAAATAAGCACTCAGGTAAACCGCATCACAAGCTGAAAATTTCCGCAAATCTGTTTATCTTCTAACTTATCTTAATGCCTTGGCTTACCTCAAGGCTAAGCACTTGCAGTGTCACAAGCTTCCGTTCTATGATCATGCTTCGGGGCATGTCAAAAACAATCGCTATCATAAAAACTAAACTAACTCGAATACCATCAGGATCAGCATTAGGAATACCATTCGCTAAACGATGATGAAAACGAGTTAAAAAATAATAATAACAACCTTAGATTAAAATCCATCGGTAGGGTATGCAATATACAGGCTATAGTGCGTTGTTGTTGGAATGTATGTGCATTATATAATCAAAAAAAGTGTGCTCAATGTAAAGTGCAGCCAATAAAAGTATCAATTTCGGGTTAATAAAGTATCAACGCTATGTGCTGAGTGCGCTTGAATTTGACCTGTAGGCTTTATAACGAGGTGTTTTACAGGGCGAGGCCTCTCCGAATAATAACAACGGAGATTTTTCGACGATGGCGAAGGTGTTTATTTCATACCACCGTGATGACGCTGATTTTGCTGAACTATTGCAAGGTCGGTTACAAAAAGCCGGGCATGACACGGCAATGGATGTAGAAATTCTCAACGCCGGCGATGATTGGCGCGACAAGCTGGACCAGACCATTAAGGATTCCCATGTCCTTGTGGTGATAATGACACCCCAAGCCGGGGCATCGGCATACGTTTCTTATGAATGGGCCTTTGCCATGGGTGCTGGTTTAACAATAATTCCGTTGGCATTGGAGGCCTCTGACTTTCATCCCCGGCTTGAAATATTGCAATATTTGGATTTTACCAACAAAGCCAGGCCTTGGAGTGCATTAATAACGGAGGTAGATAAGGCCGCCGAAGCACATGCCATTGAAACACTGTCAGTTCCTGCAAATGCGCCCCCATCCATCAAACATGCAGTATCCGCTAAAGCACGAGTTTTGCTGGCTGGATTATCTTTGGAGTTCACCCCAGATGCTTTTGTAGATGCGGCCAAACGAAACGATCAATATGCCATTGGCTTGTTTTTGAGTGCAGGCATGGACCCCAATGTCATAAATAATGATGGCAGCACAGCGCTTATCGAGGCCACGAAAAACAATGACTTCGATTCAGTATCGTTATTGCTCGCCCAAGCTGGTATCGATCTCAACGCAATAAATTGCAAAGGTAGCACCGCACTAATCGAAGCATCAAAAAACAACGATGTCAATGCTGTTACGCTATTGCTCGACAAAACTGGAATCGATCCCAACATAGTAGATAAGGATAGCAAGACAGCTCTTCGTTACGCGGTTGATGAGGGCAATATTGTCATCGTTAACACCTTGCTGCAGGCTGGTGCGAATGTCAATCATAGTTGGACAGTGAATTGGGCGGCAAATAGAGGGGACAGGCGAATATTACAAGTTTTGTTAGAGTCTGGTGCAAACATAGAAGCTATAAATAGCGCGTTTAGCTCTGCCGCGTGTTATAGGACAGTCGATTGTATGCGTATTCTTCGGGACAACGGTGCCGATATTGGGAGTGTAGGTGGTGAAGCATTGCTTAACGCTGTACGTGCTTCCCATTCAAAGGATGTAGAAGATGAAGTTTATGTTGTAGTGAAATATTTGCTAAAACTTGGTGTTAATGTAAACCATAAGGACGAAGGAGGCTGGACGCCCTTGCTTGCAGCGGCAAATGCTGGTTTGCCTAAAGTAGTTTGTGCGTTACTGGACGCAGGGGCCGATATCAACTGGCGGGGTGAGTGCTCAGGATGTGGTAGTGGGGGGTATACTGCGCTACTATTGGCGCCTTATGACGTGTCAGAAATATTACTCGAACGGGGGGCCGACGTAAATGTTAAACGTAATAACGGTGATACAGCTTTGCACGGAGTATGTGATAGTGACACAGAACCTGATCGTGGCTATGCTTTTGCAGAGAATCTCATCGCTATGGGGGCGGATGTGAATGCTAAGGGGCAAGTAAATAACACCCCCTTAATTTATGCTGCGTATAAAGATTCTCGTGTAAATTTTGTCAAGCTGTTGTTGCAAGCTGGCGCCCAGGTGGATCATAAAAATGAGCGAGGCCATACGGCGTTAATGATCGCAGCCGCTTGGCATAATGTAGAAATTATTAAGCTGTTACTGAATGCAGGGGCTCGAGTGGATGAGGTAGACTTTTATGGCAATATGGCATTGGAGTTTGCCAAGTCTGGCAATAACCCAAATTATACGGAGGAAAAATTAGTCTTGTCTTCTCATGGCAAACTATTTCACAAAGAAGCCACGAAATTGTTGCAGAAAGCTGCAGTGCAGACGTTACCCGCTCTTGAGTCTTAAATTAAATCATTAGATGTTAGGGCGGGGGTGAAGTGGCTCAGCGTTCATCCATATTGTAGCAGTCGCCAGTCTTGAGAACTTTGCAGTGTTACGCAACCAATACCGGAAATTATACAGGACGATATTATGAGCTACCAAATAAAAAGCCGGGATGAACATTTCAAAAATGATGCTTGTCCGAAACGTATTTTATCATTGGATGGTGGCGGTCTGAAAGGTATTCTCACCATCGGTATATTGCAGCGCATAGAGAATGTGCTTCGGGAGCGGCATGGTAATCGCCGTGATTTTCGTTTATGTCATTATTTTGATTTGATTGCCGGCACCTCAACCGGCTCAATCATCGCGGCGGCGCTGGCCAAAGGGTGGAGCGTTGCGGAGGTGCAGAAACAATATATGGGGTTTGGCAAGCGCATTTTTCGTAAAAGCCCATTGCGTCACGGTTTAATCCGCGCAAAGTATGATGAGCGGCAGTTCAGCCAGGAGCTAAAAAACGCCTACGGTGAGAATGCCACTCTGGATAGTGGCAAACTACAAACCGGCCTGCTTATCATAACAAAACGCCTGGACACCGGTAGTCCCTGGCCGATTAGTAATAACCCGCAGGGCAAATATTTTGGGCCGCAGCCTGATGGCGTCATCGGTAACGGTAGGTATCCACTATGGCAGGTGGTCAGGGCTTCGGCGGCCGCACCTTCTTTTTTTGATCCTGAATCGCTGAGTATTGTTGACAACGCGGGTAACAAAGCACTCGAAGGACTTTTTGTTGATGGCAGTATGAGCCCGTTTAATAATCCCGCATTGCAGGCGTTGATGTATGCAACGTTGCAGGGTTACCGGGTGGGGTGGCCCACCGGCGCTGACAAACTTATGTTGGTTTCTGTTGGCACCGGTATTTCCGACCCGGCGGTTAAGGAGACGAATATTACGGCAATACACAGTATTAATGCGCTTTTGTCGTTAATGGATGATTGCGCTGCATTACAGGAAACAATGCTGCAGTGGATGTCATCCAGTCCCACTGCCCGCCAAATTGATGGGGAGCTAGGCAGGCTGGAGCAGGATCTCATTGCCGATGCCCCATTATTAAGCTATTTGCGTTACAATGTTGACCTCACTGAAGAGAGTGTTCAAGTGCTAGACCCCACCCTGAAGGATTATGAAGGTATTGAGTCACTGGGTAGCATTGATGCACCAGACAACATGCCAGTATTGCATAAGCTTGGTGTGTTAGCAGCGGAGCGTGATGTTTGTTTCGATCACTTTGCCGCGACCTTTGATTTGAGGGTACATTGAAACAATTAGCGTCGCTACTTTCTCGCTAAAAATATATTCGTTAATTGGGTGAGGTTGGTGAAGTTATTAATGTCTGTTGCCAATAATGGTTGCTGATCATTGTTTCAGGTATTGATGAATTTAGGTTAAACATTACCGCCAACAACCGGTATGAGAGATTGAATGACCATGCGCCACCGATATAAAAAAAAGATTCATCACTTTGTAACGGCAGTTCAGTTGGATTTGGATACAGCGGGCTTTAGCTATAAAAAATGGGGGGCCGAGCAACAATGCGGGCCGAAGGATTGGTTGGTGAACAATCAAGGCGATACCTATACCGTAAACCGGGAAAGCTTTGCGAAAACCTATCAACAACAAAGCCCCGGTGTTTATGTCAAAATTTCGCCGGTATGGGCTGAGGTGGCTACTCGTGCCGGTAGTGTTATGACCACCGAAGGGACATCAGATTATCAAGCAGGCGACTACCTTGTCAGCAACGGTGAAGACGGAACCGATGTATACCCCATCAGTACCAATCGATTTTTATCCATGTATGAGCTTGACGAATAGTATTTGCTCACACTAAGCACCACGCCCATCCTGTCGTTATCATTTTAGCGTATTTTTCGCTGCCCGCATTTCCCGCTTCAAACCAGCCTGATTATCCTAGATTCCGCCGTTGAACGACCTGTAGAGTGCGGTGTGGTGGTGTCTGGCAAGGCGTAAAAGGTCAATATTTCAAACGTTTACAACGCCGTCCAGGCACTGCAACAAGCGTGCTCTGCATGTCGTCGCGCCTTCACTCAATGGCTGAGCAGATAAATGGCAACAAACTAAATGTTAATCAAGCGGTTAATGGTCTTTTGTAGCGGTCAACGGCGGAATCTAGGATTATGTCAATGCACAACCATTTGCGGTTGTTGATTGTGCACAATGTAAATTTCGCACACATACAGTGTTAATTATTAACAGACTTGTTGATTGACAGTAGTGATAATAGTTAGTGCTGGCGAAATTGGGATGGCACTGTGTGTTGTTTCGGAGCGAAGGTGGTACGTAATGAGACAATTTCGATACTAACTGCTCAGCAAATTAGCAGTTAGTGCGATTAAGTTGAGAGTATCTCAACTCGAATACTTAATCAAGAAATTCAAAATATAATATGAAATTGGCGTCATGGTAATTATATGGCTTTATTAATTGCGCTTAACCGGTATAACGAGGTTAATCGGGATAATACGATGAAAGCACACTGTGGAGGCGCATGGCCGTGATAAAAGAATCACGCGTTTTACCCGCGCCCGCGCTGTTAACCAGACAGGCGGTCGCCGGTAAAAACAAATCCAATATTAACAAAGCCACCAATGAAAATCGTTGGTTGGCAGAGTATGCTCCATTGCGAGTGCTGATGGTTAGCGGTGTTTTTGTGGTGGGTGCATTTGTTGTTAATCTTTACCTTGTTTGTCAGTTATCGTCCCTTGGCGTGACATTATCCGTTGATTCCAATGCTAATCATTTAGTGGTCGTCGACGTGCAGAATCCGCAATCGAATGGCTTGGCAGTGGGAGATGTTATCACCGCGTTTATTTCGGAGCAGGGTGTAACCATACCGCTTACCCGAAACGCATTGGCCAAGATTCCTGTAGATGAAGCTTCAACGTTCGCCGAATTTAATCGCATGCTGTCAGAGCAGGGGCTGCTCTATCGTCTCTATACCCAACCACAATCAAGTGCCTTATTAGAGGATGGAAAGGTAGTGCCACTTACGCTGGTGACGCCTATTCCATTGGGGTATCTGCCACTTCAATATTGGCTCGTCAATCTGCTTGGTGCAATTGTATTGCTTGTAGGCGTCGGTTTATGGAGTATTCGGCGCGGTGAAGTTGCCACCCGGCTATTGGCGCTTTCCGGTGTGGGTTATTGGTTGTCAGCCTATTTTGGCAGCATGTTCCTGTTTCGTGAATTGGCCATGCCGGTCAATTGGCTGCATATTATTGGGGCTGGTAACAGTTTGGGTTGTATGTTGCTGGCGTATTCAATGTTGGGGTTACTTTGGTATTACCCGAAACGACTTGGCACAAGTAAAATGGCGGTTTGGATATTTGCGGCAATGGGGATTTCGCTAACCAACGAAGTTCTGCAGATTGTCGATTTGCCTCTGCATACATTTGACCTGCAGTATCTGTTTGTTTTTTTTCTTGGATTAGGGTTTGCTTTTTCACAGTGGCGGCGCGCCAGGAAAAACCCCGTGGCACGTGCCGCACTATTGTGGTTTTTGTTGTCAATTTTGCTAAGTACAGGGTTAATCGTGGCACTGTATTTTTTACCGCTTATTCTGAAAAGCAAGCCTCTGGTGACACCTGCAGTTACTTATTATCTGGTATTGATGCTTTATATTGGTCTCGCGTTGGGTGTTTTTCGATTTCAATTGTTTCGACTGGAGAAGTGGTGGCTAAAAGCCTGGGTTTGCTATTTCAGCGGCATTCTTGTGCTGGTGGTGGATGTCGCAATAGCGTACGCGCTTAATTTAGGATTATTGGAAGGGCTGAGCCTGGTACTGTTATCGGTGGTTTGGTTTTATTTTCCAATTCGGCAATGGTGTTGGGAGCGTTTTATTGTGCCGCCCCGGCAACGCCTGGAGCACTTTCTGCCTCAGTTTATTACGTCATTTTATTCAGCAGTGTCTGCAGAGCAGTTTGATGCTAAATGGTGTGTGTTTTTGGCGTCAATGTTTGAGTCACTTCATGCAGGGCGCACACAACTGTATTGTAAGCAATCGCAGTTGCTGGATAACGGCTTGACATTACGGGTTCCTGCCATTTCTAAAGGGCAGACCGTGGTATTGACAGGGCGTAATCAAAGTACCCGCTTGTTTTCACCCGAAGATATGCAAACCGCTGATTCTTTGTTTTCAATTGCAAACAAAATGGCAACCATTCGCCAGGCGCATGACCAGGGTGTGAGCGAGGAGCGGGAGCGTATTAAACGCGATTTGCACGATGACGTTGGTGCGAAACTATTAACGTTAATGAATCGAGCGGTCACACCCTCGGATCAAGAGGTTGCAAGGTCAGCGTTGTGTTCGTTACGTGACACTATCTACAGCCTGGAAGAAAAAACCAGTTTTTCGGTAGAAGATGCATTGGCTGATATTCGGGCTGAAGCCGGTGAACGACTGGAATTTGCCGGTATTAGCCTGGAATGGATTCAACGCGCGAAAAAAATTTCAGGTACGTTGGCTTATTTGCAGTCGATTAATGTGGTGCGAATCATTCGCGAGGCTATTTCCAATGTTGTTGTTCATGCCTATGCCCGGCAGGTGGTGGTCCGAATTGATGTAGTGAATGCCAATCTTAGTATCACCGTAACTGACAACGGTTTGTCATCGGATGTTTCACAATGGGTTTTGGGGGTTGGTACCAAAAGCATTATGCGCCGGGCGGAGGAGCTTGGTGGAAGTGCACGTTGGTACGCTAATGAAGCTGGCCTATCGGGAGGCAGCGGCGTCACTTTTGAACTGATAATTCCAATTAAAATGGAGAAAACATAATGAAAACAGCATTGTTAGTGGAAGATCATGCGGAGACACGATTATGGCTTCGTGAATTACTGTGCGATACATTTCCTGGCATTAAGGTGAGTGAAGCATTAACCTGCAAGCAGGCTCGGGAATTTATCAATATCCGTTATTATGATCTTGCGTTGTTTGATATCAATTTGCCGGATGGCAGCGGAATTTCCCTGGTTGAGGAAATCGAGAATCGCACACTCGATACTTATTGTGTGATGAGCACAATTATCGATGACGATAAGTGTTTGTTTGAAGCATTGAGGGCAGGTGCTCAGGGTTATTTGCTGAAGGGGCAGCCCAGGGAGCAATTAATAAAACGGCTGCATGGTATATTGCACGGTGAGCCGCCACTTTCCCCGGCCATTGCCCGTCGTGTAATACGTTACTTCCACAAAAAAGTCAGTCGTCAACAGAAGTCAAATTTATCAAACCGGGAGCAAGAGGTGCTGACATTTATTGCCAAAGGATTAAATCGTACGGATGTTTCCCGTCTATTAGGTATAACCAGCCACACTGCTGCAGGATATATAAAGAACATCTACGTAAAACTCAATGTTTCATCGCGAGCAGAGGCAACCTTACAGGCGGCACGGCTTGGTTTGGTACAGGTTGGTGAGTAGTATGACGCCTATGGGAAAATTTAAAGATCGTATGCTGCCTTTTTGTCTGGGATCTTGTTGTGGTGTGGTGGTTTGGCGTTAAGCCTGGCGGAGTATCTGGCTTGTCGTTCTTCTCAGGACGACAAGCCCCCACGTTAGCGCTAAGATTACTGGCTATTTTTGCCGTGGTGACATTAAGCGCCAGCTGTGCGCTGTCGTCCTAATATTGTCTTCCTAACATTGCAGCGACCCAAATCGCAATCTCATTATCCAATAGAAAAGTCTAAACGTCAGGTAATGAAGCCAGAATGGATTCGTGCAGACTAAAGGCAAGAACGGAGAAATTCAAATATCCCTTTGTGTCACATTGCATCATATTGTCTTCCGCGTTAAGTAAAAAATTTGCGGGCATGCAGAATGCGCCTGCACCATTCCCCCTTGGTCCGGACATTAACCGAAGTGCCTCCCGTTCGGGTCTTATTGCGAGGGAAAGCGCATGGTAAGAAAATTCGTGGCCGTGATCAGCGTGTCCGTATGTATCCCCTAGCTTGAGCTCCAGGCTATTGAGCGTTTGCTCCAGTAAAGTGCAGTCTTTTTTACGCAGTCGGTTGATCTCCAATATGAGTTTTATGGCGGGAATGATGGTACGGAATACCCAAGCCTGTGTTTTAGCTGCGCTATCTTCGCCGAAATTGCTGACGAGCTCAGTTCGATTGAATTGCCGTTCGAAAAAATTTTCAACGATGCAGTCAAGGGTTTGAGGTTGAATGGCAAAACGTTTTGTGCCAAAGGGCTCGATTTTACAGGGACTGACGGGGTTAATGTCAGCGGTTGGTTCGTCGTGAATAGCCAGCAGATCCTCTGGTGCCTGGGCAAGCTTAATGAGGCAGGCTTTACCATTTTTGTTTCTGTGTAAAAATGATTTTGTAACAATTTCACGTTGAATGAGCATCGGCTCGATGCCGAGCGCTTCAATGGTGTGCTTGTTAAGTGGAACTTGTGTACCGATATTCAGTGCAAGATAGGCTAGTTCAGCGCAGTACACCAGATGCTCGGGATTGCCAAGTTCTTTGGTCGCTTCCGGATCACCTGACATGGAGCGCAGGGCGAGACTGGCACAATACCGGATGGCATCGGGGCTGATTGCGCCCAATGGGTCGCCGCCGTTATAGCTGTTTTCCGGGAATAGCGTGACGGTATTCAGAATAACAAGCCAGGTGCGGATGTTATCAATATAGGCTTGAACCTTATGTTTTGCCAAGCCTGCGGGAAACTCCGGTCTAACCCATGTTATGGGGTATTCGCGGGGACCAAAAAGGCCTATTTCGCCAGGGTCAGGATCGGGGTAGTTCTGCGGATTGTTGAGGGTAATGACGCCCGGGGTTGTGACGCCGTTGGGTGCGTTGAATTCCACGCCAACTGCAACGGTAATATGCGTCGCCTGAAACTTGACGGTTTCTACCAGATTGCGGACGGGGTCTGCGCTTACCTCAATATTTTTACCAGGGCATGGTTGGTGGTGTTTGATACCGATGGCGATTTCGTGCGGGGCAATTACGCGGGTGAGGTCTGATTGAAATATGCCTTTTGCATCATCGTAGGCCGCTAACCGGGCGGTAATTTGAATTTCAGATAAACTAAGGCAATGGGTTGTGGATTCTATAATGCTTCCTGCAGCATGTCCCAATGCAGGATCTGGCGGTAATTGAAAGCGCTGGGTATATAGGTCCGTAAGGGTTTTATGGTTCATTCCGCGCCAGATAGAATTGGCCATATCAATGTTAACGCCTGTCCAGTTCGACTGAGTTTTATTATTCATAGGGATCTTTGAGGGTATTGGATGTTATTATTTTTTGGTGAATCGTGTCATTATTATTTGGCAATGGCGTTGCATCTCAATCACATTGCATCTGTGTGTCGGTGCAGCGCTGTACATAGTATATAGGACAGGTGTCCGTACAACGCAATCCCTTAAGTGGGCCCCCCTGTTTCAGGGGGTTGTCAATATAGTGAAAATCACCATAATGGGCCGTAGCGGTTTGTAATCATTGAAGGGTAGGGGAATTGTCGAGCCAAGTTGCGTTTTCGGAAGCAGGGGATTTTTCAGTAAACGAAAATGATTATCGCCTGTGTCATGTCATTCAATGCGGCGAAGCTGTTTATCCTGCTGTGGCATCACCGTTCAGTTCAAACAGTCGCTTGAGTTTGGCAAGGGATTTGTTGCGATAATAATAAACCTGATTCGCTGTTGTTTGTTTTGCCGGGACGCCGTGCTTGACTGAAATGTCCTGCTCAATCAATGCGACCAAGACTGATTTTACGTCAAGCTCATCAATGACCATGGCTTCCAGAATAAACTGTTCCTTCCAGGAAAGCTGATAAAATGACGCTTTAAGCTGGTTTTGGTAGAGCTGGTCCTCGCTGCTTATCTCCATAGATGGCAGGTCAAACTGGGTATGCTGGTCATCGACAGGGCCTGGTATTGTCAATGAAACTTCTTGTGGAAAATTAAGTGTATACATTTTTTTGCGTGCATGTAGCTCGGTATAAATTTGTCTGACAATATGGTCAATTTCCTTCGGATCTCTTCCCAGCATTTGGGCGATATTAGGTGCGGAGTTCTGGTCGCATAGTTTCCAGAAAACCTTGCCAGCGTCGTTGTCCAGTGCTTTTATGTATTCGGGCACGCGTATGCGCCTTTTGCGTCGCCAATCCTTCCAACGTTCCTTGAACTGGAACGAATTCACAATCTTCGAAAAATAGTTAATCAGGGCCGCATTTTTTCGACCTTCAAATTTGTTCAGGCGTTTGTTGTTGGTCAGGTCGTCCAACATCCATGCAATACTGCCATTTCCCCATTCACATAGCGGGGCATCGCTGGATTTATTTCCCCATTTATTGTCGAGCGTGCATTTGTAGAGTGTGCGGTTTTCAAGGCAATATTGTTTACATAGCCTTTCGGTTTTCTTTTTGGCCAGGCGGTAAGCCAGCCGCGTTACTTTCTCCCGGTCTCTGCTGTTACCGGCCGCTGCATTTTGAGCAAGGGTTACGTCATTGTTCATACATTATCCTTTTTATAGTGTGTTTGCTGCGAGAAGCATTACCATCCAGTGGTGTTGTTGCTAAAGATTGTGCGCCGGAATTCACGTAAGTTAAGGAAGACTAACGTGAATTAGGGTGAATGAACTCAGGCTAATTTCACGAACTGTAATGCATGACCGGCTAACGGTATTTATAGCTGTGTTAAACGAGACTTCCTGTCTATCGTATTTTGTATGAATCAGCCGTGTATTCAACCCCTCAAGTGAGCCCCTCTGTTAGCGGTATTTTTAATGTTGAGATGGTTTGGTACTGTACTCCTCAGCGAAAAATGGCTGCTCGGTATTTCGATTTAATAACATGAATGCATTCTATTGGCTTGTCATCGCACAGGGTTGCATTGGTTCTCTCGCAAAGGACAGTTGTGATTTTCTGTGAGTTGCAACTTAACCATGAATACTGAATAGATCTAAGATATCGAGACGGCACAGCTGTAACGCGGTTTGCAGTTAATTAATGCTAATTTTTATATTTATAATTTAGATCAATATTTAATTTCAACGTTATATAAACTTTATGAAAATAATAAGGGAGTTTAATTTTATGAGTAATGTGGAATACCGTACCTTTGATGGCAGCGATAATAATCTCGATAACGCGGATTGGGGTAAAGCAAATACGCCTTTGCTAAGAACAACAACGCCAGATTACGCCGACGAAAGTGCCTCGCTTGCGGTTCGAGGACCGAGAAACCCGAATCCTCGGGACGTAAGCAATCAAGTCTGTCAGCAAGATGTGCCACGGCCGAATCCAAATCGACTGTCGGATTTTGTCTGGGCCTGGGGGCAGTTTCTTGATCATGAAATAGATTTAACCGGACAGGTGGATGACGAAGTCGAGGATATAACAACACCGGATGATGATCCAGTTCTCCAGCGTGCCACGATTCCATTTCGGCGATCGCTTCATGACCCCAGTTCGGGAACCGGCGTTAATAATCCACGGCAACAGCTTAATCAGATATCAGCCTACATTGACGCCAGTAACGTCTACGGCTCCAGCGTGGAAAGGGCAAATGCATTAAGGGCGTTTGATGGCACCGGCCGGTTAAAAACCAGTGTGGCTGATGTCGGTGAACTGCTTCCTTACAACGTAATTGGATTGCCAAATGACGCTTTGCCGAATATGCGGGTCTCTGAGCTGTATGTGGCTGGTGATGTGCGTGTTAATGAACATGCTGTGTTGACCTGTATGCACACCTTGTTTGTGCGGGAACACAATCGCTTATGTCTCGATATTGTAACGTGCCACCCGGAAATGATTGGCTGCGATGAGGCAATTTTTCAGCAGGCGCGTGTCATCGTCAGTGGCCTGATGCAGTCTATTACGTACAACGAGTTTATACCAGTGTTAATGGGGGCGAATTCGCTAAGACCGTATACCGGGTACAGACCTAATGTAAACGCATCCATTGCCAATGTGTTTTCCTCTGCCGCTTATCGGCTGGGTCATAGTATGCTTTCAAGCACGATTCGGTTGGGGACGGAGGGGCGCAGTCTGGCGTTAAGGGATGCGTTCTTTAAACCGTTTTTGATTAATCTATACGGTATAGAACCTTTTCTGAGCGGTTTGTCAGTGCAGGTAATGCAGGATATTGATGCGCATATTATCGACGATGTTCGCAGCTTTTTGTTTGGTCCACCGAGTGTGCAAAGTCAGCGATTGTTGGATTTGCCTGCACTCAATATTCAGCGTGGCAGGGACCATGGGTTACCTGGATATAATCAATGCCGCGAAGATTATGGTTTGAATAGATTTTGCAGCTTTTCAGAGTTAACGAGAAATGAAGAACTGCAACGAAAATTAAAAAATCTTTACAAAGAGGTTGATTATATAGATCCGTGGATTGGAGGACTCGTGGAGTCTCATCTGGAGGGTGCAAATATGGGCGAGTTTGTGTTTGCTGTGCTCAAAGATCAATTTGAACGGTTAAGGGATGGCGATCGATTTTGGTTTCAAAATGATCCCGCATTATCGCTGGAACAACAAATTGAAATAGATAACACTCGTTTGGCTGACGTAATACGGCGTAATACGGCGATTAAAGACATTTCGGATAATATATTTCTGGTGAGTTAGTTTAACCTAAATACCGCAGTTGATCGCTAAAAAATCGCATTAACTGCTTGATGAACATTCAGTTTGTTGCCATTTATCGGCTCAGCCATTAAGTGAAGTCGCTACGACAAGCGCACTCTGCAGGCCGTTCAACTGTGGAATTTAGGTTTAATGGTATGTCGACTATCCTGCTCTGAGATTTATATGGCCGTGTAGGCGTCAGGGTTACACGGCACAGAGCAGGGTGTCACTTTGTTTATTACTTTGCCCACTATTTGGTCTATTACTTAGCCCATTGCTTGGTTAATTACTTGGCTAATTGCTCGGGGAATGCTTAGGGCGAATCGTAGGGATAAAATATAAAATGTATAAGATGCGTGGTTTGTTAAAGAATGGGCTCAGGGGTTGTTTCAAATATCTTGCCGTTCTGTTAATGCTTTATCCCGTAACCGGACTTGCTCATGTCAAGTGGTTCGTGAGTGAAGGTCATGACGTAATGGTGAGCGATAACAATGGCCTTATTTATTTGTCTGTGTGGGCAGTTATCGCTGCGGGCATTGTTGTTGCTGGGATAGGTATTGAGAAGAAGATAATGAGGTTGTTTGCCAGCAAGGTTTATAACGCGTCGGTTGTGTTTGAAAATCATGTTGCTTCGCTATTCAGTATCCTGGTGGGGGTGTATTTTTTGGCGGCGGCCTATTACGGTTTTTTGTTTTCCATTAATTTGGATAACGTTGGTCAATGGCATGCGGTTTTGATTGGTGTTCAAGCATTTGTCGGGGTTAGTTTTGTGTTAGGTATTGGTGTCAGGCAATCGGCAGCATTGTTTTTGGTGCTCTGGTTGTTTTCATTAATGTATGTCGGGGCGCTGGGCACGCTGGAGAATATGGGGTTGTGCGGAATTGCGATATTTATTCTGATTTATGGTAGGTCGTCTATGCGGTATACGAGGGAGGATATTGCACCCATTGGCCTGATTTTAAAGGGGCGACAATATGCAGTTCCTGTATTGCGGGTGATCATGGGGCTAAATCTGGTATTGCTGGGTTTTTCAGAAAAAATACTTCGGCCTGATCTTGGACTTGCCTTTTTGGAGCAGCATTCGTGGAATTTTATGAAAAACAATGGTGTGCAATGGTTTTCTGATTACCTGTTTGTGGTTTCCGCGGGTGCCGTTGAAATCATCTTGGGCTTGGTGCTCATGTTAGGGATTGTGACCAGAGTCTGTGCTGCTGTCATTGCTATTGTGTTATTAATTCCACCTTTTTTTATGGGGCCGTCAGAATTGCTGGGCCATATCCCTCACCTGGCTGTTACAGCGGTACTTATCCTGTTTGGAGCGGGGGATAGCCTAAAGCTGTTAGCTGCACCCAAGCTAAAGCAGGAGAATGGCGCCGTCGATATCCCTGCGCAATGGCAGCTGCAGCGTGGAAATTTTGCTAATAATATTGCACACCTGGTTTCTTCAAATACGGGGCTTGATTTAAAGGTAGACGGCAGTATTGCCAGCTGTGCAACTAATGTTATTAAACTCATTGGCCTGTCGTATACGCCGCTAAATAAATCCCGTATTCCTTATCTGGCGGCAGCGTTTTCGGGGAAAAACATTCGACGATCCAAACGCTTTTGATTAACTCGTTCGGCAGAGGAGTTTGCTACGGATTAAGGTGAAAGTGTAAGACGCCACATATACTCTGTCATTTAAATAAGGCATGTTTGAATGCGCGTAAATGCAGATGACATTAGATAACCTATCTTCATTGTTGTTGCCGGTCGGAAATTTCACTGTAACAGGTCACCCGCTTAGTGTTGCTACATGAGCCCCCTCATGTGAGGGGTATTTACTTCCAGTCTCTCCTGTAGGATATCGGTGTGACGTGGTTGCCGGGGAGATAATGCTGTTCCAATAGTGTCTGCCGGTTTTGCAATGCAGTATCATAAGTGAGCGATGCTGACGGAATCACTTATCCGTATTTTGCGGTTCACACTTGGGTTTTTATATGTCTACATCTCATTGGTTGTTGCGTTTTTTGTCGCTGGAAATTATTGCAGTATTGGTGTTTATTAGTTCATTATTGCACTCCATGACGCTTGGTAGAGACATTGCTTTCGTCAGCGGAAAAGTGGTTGTTCTGCTGTCACATAAGGCGATGCATGACATGATCAGCGTCGATCAGTTTGTACCAGTAGTAAATAATGTCGATAAACGGCGCGTGGGGGATTCGCGACAACCTACCCCAGCAGGTATTGCCTGGACCCGCATTTATAACGCCACGACAAATCACCTATTACCTTCACATGGGGTCAGTTCCAGCCTTGCACGACACAGTGATTATGGCACCGATATTGCCATAGACCCTGGCGGTAATTTGTATCTTACCGGGGGGTGGCACTCTGCCCAGTTCGGTGCTGTGTGGTCGCGTCAGGAGGCATTTAATTATTTTGTGGCAAAGACGGACCCTAACGGGGTAGGTGTTTGGTTTAATGAAATAGATTCAGGGTTAAGTGTCGAGGACAGCGGTATTTCGTTGTCGCTTGACGGTAATGGCAACCTTTACGTGCTGGGGCGTTCTGCCGGGAACACCGTTGATCAACGTATCGTTGTTAATGGAAATGCATTTGTTTATTTTCTGGTAAAGTATGATAACGACGGGAAACAGCAATGGATCCATACAGTATCGGGTAATGCCCGAACGGCGGTGGATTTAGTGACAAATCTCAATGGTGATAGTTTTGTATTAGGGTATGTGGAGGCAAAATCAAACCGTGAGGCGGGCCACATATTTGTGCAAAAATATAACGCTGCTGGCGCACAGCGTTGGGATAAAAAAGTACTTGTTAGTACAAAAAGTCAATCGATGTCCAGTGTTCAGGGGAATGCCATGTGTGCGGATAATGACGGTGCATTATATATTGCTGGTACTGAAATAAACGCAAACACCCTGGCGAAAAAAGATGTCACTGATGTTGTGGTGATAAAGCTTAGCCAGGATGGCCGCAATATTTGGCAGCGCAAATACGGGACGCCTGGCAGGGATTATGCCAGCGCTATTTCGTACAATGCGGCAGCGGGTCAGGTTGTTCTGGCCGGGTATTCTCCCGGTAAAATAGTTAATTATACCGGGCAAGGCGGTACTAAATATGATTTTGTGGCAGCGCTGTCGCCGCGTAATGGTGAACCGTTGTGGACGTCAAAGCTCAGCGTTGAAGATGGCGGCATGCATTATACGGCCATCGCGTCTGATAATACTGGCAATGTTCACCTCACCGGGCGTTATGGCGAGAATGGTACCCCTGAATTTGGTTTGGGTAATGCCATTTTGTACGCTAAATTAACCAGTAAAGGGGAGTTGGTACGGTTTAATGTAATGGGCACTAAAAATACACGTGACAATGGCAATGGAATCGCGGTTGACAAGTACGGTGATTTTTATATTACCGGCAGTACCGGCGGTGACCTTAATGGTATTCGCAGTGATGCATCACTACTCGCGTCAGATTTATTTATTACCAAAAACATGCCCAACCCCTGAAATATACCCAAAGCATTTCGGCTTTCTTAAATAACCTACTTTTGGTGCCGGAACAAAAATATGACGCGCACTAAATCCCAAATGCTTCGGGTATATTGGTACAAAAGTACAGTTTGCAGGGAATGCTTGCGCTGCTTTGCCTGGCTATGCCAAGTGTGACCGGCCTGTACTAAAGTAGTGTCGGGGTCGTTTTGCTGGTCGATGTAATAATTAGCTAATCCAATAATGTTACCATCCATCCTTCTGTGCAACTTAACTGTTAACGAGGATAGGAGATTTGTATGCGACATTTTAAGCCATATTCAATGACCATCGTAATAGCGTGTTTAGTGTTTTTGTTGTCGCCTGTGGTTCAGGCTGAAACCCGTGCAGATACAAATATACAGGCAATTGAGAGCCCGGGAGGCTTTGACCGCAGTCGTGCCAATGATGAATTGGTTGATGAAAGTTTTAAATTCAAGCAAGACAAGTTGTTGGAGTTGGATGTAGTGGATAAAGCCAGTGTTGAACGCCTGGTGGAAACGTATCCTAAAGATGATCCAATATTTGAAAAATACCGCTATCATCCCGTATTACCGGGGGGTGTCGATCATATTGCGGCAGGCACGGGTACCCGTAATACCGGCTACGGCACAATTCGCCTTCGCGGGGTAAGGCCAGGTGCAGTGCCGGTGAGTGCTTTTTTATACTGGGGTGTTATCGAGGCAGCACCGGCAGTAACCCAGACAGTCGCATTTCAGGGCAGAAAGGTGGTTGGCCTAAGTGTTGGTACTACCGCTCAACCGTGTTGGAATCCAAAGGGGACTTTTTCCGCCTACCGGGCTAATGTATTGCCTTTATTGTTAGCCGGGATCAATGGGGATTATGCCGTTGCAAGACTGCCGAGCGCAGTCACCAACGGGCAGAACCCTTGGGAAATATTCGACAATACGCTGCCGTTATCTGAAGGCGCCAGTTTAGTGGTACTCTATTCGCACACCAGTATTCCTGGCAGTTCTTTTGTGGAAATCCATCATCCCATGCAGATGTTTGCAGGTAGCGCTACGTTTACTCATTTGCTAACACGCACTGTGCAGAATAACGCCGCGTTAAAGCACACCCGGCTGGGTGCAGATGGTCAGTCTGGGGGCGGGCTACTTCATTCGCCGGCTATTTCCAACGAGAGCAGTTTCATTGGCGGCGTTCCCGGCCCTGTAAGTCAATTTAGAGGAAATGGCGTAACCGCTTTTTATGGCAATCAGGATTCGGATTGGAATGGCGTGGATGGTGAACCACTTAATCAGCTGTGGGATACGCATACTCAGTTAGTGCCTGGTACGATTCCCAATGGCTTTGCCAGCTATCAGGTTGCTTACCGTGCAAACGGTGATTGTATTGTGCCGGTAGCCCACGTGTTAACTGCGCGTTAATATCGTTTGTTTGTCGCTCCCTGGGTTGCTACGACTCAGGGGGCCGGCTATTACCTTTTTTTGCCAGATCATTGGCCAGGCCCCCGCTTTCTGCGGACTAAAATCTCCGTTCAGTGTAAATTTAAATAGCATGAATTGTCACCATCAGGGGTAAGGGTTCGTTAATATAATGCCTTGGTGATATTCAAGTGTTATACATTGCCTGCACTGTCATAGCCTTCCAGCATTAACCGTTGCGGTTGAATCACTCAAATAAGACATTCCTGATCGTGGATTGAGTCCATATTGCTCTCTGCTGACCGAAATCCGTTGTGGCCCGAGGTATTTAGAGAGAAGAAGGCACAATTGGGACGTCAATATTTCAAACTTTTACAACGCCGTCCAG
>Ga0316204_10003984_pt1 | contig 27807 bp, 22 predicted proteins | sample 6monrhotite_MG_2_FD_205661 | JGI IMG/M metagenome (GOLD analysis project Ga0316204, IMG submission 205661) | Microbial mat bacterial communities from mineral coupon in-situ incubated in ocean water Damariscotta River, Maine, United States -... | ecosystem: Environmental > Aquatic > Marine >...
GCCTGGGGGGGCACGGGTTGGCGCTGCCGCATGGATCGTGGTCGTTAGTGCGGGTCTTGACCACTTTGACGAATTCGCGGCTACCAACCAGCGTTGTCTCTAAAGGGGAACCTGCGCTTCCCCTCTCGGGCAAGTTCTCCTCCTCGTTCCTCGTCGTCATCGCCCTGCCTCCCGGTCTGGAGGACCCCTGTGCAGTGACTCTCGGGTCGTTTGGCATGCCCACCTGGGCTTGCATCCATTGCGAAACCTGGCCGGTTTTACTGGATTCGTCCGGAACAACAACACCTGGGCTCCGTCGAAAACCGTCCACGTGTTCGCAAGGTCTTGCCTCCTGATGTCGCCTTGCGGCGAGGCATCTGACATCGCAACACCCTCTTGCCTGTGACGCTGGGACGTCGCGTTCCTCAGAGGTACCTCTTCGCAGTTGGCGCGCGCCGTGCGGCGCGTTCAAGCCGCCCTGGAAGGGAAAGGTGAGGGCTTAGCGAGGCCACGTCATGATCCGCAAAGGTACCGACGCGAGGTTGGCGCGCCCTGCGGCGCGTGCAAGCCGCTGGAGTCGCTGTGAAGCAGCCGCTCTGGAGGAGGAGGAGGAGGAGGAGGAGGAAGATGCGGCTCAGGGGCGCTGCGGGCTCACGCGCCTTCCGGGGTGCCCCCTTCACCTCAACTACCGCCGGCACATCTCCTGCGGCAGCCATCGATCCCGAGCCCGCTGAAGCCCCGCTCGCGGCGCCTCCCAGCCCGTCACGACGACGTACTCCGCCTGCCCATTCTCGACATTCACCATCCGGTTCATCAACACCAGATACCGCTGCCCCACCTCAAACCGGGGCTTTGATCCCCCGATCGACATCCCGACCCCGCCAACCGTCCCTCCCGAGGTGTACACGCTCACGGACCGCCCGACCTCCCCGCGCGCGACCCACGACACCTCCAGCTCCACATCCGAGCTGATGAACCGCCCCCACGCACTCTCCTGGTACTCCGACGCGATCGCGGTCACCTCCCCGAAGACGATGGTGTTGGCGGCGAGGCAGGGGTCGTACCCCTCGGCGTGCGAGGCCGCGGCGTACCCGACGAACCAGAGCGCCAGCAGCGAGCCCATCAGTAGCAGCCGGTGGTGTCGCAGGAGAAGTCAGCGGCCAGCCCCCAGTCGTAGCTGACAGACGCGTCGTAGTGGTACAGATCCTCATCGGCGTTGTCGCTGAAGTCTGTGTTTGTTGACAACATGGCGCTGTCGTGGAGCCAGACGCCTCCGCCCTCACCGGCAGTGTTGGTCGAGATCTCGGAGGTCTCCAAAGACACATCACAGTCAGTGTGGATGAACAATCCGCCACCGCGAGAGGACGCCTCATTCTCAGCGAGGACGATATCGCTCAGGGTCACTTCGCTGCCATTGTAGAGATATACCCCGCCGCCGTCCACGGCCTCCCCACCTGTGGCCTCCCCACCGCTCCAGTCCAGTTCGCTGTGGTAGAGATACAGACCGCCACCGCTGGATGCGCTGTTCCCCTGGACGTCCACATCCGTCAACCGGGCGCGGCTATTGTTGAGGAGGTAGAAGCCCCCGCCAAGGGTTCCCGCTACGTTCTCAGCAACAATTGCGTTGTCCATGTAGGCAGCGCTGGAGTTGTAGGCGTAGACGCCCCCGCCGCGCTCACCAGCGACGTTATCAGTGATACTCACGGCATCCATGATGGCGTAGCCTCGATCCTCTAGGTGTATTCCTCCGCCGTCTGTCCCCGCAGTGTTCGCGATGAGTGAGCCTCCCTGAATCTCCGCGCCACTCACATCCCCGAGGTGTATACCGCCGCCGTGCAGTGCGGCGTAGTTCTCCTGGACATCTGTCCTGATGAGCATCAGCTCACTGATGTAATCGAGGTAGATGCCCCCCCCGCTACCGTTGTCGGCGGCGTTGTCGGCAACAATCGAATCTTCAGCCTCAAAGCACAGGTTCTTCCCATAGACACCGCCGCCGCTGCCGCCAGCGGCGTTGTCCGAGAGTGCCGAGTCGACCATACTGAAACGGCCGCCTGAGCCAAAGTCTGTCCCCATGTAGAGTCCGCCGCCATCGATTGTAGCAATGTTATCGGAGATGAGCGCCTCTTCCAACTCCAGAGACCCGCGCACCATGAAGAAGCCGCCGCCGTAGGTCGCGGTGTTGGCGAGAACCTCGACACGGCTCAGTCGCGTCCCGTACATAGCTTCAACATAGACACCGCCGCCGTGCTCTGCCTCGTTGTTCACCACTGAGACATCAATGAGATCAAGCACGTTGCCATACTCCAGGTAGATCCCCCCGCCATAGGCGGCGCGGCAAGATTAGTCCTCTGCTTTACGTACGCTCGATCCGCCTGGGAGGCCGATCCGGTGCCGCGAGAATCGAGCGATTATCTTGCCGCGCTTCCATAGTCCGCGCTGTTCTGTGTCAGGATGACGTTCTCCACCTCGGCACGCAGGATGTAGAGTCGCATCCCGCCGCCGTGGGACGAGCGGCCGTTGGTAATTGTGAGCTCCTCGACACGAAATTTGGCGACGTTGTCCGCATGAATGACCACATCAGCGCCACCCCCATCCAGTGTCGTGGCGTCGGGGCCGCTCCCAATAATCGTCAGTTCATCCGTGGTGACCGTCAGGTTGACCTCCCAGGTTCCCGTACAGATCCAGAGCTCACCGGGGTCGGTGAGGGTCACGTCGCCGCGCACACGATCGGTCCAGTCGGATTCGACGCCATCGGGGGCTACGAAGAGTGCTGTCCCCTCCATTCCATCTTCTTCGGCCAGAGTCCACCCTGTCGCGTCGCTGTCATTCTGTATCCCGTCACAGCGCTCGGGCGCGCCAGGATAGACATATTCATTACTATCGTCACTGTCTGTATTGTCGGAGGAGTATCCGTACGTGATGCACACTGGCGACGCATGATCCGGATCACCGTACCCATCGCCATCCACGTCGAGATACCAGATATCAGCCTCCAGACTGTCATCGGCGTCATCTGAAAAACCATCACAGTCGTTGTCGAGGGTGTCGCAGATCTCGGTGTGCGCGGGGCTCATCTCCGCCCCCCGCATTCCAGGGAGGTCGTTGCAGTCACCGTCGGCCTCCGCGTATCCGTCGCCGTCGTCGTCAACCTCGTCAGAGCCAGGGTAACTGTAGGCGTTGTAGTCGTTGGTATCCGTGTTGTCCTGGACCCACTCACCCTCACTGTCTTTGGGAAGTTCACAGACAAAGCTCGATGGGTTCCCGTAGCCGTCGCCGTCGCGATCCATGTACCACTCCCCGTCGACGAGGTCGCTGTCTTCGTCATCCACTCGGCCATCACAGTCGTTGTCGACGCCGTCACAAACCTCATCCGCACGTGGGTAGACCGCTGGATCGGAATCATCACAGTCGACAGCCGACGGCCAGCCGTCCAGATCACCATCAACCTGCTGCTCACGGCGATCGGTGTCATCTGAGGCGTCGGTTGGGGCTGTGTCCGCCTCTGGAGACTGCTCTCCGCCGGTGTCGCCCGCCAAGCCGACGCTGTCGACGGCATCAAGGGGTGCGCCGCCACACCCGACCAACAAACTCAGCGCTACCCAGATTTTGGCGACTGCTCTCGACACACGGACCTCCCGTCACCAGCGAGGAGTCCTCAACAGGCCGAAAGGATCACTCGTTACTCCAGGCCGTATCGGGCGACAGCGTCGTCGACGCGGCGATCCAGCGCGAGCCCCTCGGTGATCGTCTGGGCGCTCACCTTGAGCTTCAGGGTGCTGCGGACGTCCTCGGTGTCCCCGCCGTGCAGCCCGAAGAGGCGCTTGGCGATGCGCTCCTTCTCCCGGGGCGGGAAGTAGGCGAAGGCCAGCCGCAGCGACGGCAGCGCCTCCAGGTAGTTGTCCGGCTCCAGCTCACAGACCCGGGCGTCGATCACCTCGACGAGCCCCTCGGAGAACAGCACCTCCTCCCGGGCCAGCCCGAACAGCCCGGCCAGGAAGTCCCCCAGCTCCTCGGGGCGACCCGAGGCGTTCAGCGCCTCCGTCGCGCGGGCCTCGGCCTCCGCCGGATCGACGAAGCCCCCCAGCGACCAGAGGCAGCCGAGCCCGGCGCCGCGCAGCGCGGGCGGCGCGTCCTGGCTGTTGCTGCGGCGGCGCATCACCCCGAAGGTCACGTCGGGATCCAGCCCGAGGGCGGCCCCCGCGAAGCGCTGGGTGTTTCGCAGCGACACCGCGGCGGCGATCCAGCCCCGATCGGCGGCGCTGGAGGGGCCGTCGATGGATTCGTAGAGCCAGAGGCCGCGCTCGAAGGCCGTCCGAATGACCATCGCCAGGGCGTCCGCGCCCGCGGCGCCCATCAGGGCGTCGTGTCGCCACAGCGAGAGCAGCAGCGACAGGGCCTCGCCGACCACCTCCAGCCGCGGCTCCGCGCCGGCGGCGAGGGCGGCCTCGCGCAGCACGCGATCCGCGAGCTGATCGATGCCTGTGAAGACGCCGTCGATGAGCACCTTGACCAGCGCGTCGAACTGATCGCGGATGGCCAGGAGCTGCTCTTCGAGCCTCGCCGTGGCGGCGCTCGCCAGGGTCGCGCCGTACGCGCCCGCCTCGATCAGCGCCGCGTCGGCCTCCAGCAGCTTCTTGTAGGTCCACTGCTCCTGGAGCTGCCCATCCACCGCGTGCGCCGGGCCCTGCTGGCGGGTGAAGCCGGGGATCCCCAGCACCCGGAGCCGATGCAGGATGCGGCTCTTCTCCCGCTCCGCCTCCACATCCAGCTTGAGCTTGACGCTCTTCACCTTGCGGGTGGGGGTCAGCTTGTGGGCCTTCAGCAGCCGCTGAACGTCGTGCACCAGCGGCGGCTGCGGCGTGCCCTCGGCGAGCACGCCCTCCTTGTCGCCGGAGAAGGCGGCGACCACCTCGACCAGCGCGGGGGCGGTGCCCTGGCTCAGCACGCCGCGGCGGCTCCAGGGCACGGGCTGATCGAGCGCCTCCTTGATGAGGGCCCCGGCGAGCCCGTCCAGCAGGTCCACCCGGGCGATGACCGAGTGCCCGCGGATCTGCTGCAGGCCGCAGGACAGCGACAGCGCGGCGATCATGTCCGCCGCGCTCACGACCTGCTTTCGGGCGCGCAGGCGCTTGACCGCGAGCTCCAGCATGCGCTCCGGCGCGACCTCGGGGCCCTGCTCCCAGACGGCCTGATACCAGCCGGGGGAGGGCATGCCCGCCTGGTAGCCGGTGAAGCTGTCCAGGCGCCGGAAGGTGTAGGGCACCACGTAGCTGCCCCAGCGCAGGAGCCCCTCCGGATCCGCCGGCACCGCGAACTCGGGCCACACGGGCTCGGCGTCCTCCCAGGCGCTCTCCAGGAAGGGCGCGTGGTAGCCGCCGCAGACGACCAGGACGTGCTCGTCGTCCGCGCACTCGCTGACCGCCCAGGCGATGCACTTCGCCATGAAGGCCTCGCGCTGCTCGTCGCGCGGGCTCACGGACTCGGCGTCCCGTATCTCCACGAAGTAGGTGTGCAGGCGCTCCGCGAGGACCACCGCGTCCTCGGGCTGCTCGAAGAGGTGGTCCCAGAGGGCGTCGGTGCCGTCGGTGCCGAAGCGCTCGCAGAGCGCCTCCATGACCGCATCCAGCCGTCGATCCGCGTAGCGGTTGCGGACGTCGATGAAGGCCTTGGACCAGCTCGGCAGATCGATGAACCGCGCCTCGGCGCCGATCTGCTCCGCCGCCTTGATGGCGATCCACTCCGGCGAGTAGTCGCAGAAGGGGGACCAGGAGCCGTGGGTGCCGTTCGGCCCCGACAGGTAGCTGTAGACCGCGAAGGGCAGCTCCCGCTGCATGGCCAGCTCGTTCAGCCGGCCGTTCATGTCCGCGGGGCCCTCGATCAGCACGTACCGGGGCCGGATGGCCTCGATGGACTTGGCGACCAGCCGCGCGCAGGCCGGGCTGTGGTGTCGGACACCGACGACGTGGAGGGTTCCGGGCATGCCGCTTCAGCCTCTCACGCGCCGGGGAGCTTGTTGCGGGCGGTGTAGAAGGCCCGCCAGGCCTTGCCCTCGCGCTTGGAGATGCGCTGCTCGAAGTAGCGCCGCAGCCGCCGCAGATCTTCCGGGTCGTCCTTGACGACGGCGCCGGCGAGGCTCTCGACCACGTCGGCGGGGGTGACCTTGCCCGAGCCCAGGAAGTAAGCGCGCACGCCCGCGGCGTAGGCGACGGAGACAGCCTCGGCGGTCGAGAGCACGGTGCTCATGCGCTCCATGGTCTGTCCGTCCTTGGTCTGACCGGAGCGCAGCTCGCGGAAGGTGGTGACCAACACCTCCAGCACGTCCTCGCCGGGGGTGCTGGGGACGCCGGCGCGCTCCAGCAGCCGGGCGGACTCTTTGCGGACCAGGGCCAGCTCGACCTTGAAGTCGGGGATGGGGAAGACGGTCTCGAAGTTCAGCCGGCGCTTCAGGGCCGCGCTCATCTCGTTGACGCCGCGATCGCGGGTGTTGGCGGTCGCGATGATGTTGAAGCCCTCCCGGGCGTAGAGCATGCCCTCGTCGCCGCTCAGCTCGGGCACGGCCATCACGCGGTCGGAGAGCATGGAGAGCATGGCGTCCTGCACCTCCGGGGGGCAGCGGGTGATCTCCTCGAAGCGGACCAGCTTGCCGCCGATCATGCCGCTGTACATGGGCGCGGGCACGAGCGAGCGGGTGCTGGGGCCCTCGGCGACCAGCAGGGCGTAGTTCCAGGAGTACTTGATCTGGTCCTCGGTGGTCGAGGCGCCGCCCTGGATGGTGAGGGTGGAGTCGCCGGAGATGGCGGCGGCGAAGAGCTCGGAGAGCAGGCTCTTGGCGGTGCCGGGCTCGCCCACGAGGATGAGGCCGCGGTTGGTGGCGATGGAGACCATGGCGCGATCGACCAGGGAGGGGCTGCCGACGAACTTCTGTCGGATGTTCAGGCCCTCGTCGCCGAGGATGAAGCGGCGCACGGAGCGCGGGGTCATGGCCCAGCCGGGGGGCTTGGGGCCCTTGTCCTGGGCCTTCAGGCGCGTCAGCTCATCGGCGTAGAGCACCTCGGCGGGGGGACGCTGAAGTGTTTCGTTGCTGGTCTTCTTCTTCGCAGCCATGGAGTCATCCCTCAGGTCACGCCCACAGGTATCACTTCAAGGCTCGCCGCTCGACCATCAGCTGTCCGACTCAGACTACTCGGCGGGCTTGTGCAGCAGGCAGACGGAGTTGATGCAGTACCGCTTGCGCGTGGGGGGCGGCCCATCATCGAAGACGTGGCCCAGGTGCGCCTCACAGCGCCCACAGACGACCTCCGTGCGGATCATCCCGTAGGCCATGTCCATGTTCTCCTTCACCGCCTCCTCGCTCACCGGCGCGTAGTAGCTGGGCCAGCCGGTGCCGGAGTCGAACTTGGTCTCCGCGTCGAACAGCTTCAGCCCGCAGCTCGAGCAGTGAAACGCCCCCGCCGCCTCGTTCTTGTTGTGCGCGCCGGTCCAGGCCCGCTCCGTGCCCGCCTCGCGGCAGACCTTCACCTGGGGCTCGGTGAGCACGCTCTTCCAGTACTCATCGGTCTTCTCGGACCAGTCCACCGCGTCGGGCGAGGCGCTCTGCAGGTGCGCGGCGTCGGTGTAGGCCGTCGGGACGTCGCCGGCGATCGAAGCGGGCGCGCCGAAGAAGGACACCGCGAAGGCGACCAGCACGGTGAGGACGAAGAAGACGCGAGGTCGGGACATGAGATCACCTCCTGCCATCCGTATGCCATGGCGACCGTGGGGTTACATCCCCCCGTGGGGATAGAGCCGGCTGCCCGCTGGGTGCCCGTCCTTGTGTACGTCGCGGATCAGCGGCCGCAGGCAGGTCATCTCCCGCAGGTCACGAATCGTCCCGTTTTCCTCCGCCAGCCGGATCATGTTCCGTGGATCCTGGCCGGCGAAGAACGGCGTGCGCCAGGAGGCGAGGGGAGAGAGGTAGGAGGGGACGGCCCCGAACGCCAGCATCGCCGCCAGGAGCACCGCCGCCGCGGGTCGGGCCCAGACACGCCAGCGCCAGCGCCCATCCTCAGCGGGCGCCGGCTCACCCTCCCCGCCGCGCGGGAGCTTCGGCATCGGGTCGAGGGCCAGCGCCGTGAGGGCCGCCCCCATCAACAGCGCGAAGATCAGCATCGGCGCCTGCAGGTAGCGGGCGAACACCAGGTAGTCCGAGGTGTTCTTCAGCGTCACCGCGAACGGCAGCAGCCCCGAGAGCGCGATGAGCTGCCACGGCCGGCGGAGCAGCGCCAGCCCGGTGAGCGCCAGCGCCCCGAGCGCCACCTCGTACCAGGGCTCGATGTGGTTCATCCGGGCGTAGACCGTCTCGGGCACGTTCTTCACCTTCTCCGGGAGCTGCCCCGACAGCTCCGCGATGCCCTGCAGCGTGTAGGGGATGTACCTCGGGTCGCTGTGGCCCCAGAGGTAGCTGGTGGGCAGCCGCCGCGGCTGGTAGTCCAGCCCGACGTGCATGGAGCGGTCCTTCTGGAAGCCCTCCGCCTGGCTCTCCAGCGTCACCGAGTACTTGGAGTACACCTGCGTCCCCACCGGGTAGGACAGGGCGATGGGCCCCACCACCATCAGGATCCGCGCCGGCAGCCAGGCCCAGCCCCGCCAGGTCTTCCAGTCTCGCGGGACGCACGCCAGCAGCCCCAGCCCCAGCGCCGGCAGCGCCCAGAGCAGCCCGCGCACGTCCACCAGCAGGGCCAGCCCCGCGCCCACGCCGCACACCAGCAGCGCGGGCAGCGTGCGGTACCGCAGCGCCAGCGCCGCCCCCGCCGCGGACCAGGCGAAGATCGCGGTGTTCACCGGGTAGAAGGACATCGTCCTGGGGATGAGCGCGACCGGCCCGATGGTCAGCGCCAGGAGCACCACGATCACGCCGGCGACCCGGCTGTGCAGGGCGCGGCCCCAGAAGTACAGCGCCGCACCCACGAAGACTGTGCTGATCAGCGCCGAGAACGCCAGCCCGTCGATGATGCCCAGCGAGCCCGCGAGCCAGCCCGCGGGCCAGCCGGCGAGCCGCGAGCGGTTGTTGGAGTAGCCGCCCCACCGCCCGTCCCGGACAGCGTCGACGGAGACGCAGTACTCCGAGAAGTCCGAGGCCGTCATGGGGAAGCCGCGCAGGTGGAAGTCGGCCATCCACCACGCGCTCAGGGCCGCGAAGCCGAGCCCACAGGCGAGCCCCAGGCCGAGCTCCGGGCCGGTGCGCCAGCGATCCGCGTCCGGCGAGCGCTTCCAGGGGATGAAGCGCAGCAGCAGCGGCAGCAGCGCCAGCAGCGCCAGCGCCTCCCAGAGGCCGAGCCCTGGGGATCGATGCATCAGAGCCCCAGCTCGTAGAGGCGGGAGCCCACGGGATGTCCGCCCTCGATGTGGTCGAGGCGCAGCAGCTCCAGGCAGATCATCTCGTCCCAGCCCTCCACGACCTCCGGCGCGATGACCAGCGAGCTCAGGTGCGGCAGATCGTAGCCAGCGCCGATGGTCGTCCTCCAGGAGGCGAGGGGAGAGAGGTAGGAGGGGATCGCCCCCAGCGTCAGCAGCAGGGCCAACAATACCGCCGCGGCGGGTCGGGCCCACGTCCGCCACCTGTAGGGCCCGTCCTCATCAGGCCCCGGCGCGCGCGGCGCGGCGCGGGGGAGCCGCGGCGCCGGGTCGAGGATCAGCGCCGTGAGGGCCACCCCCATCAGCAGGGCGAACGCCAGCATCGGCGCCTGCAGATAGCGCGGGTAGACGAGGTAGTCCGAGGCGTTCTTGAGCGACACCGCCATCGGCAGCATGCCCGAGAGCGCGATGAGCTGCCACGGCCGGCGGATCAGCGCCGCGATCACGACCGCCAGCGCCCCCAGGATCGGCGCGCGCCACGGCTCGATGTGAGCCACGCGGTCCGCGACGGTGACCGGCGTCTGCCGAACGATCTCAGGCATCGCGGCGGCCAGCTCGGCCATGCCCGCGAGCGTCTCGGGGATCTGCAGGGGGTCGGTGTGGCCCCACAGGTAGCGCGTCGGGAGCTGATCGGGGTGGTAGTCCAGGTTCAGGTTGAAGGTGCGGTCCATCTGGAAGCCCCAGAGCTGATCCTCCAGCGAGACCGCCCCCGGCGCGAAGGCCACCGAGCCCCAGATGTTGGAGTACACGAGCAGCCCGAGCACCGCGCCGATCCGCAGGGGCACCCAGAGCCACGCCTTCGGCCGCCGCCAGTCCCATGGCGCGCAGGCGGCCAGCCCGGTCAGCCCCAGCGCCGGCAGCGCCCAGATCAACCCGCGCACGTCCACCAGCAGCACCAGCCCGGTCCCGATCGCCCCCACCAGCACCGCGGGCAGCGTGCGGTACCGCAGCGCCAGCGCCGGCCCCGCGACGGACCAGAGGCAGGCCGCGGTGATCACCGGGTAGTAGGAGATCGTGCGCGGGATGAGCGCGACCGGCCCGACGGTCAGCGCCAGGAGCACCACGATCACGCCGGCGACCCGGCTGTGCAGGGCCCGGCCCCAGAAGTACAGCCCCGCGCCCACGAGCGCTGTGCTGATCAGCGCCGAGAACGCCAGCCCGTCGATGATGCCCAGCGACCGGGCCAGCACCCCCGAGGGCAGCCCCGCCAGCCGCGAGCGGTTGTTCGAGTACTCCATCCAGCGACCGTCCCGGACGGCGTCGACCGAGGCGCAGTACTCCGAGAAGTCCGAGGTGAGGATCGGGTAGTTCTGGAGGTGGAAGTCGGCCATCCAGAGGGTGCTCAGGGCCAGGAAGACGAGCCCGCAGACGAGGCCCAGGCCAAGCTCCGGGAGGGTGCGCCAGCGATCCGCGTCCGGCGGGCGCTTCCAGGGGATGAAGCGCAGCAGCAGCGGCAGCACCAGCAGCAGCGGCAGCGCCTCCAGGAGCCCGACGCCGGAGGCTCGCTCCAGGATGTTCAAGGGTTCATCTCATAGAGGCGGGTGCCGGGGGGATGGCCGCTCTCGTGGTAGTCCCGCCAGAGGGCTTGATGGCAGGCGTAGTCTTGATCGCGGACCGTCGGCGGGCCGTCGGCTGCCTTCTGGATGATCTGCGCCAGCGGCGCGTCCGCGACCCAGCCGAACCGCCACGGCGCGACCGGCGACAGCCAGGACGGCACCGCGCCCACCACCAGCGCCGCCGCCAGCGCGACCGCCGCCGTCGGCCGCGCCCACGTCCGCCAGCCCCAGCGCCCCAGCGAGCCCCCGGTGTTCGCCTCCGTGCTCGCCTCCGTGACCGTCCGCAGCGTCATCAGCGAGGCCACGCCAGTGGCCATCAGCACCGGGAAGCCGCCCATCGGCGTCTGGACGAAGCGCAGGAAGACCAGGATGTCGCCCGCGCCGCGCAGCGCCACGAAGAACGGCAGCAGCGTGCCCAGCAGCGCCGCGAGCTGCCAGGGCCGCCGCGCGAGCCCGACGAGCGACAGCGCGAGGCAGGTCAGCAGCACCGGGTACCAGCGCTCGATGTGCGCCGCCCGCCGCCACACCGTCTCCTCGAACTCCGAGACCTCCGCGGGGATCTGCGCCTGGATCGCCACCAGCGAGCGCAGCGTCGCGGGGATCTCCAGCGGCGAGCTGTACCCCCAGAGGTAGCCCGTGGCCGGCTGGGTCGGCGGCAGGGGCAGGCCCAGCTCGATGCGACGGTCCTGGAGCAGGCCCATCATCTGCTGCTCCAGCGTCCAGCTCGACGGCTGATAGGCCCACTTGCCGACGGGGTAGGAGAGGGCCACCGGGGCGATCGCCAGGACCAGGAGCAGCGCCGCCCGCCGCCACGCCTTCGGGGAGCGCCACTCCAGCGGGATGCAGGCGAGGAGCGTCAGCCCGAACACCGGCAGCGCCCAGAACAGGCCGCGCGCGGCGGCCAGCAGCGCCAGCCCCGCGCCGACCCCGCCCAGCAGGATCGTGGGCCACGTGCGGTACCGCAGCGCCAGCGCCGCCCCCGCCGAGGCCCACACGAACGCCGCCATGGTCTCCGAGTAGAGCGAGATGGTGCGCGGCAGCACCACCAGCGGCCCCACCGCGCAGAAGGCGAAGACCGTCAGCACCCCCGCGAGCCGGCCGTGGACCGCGCGGCCCCAGGCGTACATGCCGGCGCCCACCAGCGCCGTGAACCCCAGCGCGGAGAACGCCAGCGCGTCGATGATGCCCAGCGAGCGCGACAGCAGCCCCGGCACCAGCGCCGTCACCCGGGAGCGGTTGTGCGAGAACAGGCCGGGCTCCGCGTCGCCGCGCAGCGCCGCGATGGACTGGCAGTACTCCGAGAAGTCCGAGCTGGTGATGGGCGAGTTGACGAGGTGGTACTGCACCAGCCAGCCGCTGCACAGCGTCACCACCGCGCCGCCGCAGGCCAGCGCCAGCGCGACCTCCACCCAGCCGCGCTTCGCCCACTCCGCGTCGCGTCGGACCCAGGGGATCAGCAGCAGCAGCGGCAACAGCAGCAGCGTCCACCAGGTCTCGAGGAGGGGATCTCTGGGCATCATGTCAGCGCGGCGGCGGCGGCTGGAGGTTCGAGTCCTCGCACGAGGCCGCCACCTTGGGCGGCACCCCCGGAATGCTCGGCAGGCGCGCCGCGTCCTGGAAGCGGGTCACGTCCGTCCGCAGCCGCAGGGAGTCCACGGCGCCCGGCTCCCAGGCGATCAGCTGGTGGCCGGAGCTCTCCGCGATGACCTCCGCCCCGGGCATCGACATCGCCCAGTGATGCACCACCCCCATGCGCTCATCCAGCAGCAGGTGCGTGCCCGCGCCCAGCCCGCGCGCCTCCTCCTTGGCCCGGAGGCTCTGGATCGTGTACGACACCGGCCGATCCGCGATGACCAGGGACATGTAGTGAGTGGCCGCGATGGGGACGGCGTCCTCCGGGATCTGCTCGGCCAGCGCCCAGAGCGGGTGCTGGTAGCTCGGCGCCACCGGCTTCGCGGTGACGAGGAGGTTGATGTACCCCGCCCAGCCGCGATCCCACCAACCCATCCAGATCAACAGGCCCAGCGCCGCCAGCGGCGCGGCGACCGACGACGCCCGCCCCAGCGCGGCCGGCAGCAGCCGGGGGGCCCAGCGCAGCGCGCGGCCCGTGCCCTCGATCATGGCGACCAGCACGAACGGCAGCGCCAGCGCGAGGTGGTGGGCGTGCTCCAGCCAGCTGCGATCGAAGCCGATCCCGCAGGGTAGCTGGATGTGCAGGCCCACGACGCCGAGGGCGGGCAGCAGGGCGAGCGGAGACAGCAGCGCGGGCCACCACAGGGGCGCGCCCAGCAGCGGGTAGAACTCCGTGAAGGCCAGCGTCTGCTGCGCCACGAACAGCGGCTCGCCGTTCAGCAGGCCCTCCCACCGATGCGAGAGCATCGTGTAGAGCGGCATCTGGTAGTCGGACTCGGCGATGGGAAATCGCCAGCTCAGGTAGGCCCAGAGGCCCCCGGCGGTGAGCGCCGCCAGCCCCACCGAGGCCACCCAGCGCCGCAGCGCGCCCGGCGGCGGGCACACCGCCGCCGCCGCCACCGCCAGCGGCAGGCACTCCTCGCGCGGCAGGCAGCCCACCAGCACGCCGATCGGCACCAGCCAGAGCGGCCCCCGGACCGCCCACATCGTGAAGGTGAGCGCCGGCACCGCGAAGACCAGATCCTGGTAGTCCTGCAGCGCCATCGCCATCACCGCCGGGCTGCCGAGGTAGATGAGCCCGCCCACCAGCAGGCCCCAGTCCTTCCGAAGCGCCCGCCGGCCGATCAGCGCCGCGGGGATCACCCCCAGCGCCATCGCCACGGTCTGCACCTGAATCAGCGTCAGCGGCTGCGGATCGAAGCGGTAGAAGAAGCTCGTGATCAGCAGGGTGATCGCCCGGTGCCCCGACCAGTCCCAGGAGTCGCTGTAGCCCTCCCGGATGGTCTGGAAGAACTCGCCGCTGGTCGCGTAGTTGTGGACGATCTGGATGTGCACCGCGAAGGCGCCGGGGTCCACGGTCCGCAGCAGCGCGAGGCGCGCGCGACTGCTGGACATCACCGTCTCGTAGAAGAGCAGCGACGCCAGGAACAACACCAGCGCCGCCGCCGCCACCGCCGCGTGCCTCCGGGTCAGGCCCCGTCGTGGGATTGGCGACGCGGACTCCATCACAGCACAGCTTCTCCAGTGGTATGAAGCCCTCGGAGCATACTCCGAGGAGGTCTGATGCGTCGTTGGCTCACCGTGTTCCTGGCAGCGTCCCTGGTGTCCCTCACCGCTTGCAGCGGGAAGGATGACGGCGACACCGGCACCGAGGACGATGCCCCCGACGGCATCGACGCCGACGATGACGGCTGGACCGAGGAGGAGGACTGCGACGACAACGACCCCTACACCAGCCCGGGGGCGGACGACATCCCCTACGACGGCGTCGACAATGACTGCGCGGGCGACGGCGATCTCGTGGACGTCGACGGCGACGGCTACACCGGGGTGAACGGCGGCGGCGACGACTGCAACGACAACAACCCCGACATCATCCCGGGCGGCGACGAGGTCTGCCTGAACGGCATCGACGACGACTGCGACGAGTCCACCGGCGACAACGACTGCGACGCCGACGGCTACGATCGGGAGGCCTCCGGCGGCGACGACTGCGAGGACTACGACGCGACCCGCAACCCCGGCGCCGATGAGATCTGGTACGACGGGGTCGATCAGGACTGCGACGGGAACGACGGCGACCAGGACGGCGACGGCGAGGACGCCACGGAGGTCGGCGGCCCGGACTGCGACGACACGGACATCGATCGCAACACCAGCGCCAAGGAGATCTGCGGCGACGGCATCGACAACAACTGCGACGCCTCCGCCAACCAGTGCTTCCCCGGCGGCCCCTTCGACCTGGACGCGGCCGACGTGGCCATCTACGGCGTGGACGCCGACGGCCGCGCGGGCGACGGGCTCCTGGGCGCGGGCGACCTGAACGGCGACGGAAACGACGACGTGGTCGTGGGCAGCACCACGACGGGCACCCTCTGGATCGTGCACGGCCCGATCACCTCGGACGTCGACGTCGACGTCGACGTGACCCTCACAGGCGACAGCGCCGACGGCCTGGGCGCCATCCTGACGGCCCCGGGTGACCTCGACGGTGACGGCACGGCCGATCTCGCCGTGGGCGCGCCCTTCGCGGGAGGCGACGGCGGCGGCGGCGGCCCCGGCGGCGGCCCCGGTGCCAGCTTCGGCCCCGGCGGCGGCGGCGAGTCCGGCGTGGTCTACCTGATCGACGGCGGCACCGGGAGCGCGTCCTTCGCCGACGTGACCCGGGTGCTCACCGGCATCGCGGCGGGGGAGGAGTTCGGCGCGGCGGTGGCCGGGCTCTCGGACCAGGACGGCGACGGCCTGCCCGACCTGCTCGTGGGCGCGCCGGTCGCCGGCAAGTCCGCTGACGGCGAGGCCTACATCCTCACCGACGGCGACGGCGACAGCGGCGACGCCTACGCGCTCTTCATCGGCACCTTCAACAGCGGCCGCTCCGGCGGCGCGCTCGACGCCGGCGGCGACGTCAACGGCGACGGCATCGACGACTTCCTCATCGGCGCGCCCAACGCCAACAGCGGCGACGGCGCCGCGCTCCTCTTCCACGGACCGGTCGAGGGCGTGCGGACCATGTCCACCTTCGACGCCTGGATCTACCCGGCGGGCCCGGAGCACCTCGGCACGGCCGTGGCCCTCGCGGGCGACGTCAACGGCGACGGCTACGACGATGTCGTCGTGGGTGCCCCCGACGAGTCCACCGGCGGCGCGGGCGCGGGCATGGTCTACATGCTCCCCGGCCCCGTCGAGGCGTACTCCCCCGCCAACAAGGCCCCGTACCGCATCAGCGGTGACGTCGCGGGCGGCGGCGCGGGCGCGGCGCTCTCCGGCGTGGGCGACCTCGACGGCGACGGCACCGAAGAGGTGATGGCCGGCGCCCCGAGCGCCAACAACGTAGGCGCCGCCTACCTCATCATGGGTCCGCCCGAGGGCGCCTCCCTCCTCTCCGAGGGCCAGGCGTACTGGTCCGGGGTCAACAACGGCGACGGCGCTGGCAGCGCGGTCAGCGGCGCGGACCTGAACGGTGACGGCCTGAACGACATGCTCATCGGCGCCCCGGGCGATGACAGCGCCACCGACGGCGGCGCTGTTTTTGTAATCTTCGGACAGGGAATCTGAAGCTGACCTCGGGGGTCGCCGAACAGGGGTACTCTCCCTCGGCGATGAGGTCAGATTTGCGGCGTCACCTGATCACGGCTGGTGTAGTTCTCCTCGGGCTCGGGGCGCTGTGGCGCTTCTGGGGCGTGGAGGAGGCGGTCATCGCCGTCGATCGCGTCGAGGTGAAGCACCCGGCGAGCGTCGAGGCCCCCCGGGCGGTGACCACCCGCACGGCGACCGCGCCGGGGCTGCCCGAGGTCGATGAGGCCGAGCCGGAGGAGGTCGATCTCATGGAGCAGCCGTGGGAAGAGGCCATCATGTCCGCCGAGACCCACGGCATGGTCTGGTTCTCGGTGGAGACCGAGAGCGGCGAGCCGATCGACGACTGGTTCGTGGACTCCCCGGACTGCGGGCTCACCTGGAGCTCACGGCTCGCGGACGTGCCCATGCTGGCCCCCGAGGGCGACTGCACCTTCCGGGCGTGGCGCCTCGACGGCATGCTCAAGGCGCGCTCCGACGCCCTGACCGCTGAGATCCGCCCCGGCAAGGAGCTGCAGGTAGTGCTGGCCATCCCCGACGAGCGCACCGGCGGGCTCGGCGTCTACATCCAGGAGCACGACCTCGGCATCCAGGTTCTGGGCGTCATGCCCCACACCCCAGCCGACGACATGGGGCTGGAGAGAGGCGATCTCATCGTGGCGGTCAATGGGGTCGACGCGGTGGATCTGGAGCTGGATGACTTCATCAGCAGCATGACCGGCCCCGAGGGCAGCGAGGTCGACTTCGCGCTCGCCTACGAGGGGGACACCGGGCTCGTGGTGGAGGACATCACCCTCGTCCGCACCTACCTCCAGGACGACGACGACGACTCCCCGCAGTTCGACGGCGCCCGCTTCGCCGGGCGGGCGCTGGACGCCATCGAGAACCGCGACGATTAGCCGGGCCTTCAGCGGGCCGGGGCTTCAGCGCTCGCTGCGCTGTCGGTAGAGGATCTCCTCCATCAGCCGGCGGTTGGTGCCCAGCAGATCCGCGAGGAGCCCGGCCGCGATCAGCAGCAAGCCCGCGATCGCCAGCACCGCCGCCAGGATCAACGACTGGGTGTGCCCCGCGTCATCCAGCGTGAGGTGGAACCACAGGAAGCGGAGGCCGAGCACCCCGCCGAGCGCCAGGCAGGGCGTCGCCGCCAGGAAGGTCGCCAGCGGTCGGTAGCGCGCGTAGACCCGCAGGATCGTCATGGCCTGCCGCAGCACATACTCGGGGGTGGAGTGGAACAGCCGCGAAGGCCGCATCGGGGGATTGATCGAGACAGGCACCGACGTCACCGTCATGCCCGATCGGCCCGCCTGGATCAGCGTCTCCAGCGTGTATGAAGTGGGCGATCGCGGCGACCTGCCTGTCGCCCACCACCAGCGCGGGCAGATCCGCGCCCATCTCCAGCGCGACCTCCAGGCCCGCGGCGAACGCCCGCGCGAGCCCCTGCGTGCGCGGCAGCCGCAGCACTCTGTCGACGCCGAGCCCCTCGGCGATCGACGCCGTTCCGTCGGCGCTGCCGTCGTCGATGACCAGCACCGCGATCTCCGTGATCCCGGGGATCTCGGTCGGTCGATCCGCCACCGTGCGCGGCAGGGTCTGCGCATCATTGAGGCACGGGATCTGCACCACGAGCTTCAACTTTGGTCCGCTTCAGGGTGTGTCCACGTATACTCCCACATGAGGTGAACAACATGTCTGCCAACCGCTCCGCTCTCCAGACGCTGGCGCTCGCAGCCGCGCTGCTGGCCGGCGCCGACGCGCACGCGGAGTGTGATGCGGACGTCGATATCCGCGGGGAGCTGACCTGCTCCTCCTCGATCAGCGGCCAGGTCACGGGCTCGGACGAGAGCTACATGGGCGGCGTCTGCAGCGACACGCTCGGCTACTACGACTGCTACACCTGCGGCGATCCCGACGCCCTGACCTCACAGCTCGCCGGCGAGCACGTCTACTCCTTCGACTGCCAGGCCACCGGCACCGTCACCCTCCGCATCACCGACCTCGACTGCGACCTGGATCTGTTCGTCCTCGACAGCACCTGCGACGCCTACGACGGCTGCCAGGAGGGCGACACCTCCTCCGGCACCGCCGACGACGAGGTGGTCTTCTCCTGCGCCGAGGGCGAGACCTACTACATCGCGGTCGAAGCCTACGGTTACACCCGCGGCGAAGACTACGAGGGCTACTGCGGCGAGGACGCCGGTAACTACACGCTGGAGTTCGACGTCTCGGCGAGCACCGGCTGCCCGGAGGACTGCTTCAACGGCCTCGACGACGACCTCGACGGCGACGTCGACTGTGATGACTCCGACTGCTGGGTCGAGCCCGAGTGCTGCGACGTCGACGAGGACGGCTACCGCAAGGACAACGTCGACTGCGGCGGCGACGACTGCGACGACGGCGACGCCTCGGTCAACCCCGGCGCCGAGGAGATCCCCTACGACGGCATCGACAACGACTGCGACGGCGGCGACCTGACCGACATCGACGGCGACGGCTTCGACGGCGAGCCCGCCGGCGGCACCGACTGCGATGACACCGAGGCCACCACCAACCCCGCTGGCACCGAGGGCGAGGACGGGGTCGATCAGGACTGCGACACCACCGTCGACGAAGAGACCGACTGGTACGACGACGACGGCGACGGCTACACCGAGGACGGCGGCGACTGCGACGACGGCGACGACAGCGTGCACCCCGACGCCACCGAGGACTGCGACAGCGTCGACGATGACTGCGACGACGTCACCGACGAGGACACCGAGTGCAGCGACGATGACGGCGACGGCTTCACCGAGCTGGACGACGACTGCAACGACGGCGACGCGGCGGTGAACCCCGACGTGGCCGAGATCGACGACAACGGCGTCGACGACGACTGCGACGGCGTCACCGACGACAACCTCACCGACGCCGACGACGACGGCTACACCGGGCTCGGCTCCACGAACCCCGACTGCGATGACAGCAACGAGACCATCTTCCCCGGCGCCCCCGAAGAGCCCGACGGCGAAGATGACGACTGCGACGACATCATCGACGAGGGCACGGACGCCTACGACGACGACGGCGACGGCTTCACCGAGAACGAGGGTGACTGCAACGACGCCGACGCCGACATCAACCCCGGCGCCAGCGAGGGCGACGACGGGATCGACGAGGACTGCGACGACACCGTCGATGAGGGCGGCCAGTTCACCGACGACGACGGCGACGGCTACTCCGAGATCGGCGGTGACTGCGACGATGAGGACAGCGCCACCTTCCCCGGCGCCGACGAGGTGGAGAACCAGGAGGACGACGACTGCGACGATGTCGTCGATGAGTTCGCCTCCGACGCCGACGGCGACGGCTACGCCTCGACCACCTACGGCGGCGATGACTGCAACGACGGCGACGGCTGGGTGAACCCCGGCCTGTCCGAGTTCTGTGATGACATTGACAACGACTGCGACGGCGCGATCGACGAGGGCTGCGACGCCTCCCTGGAGGATGTCGAGGATCCCAAGGGCGACTGCGGCTGCTCCGCCCAGGGCACGACTCAGCTCACTGAGATCGTTCCTTTGTCCGGGCCTATGGTACTGCTGCTGCTTGGTATGATGACGCGCAGACGTCGCGAGGAGACACAATGACCGGACTCATGCTGGCGCTGGCCATCGGATGCCAGGACTATCAGGTGACCAAGAAGACGCCCGAGATGCTGGTCAGCCCCGAGCTGTCCGACCTCGGCGTGGTGCCTGTGGGCTACTCCGTGGACGTGGTCCTGCGGCTGGACAACCTCGAGGGCGGCGACATCGAGGTGCGCGCGGTCGAGCTCGCCAACGTCGAGGGTGACTACTTCATCGGCGAGGGGGAGGAGCTGTCTCTGACCGTGCCCGAGGGCGGCACGGAGTACGTCTCCTTCGTCTACACCCCCGAGGAGATCGGCTACCACACCGCCGAGGTCACCATCATCTCCGACGCCCAGGAGCCCGAGGTGCTCGTGGATCTGCGGGCCCAGGCGGTCACCGTGGAGGTCGAGGTCAACCCGCTGGTCGTCGACTTCGGGCCGGTGGATCCGGACGACACCCACACCCTCGAGGTCACCATCACCAACAACGGTGAGGTCGACATCGAGGTCAGCGAGGCGCTGTTCGAGGGCTCCGAGGGCAGCTCCTTCAACAGCTCCACGGACTTCCCCTTCGAGCTGGAGTCTGGACAGACCCGCATCGTCGACGTCGTCTTCGCCCCGGAGGATCTGGATCCGGCCCACGGCGACATGAGCCTGATCGGCGGCAGCATCACCCTCGGCGACGTGCACCTCCAGGGCAATGACTGTGAGGGCGGCATTCCGGAGGCTTACGACCTCGACGCCGACGGCTACACCTCCTGCGGCGGCGACTGCAACGACGACGCCCCCGACATGCGCCCCGGAGGCTACGAGACCTGCGACGATCGGGACGAGGACTGCGACGACACCGTCGACGAGGGCACCGAGTGCTACGACGACGACGGCGACGGCTTCACCGAGCTGGACGGGGACTGTAACGACGGCGACTACGCTGTAAATCCCGACCAGCCCGAAGACTACGAGAACGGCGTCGACGATGACTGTGATGGTGTGGTCGACGCCGGCACCACGGACAACGACGGCGACGGCTACAGCCCCGACGCCGGTGACTGCGACGACGACGACGCCACCGCCTACCCCGGCGCGCCCGAGCAGCCCGACGGCGTCGACGACGACTGCGACGACATCATCGACGAGGGCACGGACGCCTACGATGACGACGGCGACGGCTTCACCGAGGATGAGGGCGACTGCGACGACACCAACACCACCATCTACCCCGGCGCCGATGAGCTGGAGGACTGGGTAGACAACAACTGCGACGGTCGGGTGGATGAAGGTACGAACCACTACGACGACGACGGTGACGGCTTCACCGAAGATGGCGGCGACTGCGATGACGCCAACATCAACATCAGCCCGGCCGAGCTGGAGACCACCGGAGACGGGATCGACAACGACTGTGATGGAGTGGTGGACTAGCCCATCGGGGGTCCGCTCAGGGCCCCGATCCAGCTCCGGATCCGACCCTGGATCCTGTGTCCACAGGTGAGGCCTCTGAATGATGATTCAGGGCCGATCCGACACACACAATCCGTCGATAACGCTGTTAGCACCGATCCCCTGGACAATCGTTAAGTTATCCAAGGTCGTTGGACAACTCTGTGGATAACTCTGCGGATGCCCCTGTGGATAAGGGTGTGGACAGCCGGTGTGTGCGTCTGGGATCCCGTCATCGGATCGGCAGCTCGATCGCGGCCCGGGTGATCAGATCCGCGCCCTGGTGGCGCGCGTCGAACTCCACCAACTCCAAGATCGCGGGCTGATATGCCAGAGGGGGCAGGCGGCGCAGCGGCCGGATCAGCTCCGCGATGGGGCCGGTGGGCGTGCTCTCAAAGAGCCCCGCGGTGACGTGGGGCACGTAGGCTGAGAAGCGGACTTCACGCAGCGTCGCGGAGAGGCGATCGCGGATTCGATTCAGTTCGTCATCCAGATCGAGAACCTCCAAGAACGCGCAGCTCAGGAAGGCGTTCAGTCCCCCCACGATCACCCGAGGCGCGAGCGGCGGATCGGCCTTCAGTGACGCGATCGTAGCCTCCAGCGCGGCCTCGCCGACGTCATCGTCCAGCGCTGGATCCGATACGGGGAAGCCCGACACAAACGTCGTCACATGCGGGTCGCGTTCGGTCATGGGTTCGATGTGTCCCCGCAGCGCCCGCCGCGCGAGAGACAGACGCTCCAGCACCGCCGGCTCCGTGACCCGGAAGACCCACACCGCGTAGCGGTCCCGCCCGCGACGCCACTCATCCCGGGCACCTGGGGTGTGACCGAGCGCCGCCGGCGCCTCCTGGAAGCGCCCCCAGATCGCCTCAAAGCGCTCGGGATCTGATTTTCCTTTCACTGCTCCGCCTCCCGTGGGTCCAACGAAGCAAATCCAAACACGGAGACGCTCCCATGCACAATCGCTCGATTCTCTTCGGCGCCGCCGCGACCCTGACGGCGATCCTCACCGGCTGCGCAGGTAACCAGGAGCCCCACGTGCCGCTGCTGGCGGAGCTCTCCGAGGACGCGGATCGCCACCTGGACCTGGTCGATCGCGCCGCCGAGCTGACCGGCGCCGCCGACTACGATCTGGCTGACGCGGGCGAGGCCATCGACATGGGCGGCGTGTCGGGGGGCTTCCTGATGGCCATCGACTCCGAGGCGATCCAGGCCGTCGATGACACCGGCGCGGAGGGCTCGCCGATCCCCACCTACGGCAACGTCTGGACCGCGACCGCCCTGGCCGCGCTGGCCGACATCGGCGCGACCGCCGTGGTGGGCCCGCCCGCCGTCGCGATCGCCGTCACCACCGACGGCGCGATCACCCAGCACTCCGAGAACGTCTGGGTCGCCACCAACACCCTCACGGCCGCCGACGGCAGCTCGGTCACCGGCACCTTCGTGGTCGCCTGGGTCGGCGTGGGCTGGCTCGCTGAGATGCGCCTGAGCACCTCGGACGGCACCTACGACGACGACCTGTGGTTCAACGGCTTCCTCTCCGTGGGCGGCGCGGTGGGCTGGTGGGATCTGTACGACGGCACCCAGCTCGTGGGCGTGGTCGAGTGGATCGCGGACGGCCAGGGCAACGCGCAGTCCGGCATCGCCGCCGTGAGCGGCCCCGACGCCGGGGATGTCCTGAGCTACTGGACCTTCGACGACGGCGAGCAGGGCGTGTTCTTCCACGATGAGGGGCTGAGCGAGGACGCCTGGGTCATCGTCAGCCCAGACCTCTCCGGCGAGGTCCGGGCCTACAACTACAACGCGGGCGAGCCCGCCTGCTGGGACGTGACCCTCGCGGACGCGGAGTGCCCGCTGTAGAGGCGCGCCCGCTGTAGGGAGTGCTCGGCGCGGACCGGGGGTTAGGCAGCCACCATGCTGCTGCTCCTCTTCGCCTGCACCGCGACCGCCGATCCCCAACGCTCTCCGGAGCCGACGAGCTCTCCGGAGCCAGCGAGCTCCCCGGAGCCGACCACCGTCCGGGAGGCGTTCCCAGCGCCAGAGGACGCGGAGCGCGTGGACGGCGGCGCCTTCGGGGACTGGCTGGGGGCGCGCGCGATCGCCCCCGCCGACCAGCCCGTCCGCACCCACGACGGCCGCACCGTCGGCCACAGCGCCCGCGTCATCGAGCTGCCGCTGGTCCGGGGCGACCTGCAGCAGTGCGCGGACTCGGCGATCCGGCTGCGGGCCGAGTGGCTCAAGGAGACCGGCGGCGAGGTGATGTACCACGCGACCAGCGGCGATCCGATGCCCTGGTCCCGCTGGTCCGGCGGCGAGCGGCCCTACGACTCGGGGGGGACGCTGGCCTGGAAGGCGGGCGGCGACGGGAGCTGGGAGGGCTACCTGCGCGCCGTGTTCATGTACGCGGGCACCCGCTCGCTGGCCCTGGACACCGAGCCCGCCGCCGAGCCCCGGCCCGGAGACATCCTGGTGGAGCCCGGCAGCCCGGGGCACGCCGTCGTGCTGCTCGACGTCGCCCGAGACGGCGATCGAACCCTGGTCCTGGTGGGCGAGGGCTACATGCCGGCCCAGGACTTCCACGTCGAGCTGGGGCCGATCGACGGCTGGTGGGCCTGGGAGGATGGGGTCCGGCTGCCGCACTGGACGCTGCCGGCCTCGGGACTTCGCCGCTGGACCCGATAGAGTGGGGGCGTGCGCTCCCTGAACTCCCGCGTTGTCTGGCTCTGGCGTCTCCAAGGACTGCTGCGCCTGCCCTTCTTCTGGCTCCCCCTGGCGGTCGCGACCGGCCTGGGGCTGGGCGGACTCGCGGGCGTCGAGATCGGCTCGCTCGTCGGCGGCTGGGTCTTCAGCGTGGGGCTGCTGTTCGCGCTGGCCTGGCCCTCGCTGACCTATGAGTTCTTCGGCTTCGATCTGCGCGAGGACGATCTGCTCCTCCAGTCGGGGGTGATCTTCCGCCGCCGCAGCGCCATCCCCCACAACCGCATCCAGCACGTGGAGACCCGGCAGGGACCGGTGGAGCGGGTCTTCGGCCTGTCCCGGGTGCTGGTCTTCACCGCGTCCGGCATGTCCGCCGACGGCGCCATCCCCGGGCTGCTGACCAAGGACGCCGAGTCCCTCCGGGACGAGCTGTCCCGGCTGGGCGGTGACGACGGTGTCTGAGCCCTCGGAGCCCTCGGAGCCCGTAGAGGTTCCCTGGCGACGGCTGCACCCCGCCTCTGTCGTCGTGAACCTCATCCCGCAGACGTGGCGGGTCATCCTCTCGTTCTGGCCCTTCCTGCTGGCCGTCGCCGTGGGCCGCCCCCGGCAGCAGACCGAGACCGTCTTCATCGACGCCTTCTACGTGCTGCTGCTGTTCGGCTCCGGCGCCGTCACCACCCTCGTGCACTACCTGACGCTGCGCTACCGCGTGCGGGCCGGCAGGCTGGAGATCAAGAAGGGCCTGCTCAATCGGGAGGCGCGCATCATCGATCCGGCGCGCATCCAGAACGCCGAGCGGGTGCAGAACATCTTCCACAAGGCCGCGGGGCTGGTGGAGGTGCGGCTGGAGACGGCCGGGGACATCCGCACGGAGGGGCTGCTCTCGGCGCTGACCGTCGCCGACGCCGACCTCCTGATGGCCGAGCTGGACGCCCTCCGGGGGCACGCGGCGCGCGACGAGGACGCCCCCGCCGCGACCCCGCTGCTGGTGCTGGGGCCGCTGGAGCTCATCGCCCACGGCCTCTCCGCCGGGCGCACCGGCCTCGCCAGCCTGCTGTTCTTCGGCGTGATGGAGATCAGCGCGGTCGTGGACCCGGAGGGCAGCCAGGCGGTCGCCAGCACGCTGGACACCCAGCGCCTCGTCGCGCTGGCGATGATCGCGATCTCCGTCTCCTGGGTGATCTCCGCCTTCGTCTCGCTGCTCCGCCACCACCGCTTCCAGCTCTACCGGGAGCCGGATCGGCTGCGCAGCGAGTGGGGCCTGCTCACCCGCCGGCATGTGGAGATCCCGCTGGCCAAGGTCCAGCTCGCCCGGGTGGAGGAGTCGCCGCTGCGGCGGCTGATGGGCTTCGGCACGCTGTCCGTGGAGACCGCCGCGCTGGGGCCCGTCACCGAGGGCCCGCCCCCCGCCGAGCTGGAGGTGCCGCTGGTGGAGCGGGAGCGGCTGGGCGAGATGATCCGGCTGCCCTTCCCGCACGTCCACGTGGATCCCTGGGCCGTCCGCCTGCACCGCCCGCACACCCGGGCGCTCTGGCGGGCCATCCTCGCCGCCACGCTGCGCTGGACGCCCGTCATCGTCGCCGCCGGGCTGCTCGGCGGGGCGAAGTGGGGCAGCCTCGGCGGCGCGTTCCTGCTGACCTCGATCGCCGTGGTGGCGCTGGACTGGCAGTACCAGGGCTGGCTCGTCACCGATCGGGTCGTCGTCGCGCGCCGGGGCTTCCTGCGCCGCCGCACCTGGCTCGTTCCCCAGGAGAAGCTGCAGTCCGTGCACCTCATCGACGGTCCGCTCATGCGCCTTCACAGGCTGGGGCGGCTGGTGTTACGAGTCGCTGGCTCCCAGGTCGTCCTCCCAGACCTGGACAACGAAACGGCCAAGGCCCTGATGGAGAACCTTCGGCCCCAAGGAGTCCTTTGACCACGCTCGCTGTCATCGGCGATGTGCACGCCAACATCGACAACCTCGACCGCGTGCTCAAGCGCATCGACGCGGTGAACCCCGACGGCATCCTGCTGGTGGGCGACCTCGGCGCCAACACTCTGCACAGCCGCTGGAAGCGCGATCGCCAGCAGTGGAACCAGCGCCGGCAGACCTACCTCCTGTCGGTGGAGACGGTCCTGAGCCGCCTGCGGAGCACCAACCGGACCTTCGCCTGGGTGCCGGGAAACCACGACCTCCCCGACGTGCCCGGCGGCGGCAACATCGACCGCAAGTCGACGACCATGGGCGGGCTGCGCATCAGCGGCATCGGCGGCGCGGGGCCCGACCGCTTCGGCTTCCCCTACGAGTGGGACGAGGATCAGATCCGCGCGCTGACTCTGCCGCACTGCGACGTGCTCCTGAGCCACACCCCGCCTATCAACACCCCGCTGGACGAGGTGCCCCACGCGGGCAACAAGCACGTCGGCAGCGAGGCGATCCGCGAGCGGGCCGAGGCGCACGAGGGCTTCCTCGTCTGCGGACACATCCACGAGTCCTTCGGCGCGGTGCAGCTCGGCGACTGCCTCTGCTTCAACGTGGGCGGGCTGGGTAAGCCCTACGCCAAGGCCCAGGTGGGCTTCATCCGCCGCGATGAGGACGGGGACTCGGCCATCCTCGAAGACCTGGAGGCGGGCACCATCCAGCGCTGGCGGCGCGAGTGAGGTTCCCCGCGCCGCTGGTCGAGGGCACGCTGATTCGCCGCTACAAGCGCTTCCTGGCGGATGTGACGCTCCCGGATGGCGCCGAGGTGGTGGCGCACTGTCCCAACCCGGGGCGCATGACGAGCTGCGCCTATCCGGGCGGCAAGGTGCTGCTCTCGCCCGCGATGAACCCCAAGCGCAAGCTGAAGTGGACCTGGGAGATCGCTTATGCGGGTGAGACCGCGATCCTGGTGAACACGTCGCGGCCCAACGGCGTGGTGGGTGAGGCGCTGGCGGCGAAGCAAGTGCCGGGGCTGGAGGCGTACACGAGCATCAAGCCCGAGGTGAAGTACGGCGAGAAGAGCCGGATCGACTTCCTGCTGACGGGCGAGGGGCTTCCGAACGCCTATGTGGAGGTCAAGAGCGTCAGCCTGCTGGTGGAGCCGGGGTTGGCGGCGTTCCCGGACGCGGTGACGGCGCGGGGGCGCAAGCACCTGGAGGAGCTGATGGCGATGAAGACGGCCGGCCACCGGGCGGTGATGGTCTTCCTGCTCTCCCGGGGCGACGCGGATCGCATCCGACCCGCCGACGAGATCGATCCGGCCTACGGGAAGACCTTGCGGGTGGCGGTCGCGGCGGGTGTTGAGTTGATCGGGCTGCGCGGTGTCATCACCCCGGACTCCATGACTGTCTCGGGGACCGTGCCGATCGACCTTTGACGTCCTCCCCGCCGTCTGCCGCCAGCATCTATGGCCCATCGAGCCCGCGAGGCTTGATGGGCCAGCTGTGATCTTCTCCTCTCCTCTCCTCTTTCAGAGCGACTCCGAGCGGCTTCAGAGCGACTGCTTCACAGCGACTCCAGCGGCTTCCGAGCGGCTACTGCGAAGGCGTACCGCTGCGGGTCATGACGCGGTCTCGATAAGTCCTCACCTTCCGCCCAAACGCGCCGAAGGGCGCGCGCCAACTGCGAAGGGGTACCTTTGAGGAACGCGACGTCCCAGCGCCCCACGCGAGAGGGTGTTGCGACGTCAGATGCCTCGCCGCAAGGCGACATCAGGAGGCAAGACCTTGCGAACACGTGGACGGTTTTCGACGGAGCCCAGGTGTTGTTGTTCCAGACAAATCCAGTAAAACCGGTCAGGTTTCGCAATGGATGCAAACCCAGGTGGGCATGCCACACGACTCGAGAGTCAGAGCACAGGGGGTGAAGGTCGACGAGGAGGAGGAACGACGACGAGACTTGACCGAGGGGGAAGCGCAGGTTCCCCCTGGAGACAACGCTGGTTGGCAGCCGCGAATCCGTCAAAGTGGCTG